>Ga0209777_10004317_pt1 | contig 16863 bp, 38 predicted proteins | sample FrelakmetHBP12HB_FD_187147 | JGI IMG/M metagenome (GOLD analysis project Ga0209777, IMG submission 187147) | Freshwater lake sediment microbial communities from the University of Notre Dame, USA, for methane emissions studies -HBP12 HB (SPAdes)... | ecosystem: Environmental > Aquatic >...
GGATTTGAACCCACGTGTGCCCTTATCGACACGCCTGATTTCAAGTCAGGTACCATTAGCCTCTCGGCCACGCTTCCCATGCACGAAGTACATCGACTTAATAATATAGCTTTTGTCTTCTGTACATCAACCATCGCATCAGAAACAAAATAAGGATACTGATCCAACAAACAAGAATCAAAAATCAAATCAGAATTATGCTTCATACCTCTACGTATCATTTCAAAAGCCAACTCTTGATGTCGCCTAACTATCGAACGTGGTTCAACTAAATTATTTCGCACGTAACCTGTTAACGATCGACCCAATTTCATTGTACCAACGAACATATGAAGCTCCACGTGCTCACCCAAGAGATGCATATTACACATCAACTCAGGTTTAACCATCCACATTCTCACTTCGGTTCGTCTGAAGCGTTAGCAGGTCCATCAATGTTTGTTTTCTGACCAGGTTCTACTTTCAACTCCGTCTTCGGTCCTGAAGTTACAGGTACTTCTGTTTTCGGTCCTGGAGTCACAGGTACTTCTGTTTTCTGTTTCTGTGTGACTTTCGGTTTTGGTTCTTTTTTCTGTACTAGTTTGAGTTCAGGTTTCGGTTTCTCTACAGATTTATTTTTCTGAACTTCAGCCAACTGTGTCTCTGCTGTAGCAACAGCAGCAGCCGCAACTGCACCACCTTGACCCTTCGGATCACCTTCCGGGCGAGGCGTAGTTGGCTTTTTGTTGACCCCACCCTTTTTCACGATCCCTTCATGCATAGGATCAACAGTAGATTTTGATTCAACCCTTGGTACCAGTCTCGGACCATGGTCAACAGGTACAGGTTCATGCATAGGAGACTTATTAGCCTCTGTCCCTTTCGGACTTAGTCTACCGCTCATGCCACCCAACAGATCGGTAAGCATCTTTGCCTTCTCTCTCTTGTTCGCGAGTTTCTCCTTAACACCCTCAGTGAAGAACTTAATGTTCAAACCGAGAATGATGAGGTTCACAACTACAAACCCCAAATTCACCATCAACGCATCCTGTTCCATTTTTGTACCTTCCTTTCTTGGTTAACAAAACAAAACTAATCCCACGTACTTATAATAATACCAATACCTATTACACCAACAATCCCAAAAATGAATGAGATAATACCCACTACTGCGTACACAGTATTAAAAGGAAAAATAGATATACCATCAGGTACTGTAACTGTAGGGGATTGGCCAAGATCCAATAACGTTTCACGAAGTTTCATTAAGAGATTACTTTTCTCTAGTTGAGTTGCGTTTGGAGAAACACTCTCAAGTTCACCAAGGGAAGCCTTAAGATTCTGATACCAGAACCCGATATCCTCGTCTGGTGTTTTGTAAAGAATGGAAGTATAACCTTCAGTCAACTTATTCTTTTCTGCATAATCTATAACTGTTTTAAGTTCTCGCGTAGCAAGTTCGATAGTATTAGCGTCAGCAGCGCGTTTGAGATGTCCACCACAATCAATATTGAAAACCACAGCTTTATAAATCCGCGTTCCACTCCAACCCGCGAATACACAAAGCATAAGCAAACCAAATAGTATACCAAAAATCTTTCCCACACTACCCATTTCGTGCTCCTTTCGTTTCGGAACTACCTTCACTATTTATTATACACTCATTAATCCTTGATCGCATCATACGCATAAATAATTCTCACGATTTGAATCTTACCAACGTTGTGACCATCTCGTATCATTAAACTTCTCACCATTCGTGCTTCTGCCTGAGTTAGGATTTGAGGTGATTTAGAAAACGCCCAAGCGAGTCCATATGGATTACGTTTGAACATTACAAATGGAAACGACGCAACTCCTTTATACCAAACAATCCAACTTCTTTTTTCTTCATGCAATCTGCCCCAATGTTTTTTTACTCTTTGAAGTTCAGTTCCACATTTCGGACAAATTCTCAGGTCGCCATCTTCTACCAACTTGCTCCGTAAATTTAGCCTATGCGGTTCCAAGTAACTGTTTTACAATTGGTTGCAAAGAAAGTAATTTCGTTCGTACAAAATCTTTAGATAACTCAAGTGCTTCTGCTGTATCACTTACATCTCCAAGCCATAGAAATGCAGAGATTATTCTTTGACAGTCTAAATCAACCCGTTGAACAATTTTCTCAATCAGTTCCTGCATCGCCACACGTTCTTCTGTAGCATCTAGATCTTCATCCCGTGTAGCCCATTCAATTGGTATCCGTGGAGAGTAATTCACTTTGTGCTTTGCAGATTGTCGTTTCCTAAATTCATTCGTCAATACGTTATTCACAATCAACCGAAGGGATTCGTAAAAAGGTTTTCCGAGTGGTTCAGGACCAAAATGTTTAATGATATCAAACGTTGCAACTTGCAAGTCTTCAACCAAATCACTTATTTCTTCTTGAAAGTAAGTAGAACGCAACGCACTCATTACAAAATATGGAGTTACGGAGTTAAGAAATTCTCCTAATTTCGAATCATCCAATTGATAAACCATTCTGGGTTGACCAACCTTTTTTCCACGAGACACAGTAATGATGTTTCCATGCTTGTCATGTTCTTCCAATGGTCCACCAATCACTGCCGCTCTTGCAAGACTGTTAACCTGTTCCTTAAACGTCATAGACTCTCCCCCTTCTTTTGGTTGTCGGAAAACGTTTTAATTGCTATCCGCAAATCATTAATGTAATCTAAGAGTCGTCTATAAAAAAGCATCACATCTCTACGATCGTTCTTATCTCGAATATCGCACATCGCCTCGTGAAATTCATTAAACAAATCATCGAACCTTAACCACAAGATATAAAGTGTCGCATCTTCAACTTTCCCAAAACTTCGCAATTCTTTACGCATAGAAACCAAACTGTTAACAACTGTGTCGAGTATTTTTCTATAAAACACATTATCTCTTTGCTCTTGTGGTTCGAGATCAGAAAGACTAAACGTTGGAACCTCACCACCCATTTTCGTGATAAACTTTTTAACATTTCCACCTTCACCACAACCGAAGCAATAATAAACCTCTTTGAGTTTATTAAATGAAAACGATGGCTTAGTCTCATTATGGAACGGACAAAAACAAAGGATCTCTTCTCCCTTGTCCTCAACAATTTGTACTTCATACTTTTCAAGGAGTTCACGTATTTCCATCAAGATTTCTTATTTGCTTGTTTCTCTTTCCTGATCTGCGCTTTTAACGCTCGAAGATATGAACGTTCGTATTTCTTCACGATACTTTGAAGTCCGGTGTGATTGATTTGGACTATACCAAGTCCAGCATAAAAACTTTCAATCGTTTGCATTATTAAATACTCACGACGCCATTCAGAGTCAGGAATCTCGAGAGTAACCATTGCCTCAGCGCACGAACGAATAGCAGAGAAAGCAATATTCAATTTCCTTACCCACTCAAAATGGACATCTGTTAATGGAGCATTATCATCGAGCAAGGCCTTTGGAATTGCACGAGCAGTTTCACCCCAAACATTAACCAACGTATTTAACGCGGTTGTATCTATTTTGCATTCTACGAAGATCTTATAAACACGACTTATGTATGTTTCTGCATGTGTGACGGCTTGCACCAAAGCGATCTTTGGTAATAGACTACCACGTTCCTTAACTAACTTCGAGTAACAGTCATCACCATACCCTCTTCTGAGCGCATCAAAATTCGTCATAGGCTTACCACAACGTAAACAATCCATTACTTTCTCCCCTTACTTTGAACGTTCTCTTTTCCAAATACTATTTCATTTCGTAGACGCAAAAAATGTGCAAAAGAAAGTTTGAGTTTCTCAATATGTTTTGACGCACATGCTTCTTTCTTCTCTAAATGATTGAGCATATCCCTAACTGCTCGATTACAATATGGACACTTCATTTTGATTGATCCTTTAATCTATTTTTTAATCCAGTAAGATACTCTATTCTTCTATTGTCAGAAGTTACAGTTGCATCATCACACGTTCTACTATCAGATAACAAATAATTAATCTCTTTCGAAATCAAGTGTATGATAGTTCCGATGTCAAGTCTTTCCAAATCAATTTTCATTATAACTCCTCAATCCACATATGACGAGATCCATCAGCGTTTGCGTTGAGCTCTGTCTGTAGGAGAAGTTTTCGTACTTCATCAATGGGTCCAGAGATTTTGACCTTACCCTCTAGGACCATTTTTACTTCTTTCACTACGTCTATTTCACCACCCGGAAGAACACTATGAAAGAGACTTTTGATTGTAATTCGTAGTTTCATTACTCATCCTTCCGTATCTTACCGGTTCGTAAAAATTCTTCCTCATCCGTTCCGCAAGGAGTTTGATAGCCTTGATAACATAATCTTCAAATGTAGGAAGAAATAATTTAAACTCTTGATTTAATCCTTTAATCAACTCCTCCAACGCATCGGTGGGAGGGGAATTGTATCCCTGATTACATTGTACTCGTCTAACGATTGATGCCATACACACCCGACTTCCGTCTTTACCAATTCCTTGATCAATGCAATCATTTGAATTACATTTCAATTCGCTCATTTTGATCTCCTTTCGTTTCAATATATTTAAGTTTTCCACTAATCTTTTTATATTCCCTCCAGCCAGTCTTAGGATGGCATATTGTTTTGGCACAGCGTCTTTCAACGGGCAATCGGCGGGGAAGGTGTCGTCTATTCTACATTCCAGCCTATATCTTACTGGATAGGTGCAACCATATATTTTATGAGCAAACGGAACTTTATCGCTGGAACTGTGCATCCTATACGGACATTCACCCGGCTTGCTAACCTCGATGATTTTCATTTTATCTCCTTTTTAGGAATTCCTTCAAACACTTTCATTCCATGTTTTTTGCACACAATGGATCGTTCTTTTAGATTCTTACCAAATTGATAACAGGCATCTTCCATAGTTTTAGCCTGAACCGCTATATCGTATTCTTGAAGTTGAGCAACCCACCAATCCTTTTCCTTAAAGACTTTAATTGTATATTTCATTTTATCTCCTCGATCCGCACCTTGACGATGCGGCAATCTCGCACCGATTTTATATGTTTTATTTCAAACAATAAATCCTTTTTATGATGATATATCCAATGTCTATTTAATTTTCCATTTATTACTGCACCCCACGCATATACTACCGTCGTTTTCAATTTAGGCATCATTCTCCCTCCTCTGTTGTCCAAAAGAAAAATAATCTTAATAATCTAATAATTGATGGAATTGCCGACAGCCTTCTTTGCGCTTCACAAACCATACAACGATGATTCTTCAATTCACCTTTCGTATAATTCTGTAGCAAATCTTGCGTGAGCAATTGCAGTGCAATGAAACCACTTGGTTTTGAAGGATCAGGTAAAGGTATTGGTTCCCAAGACTTTCTCAGTAACTCCAAAACGTTGTTGCGACGTTGCGCTAGAATCTCCTCTCTATTCTTGCGTTCCTTTTTCTCGTGCTTCCTTTTTTCTTGTTCAGCTTTCAACTGAAGCACTTTTTCTTGAGAAATGATTCCAGCTTTAACTAATTCACCTTGCAGCGAGTTCATAAATTTCCTCCGTTTAATTCAAGAGTACAATTTCCATCCGGAAAAATAAAATAAATAGAAATATCCTTTTTCCTAGCATAACGAATTGTAGCCCAAGTGCCACTCCGTAACATTTCCTTTTTCTCTTTCGGAGTAGCAATCAATATATCGGAAGCATCAACGATAGAATGATTCCGTTTTATATAACCCTGTTCTGGATGAACTATAGAGGTTCCCTTCCAACGCATATTACAAAACGCTCGTTTAGAAATATTTGTTGGTGGATAGATATGAATTGCTACGGCAGGATATACAATCGAATGTGCTTCCGTATCTGCACCTATACAATCACCATGAGAAAACGTAATTCTTTCTTGTGAACGATTAATCAAATCCCACATAAGCGTTATGAACTTATCTCTTTGAACATCAGTCATCCCTTTTTGTGTTCCTGTGAATCCTACCTTCATATTATTAATTATACCGATCCTGGGAAGAGAAATCAAGCATCAACCTTTTTCCCAAACCTTTTTCCATTCTTGCAATGCAATTTGTAAATTATGTAAACACTTCGGATTAGGATCTTTAAAACCTACACCCACCACCGTGTGAGGAAAAACCTCTCTTCCAACGGATTCAACGATACTGCGATGGAACGGTTTCAATAAACTTTTAAAACCTTCTGGCGTGAACCTCCAAAAATCTTGTGGATAATCGTGAATTGGAAAATCCATTACAGAAGAGATTGCGATCACACCATCATATCTCAAAATACGAAACATTTCGATCAAAGCCTCTCGCAAATATTCTACATGCTCCAAGGTATCCATAGATAAAATCGTTCCAACACTTTCAGGAGCTAATCCAGTGGTGCACATATCTGCAATCAAATCAACACCCGGACCAGATCGCATATCACAACCAACATATTTCTTTTTTGGAAACAAAGGACGTAAATCTGCAAACACACCTTGCCCTGGAACTTGGAGAGAACCGAACTCATAAATAGGTTCTAAGATAGGAACATAGTCAGCAACAACTCTTGTAAAAGCTTTTATTGACGCACGCATCATAACTCCTTTACTGCACGCAAAATATTCTGCGCGTGTTCCTCTAAGTTATTAGATATGTTATCCGCGATCTGTTTACTAACTAGATCTGTTTGTATCCAAACGTCGTTCTCTCTTTTGTATCCTGGTTCCACACCAATCACAAGCGTTTCTGGTAACTTGTAACGTAACGCCAAATGTCTACCGAGCTCGTACATACAAATTGGTTGATCTGATGTTCCTTTTGAAAACCACATGCTAAAGATTGTAGCCTGTGCTAATGCGTTGAACTCCCAAGTGATCTGTTCTTTGGAAGCGTTCGGATCGTGAATAGGAAAGTTACGTCTACGAGGATTTAACAATATAGCATTATCGTAAGGTTCCAACAACTCAATTATATCATCTTGCCATTCTGCACATGACGTAATTCCTCCTGCTAAGAATATAGTTGGCAAATCAACTTTGCCAATTTTTCCTACTGCGGTAATTACTTTCATTTTCTCCTCTCTTTTTGTAACTTGTAAAACTCGTAAAATGCATCTATAAACTCAACTACAATTTTTGTAACTATTTTCATCAAACTCCAAGTCAGTACAGAAAGAAGCCAAAATGCGAAATAACCAACAAAGCATCTAAATCCTGAAACATGACATCCACAGCTTACCCAAACATTTGCAGCGTTTGCTTCCATCTAGGTTTTCGTCTCCGCAGGTTTAGGCATAGCATCCTTAATCGCGTTAATCATTTTCTCTGGAACAGATCCGCCAGTCGCTTTTAACAAAGTAGTCATTATTTCTTCTAGTGGTGTTCTATTCAACACACCAAAAAAGTGAGATGAGGTAATAGATACGGCAACAAATTCAGATGTTGCAAAAGAAATTGGTAGTTCTGAAATATACGCGATAGGAGAAGTACGTACAGCAGTATCAATTTTTTTAACAAGAATGAGTGCTTCCTGCGCACGCATTCCTGAGAAACGAAAACATCCAGGAGAGAGTTCTTTCAATCGCAACTCAACAGTATAAGTCTGCTCCTTTTCAGTAACTTTCTTTTTGAACGGCCACATACGTTACGCTCCTTTCTAAAGTCATCAAATGGGACGAATACGTTGCCACTTACCACTAATCTTAATATAATTACCCTTCGTAAAAATCACTCTCGCAAATCCAGTGTAATCAATCAAATGTTGAATAGGTTCCAATAATACTTCCTCCAAGGATTTTCCTTTCATTTTTTCTTCCATACGATAATTACGTTCTATCCATATTTTTTCTTTTCTTTCCGGATTGTGTTTAGGTCTTGGTAGTTCGGGGAACTTATAACCTTTCGTATCAGGCGGAAAAACAACATTCGTCACCATACCCTTATCAAATTCAACAATGCAATCCCCGTCGTCACTATATCCCCATTCGGCAAACTTGATCTTCGGAAAGGCTGGATCTGGAATGAATTGACCCACTTCACAAACGCCTAAGGATGGTTCGTACTTCCCCATATAGACCTTAACCTGGACCTCGACGTCCCTACCGTCGCGTTTTACCCTGATGGTATCGAACATCCCCATTAACGTATTAGCTCCTTCGATAAATTATGCGCATACTGAGCCAACCACCCATTCGAAAACATACATTTCCCTTTGGAAGAAGCCGCCTCCCGAACTATCTGCTCGACCTTTCCAGCAGGAAGATCATCTCGCATCAATAAATACAGGAAGCACGTCAAACGGTCCTTGTAGTCTACCTCCCCACTAGCCTTCCGTAATCTTTTATTTCTCTCTTCCATTCCTAATCCCCCTCATGTGTATATCCATAATTAGTTGATACCTTAATAGATTCTTTTGAAACAAACTTCGACGCTTCAACAATTGCGTCATCAACTGAATCATATTTTTGCTCAGGAAACAAACGACCAGACGAACTATGAAGATAATAATGTTTTCCACCAGGCCAAGTGTTAATCTCAATGATTTCCTGATCGTCGGACGGCCATACTAGATGTTCTGATACCAATTCCTGTATTACTTTTATACCAGAGAAAGCCATTACACCACCATTCATATTAATAAGAAACGCTCCTTCACGTCCTAGCAATTCCTCTACTGTTCTTAACCATCCTTGACTTAGATTCACCCAATTAACCATATCTTGAGGATGCTTACTTAGATTGAAAATTACTTTATCACATATCACTGTTTTGTGAATCTTTATTATGGTATCGATATCAGCAATAGTAACTACTAGATACCAACCCGTAACTGAAGGGCACCGTTTGAGTTGCGTTTTAACAAAGGTATACATTATTTTATTTGGTCGGAGCGACTGGATTTGAACCAGCGACCTTCCGGTCCCAAGCCGGATGCTCTTCCAGACTGAGCCACGCTCCGTATTCACATATTCTACTTGGAGCCGATGAAAGGAATCGAACCTTCAACCTACTGATTACAGGTCAGTTGCTCTACCAAATTGAGCTACATCGGCACGCGTTAAATAACATTCAAAAACGTAAACCAATATAGAAGCATTCGCGTTACATCACGTAGTAGGTACTGACATGTCTCCGTAATCACCCAGAGCTGTCCGTCCACTCTTTCAGTTTTCATCTTACGGAGCCACCACTGGTTTGACCTTCATGTAAACTGTGCCCTGATGATCCGGATCATTGTCGGGAACGATCACAGGAGTGATTCCCCGAAGGCCCAGTTTCTTCATTTCCATTGCATCCTCCGACTGCGTCTGCGTCACGATCTTTTCGATCCGAGAAGGTTTGAAAATGTAGAAAACGCCAGGGCAAGGAACAGTCTTGATAGAACCATCTGGCTGTTTCGCTTCTTTGCTTCCAGCTTCCGGATGAGCCAGAAACACCCAGGTCTTTCCGATTTCGAACCATCTGGGAATGGAACCAATCCGTTTTGATATCCCCATCTTGATTGCTTCGGCAGAGAACGACTGTGGAGAGTAGAAACCCTTTCCAACCCACATAAGGCCGTGTTTGCCAGGAATCGTAAGTGGGCACTCATGAGTAGCACTCACTTGTTTGCACTCAGCAGCCTTCGGAAACAGTTCCGCAGGAAGGATCCAAGTATATCCCATCGCCTGTTTGATCCCTCCACCACAGGTAGGACATACATGAAGGTGATACGGAAGCATGGAACACGAAGTATCGTATCCATCACCAACCATGTAGATACCACCAACCTTCCGATAACCGCAACACCGTTTTGCTTCAACTGCCATATTGTTCCTCCTCTCGTTTCGCGAATTGGTTCATCTTAAGTATAATTATACCGATTCCGTCTCACGAAATCAAGAGGTGAAATTATAGTTTTGGAACTCCTTTGAACTCTGAGAGAATATCATACATACGTTCTGCCAACACAAGTGACCTCACTACCGCTGGAGGAAGTTTTCCATAGAGAGTTTGATTAGATCGCATGAGTTGTAAAAAAGCTCTAATTTCGGAAAGTTCATCTTCAGTTAATGAATCTATCTTTGCCATTTCAGCATCCTTCTATCTCGCCGGAACCATAAGTGATTGGTAGCAAGCTGTAGCTAATGTAGCTTTGTAAATTCCCTGCTGTACACCATAAGCCTCTACCGCGTCTGCCAACCACTGATCACATTGAGAAACCGTAAATGGTACTTTGTTGGAAGCTTTAATTGGATGTACTATAAACAACACAAACGCAATTATGGTTCCCAAACATACTAGAATCATTAAGTAATGAAACCATGTAAGATATTTCATTTCATACCTCCTTTACATCGCTGGCACGGAAGGGATCGAACCTTCATCACAAGGTTCAAAGCCTTGTGTCCTGCCTATTGAACGACGTGCCAATTCAACACATCCTACTATGGATAACATCGATCACCAAGATAAATAAACCAAAAATGATCCCAACACAATCGTCCAGAACAATAACGCAACCAATTCATCACATCCACCATCTCTCCATTCAAATTCATCTTTCTTCCAATCCATTATACCTCCTCCCCTCTGCGTATTCGAACATATTTCAGTGCGTGATCATAAACATGAAGTCCTTTACTGGCAGCAATGATTTTGCCATTTCCTACTCCGATCTCTTTGGCCATATATTGCTTGAGTAACTCGATCCCACCGAGGTTGACAGGGAAGCCTCCCCACAGGTCCCAGGAACGAAAGTAGACGAAGAAATGAAGAGTATCTTCCGCAATCCTAGTATCAATCACCCGAAGACACGGAGGATCTTTCAAAAGAATATCACTCGGCATTCCTATCTCGATAGTACATTGGTTATTCCCGTAATTTTTACCTCCATCTGGACCACCAGTTTTGTATTTCTTGATAACCTCTTCTATCTGATTAACGTTTCTTTCTACCCGAATCATTTCTGTTTTATTCTTCTCACGAACATTGCCATCTGGAAGGATTTCTACTGTATCCATCATCTTCTCTAATTCTTCAATACTTGGCCTTGGTAGAAGTATTGCACCATGATTTATAACTTTTTTAATAGACTCTCTGAATCCTGCAATCCTTTCCCCATAGGTATATTGTTCATCCTTGGCCAGATCAGGATTAAAAATATAGTTGGAAAAATACAATTCATTATTTTCCTGAGTAGTTGGTGGAGGTAAAGTAATACCAGGTGGAAAAATTGGAACAGTGTCTTCCCATGGCCTCTCGATCTCAACAAGAGCGAACTCGAACTCATATCTATATTGACCTTGAAACGATCCTTGCGTGATCTTGTATTTTCTACCCTTCTCCTCGACTTGGAAGACCAACTGATGCCAAGCATCGTTAATGGTCTTCGCATTGATGATTATAGGCTTAAACATTATCTTTCTGCTCTCCTTTCTAATTCAGCTCTAGCCAAATCTCCGAGTTTTATTGGATTAATAATTACAATACATTCCAGCATAGATATAGTAACTTGCCGAAAATAATCTGCCATTATTTTTATCCTGAAATCCTGTTGCTCATAATTTTTTTGTTCTCCTAAGTCAATGGGGGAATCAAAATTATTTATTTTTATACTCTCGGAACTAAAAAGAATTTTATGAATTACAGTTAAGCAATCACCTAAATTATCGTTCATTTTATAAGCATCAAGCGTCATCGTTTGCCCTCCGTTGATGGTCTTGGCATTGATGATTACCGGCTTAAACATTTGTAGCCATCCTGAAATTTGGAATCTTTTCTCTGTAGTTAAAACCGGTAGGCAGTTCCCCTCGACCAAACTCAACTCTGTTACCGCAACACCCACCCTTACTTCCTTCCTTCTTTAATGGCTTTTTGGCAAATATTTTTCTTCTTTCCCGTTCTTCTTCTCTATCCCTATCCCTTTTATCCTGCCTCAATTTAGTCAAAGCAGGATTTTTCTTTTTGAAAGGAAGAAAATCGTCCTTTCTTCCATCCCAAAAATAGGGAAGGGTAACCCAGTCGGTGGCCTTCATTCCCGCCAAAGCAGGAACCCAGATTTCAAGTCTGTTGGATTCTTTACTTCTAATCTTGTTCCTTCGATGCGATAACCACGGGAGGTTGTCCATTCCGAAAAACAAAACCATTGCGCCTCCCCACAGCTTGCGGGTTACAAATCCACGCTTGGACAGATGATCGATGATTTCACCGAACGTCATTTCATACCTCCTTCTTTTTCTTTTTTCTCATTTCGTCTTCTTCAAAAAGTTTATCCTTGAAATATCCACCAATCCAGGTAAACACACAGTTACCGGTCAGCTTCGGTGGACCAGACAACATCGTATGTAAGTGTGTCATCCATAATTCGCATCCATCAGGAGCGACACTTGATTCTGGACACCTTCCACCAAACGGACACTTACTCCTAGATTTTCTAGACAGCAACTTAGTTGCCATTTCTTCCTCCTCTCATACTAGTTTAGAAATAAACAATTCTTCAATCTTTATCCAAATACGTTTCCACCACGTACGAATCGCAATTATTTGCATATGCCTGAGATCATCTTTGAAACATACAATACTGCTTGTGGGATTGAATAACCCATGGCCTCCATTTTTTTCATCGCTCCCCAGAAATCATTAATGAAATCTTTGATCATATTGTGCTCCATTAAATTGATTCCACAATGTGGACAATATCGCCACTCGATTGAAACACTGTTTAAACAAGCATAATCTTTAACTTCTGACAGACACGCTGGACAATGTTTGCTGCGCATGTTCTTTCACCTGTGCTTTTTCGTAACAGTCCCAACAATAAAAAACCCATCTATTTCCTTTACGGAATACCACGCCCAATCCACCATCAATAGTTTTCCAACAAGATTTACAAACATCACTATCATCAATGTTACTCATAACACTTACACGTATTTTCTCTTAAGTATTCGCCAAGGTCTTCTAACACCAGAGGTAAAATACTCTGCAGCTTTTAGTGCACTAATCATTTTCTTCTCCGGAGCAAGTTTTGATTTCTCTAACGCGTGAAGACAACCTAACGCAAATGGTGCTCCTAAACCTACAGCAACATAATCCTTCTCAGAAAAAGAAACTTGAAAATCACTCTCAATAAGATAGAGATTAGTGTTATATCCTATAACAAATGTTCCACCAGAAATAACGTTATTTGAAACTGTTGCAAACCCTTCTTCTTTAAATAACGTACTTATCTTTGTAGCCATCTTTACAAGGTAAGCTAAGTCACTATCACTAGGCTTATGAAAATCAAAATGCATTTCAAATTGCAATATTTGACCCATTCTCCAAGATGAAGTAAATCCAATAAGAAATTGCTCTAGTGCGAACACTTTAGGATCTTTCCGAATTGTCATTTGCATACTTCCATCAACAGAAGCAGAATCCGCTCCGAGATATAAAACTCTATTCACACGATCATTGTATCCAACGATACAAGTCATTTTGTATCCTTTCTAATAGGCGCTAACGTCCAACGAACTTTAACTTCTTTCATAAGACCAAGTTCCTTGCCTCTAATAATAGTTCCTTTGAACTCAGTATTCTTCTCGAGATACCGTTTTACTTCTTTTGCGGTATTTAAAACCTGTAAATTCACACCCGGTGGAAGAATAAAGAAAACTGGCATTGACAGATTACCTTTTACAATATTCTTTGGCACAATACCTCCTTGCTCTTTTCGAGCGTGATAATAATGTTTTCCACAAAGGCCTCTACCAACAACCTTAGTATTTGTACATCCAGGAAACGTACATTTAGAAGGTTTAGGCATTCTTTTCTCACGCACTGGTTTATTCATAAGTTCCTTAGCCTCATAATGAAGGCGACAAAGATTACCGTGTCTAGCTTTTCTCGTACAACCAGTGGAGGCACAATTCTTCTCACGACCATATTCAAAACCACGAATTTGTTCTTGTGGTTCTATCACAGGGTTTTCAACTCTATGTATAGCTTTCCTCGACTCTGGTGATAATGAGTGTAATGCATACGCTCGAGTATACGATTTAACTAAAAACTTGGGTGGTTTACCTGGAACCACCTTACCAATAAACTCTTTCCTAGTTGCTATACCTCTAGCACAACTAGGCGCAACATCCACTTTAGCACACGCTAAACACTCCGAGATCAAAACCTCGTCGAGTAGTGGACAACTTATACGAACATCTTTCGTGCATTCACTCATACTAGTTTTCTGTTTTCTTATTGTGTGTACTAACTTTTTTTGTAGTTTTCTCAAGATTTACAAACCTACCAAATTCCTTCGTCACAGCGTTTCCTCTTACACACACCAGTTGTTCATTGCACCCCAAACATTTAACAATAGAAACAACGTTATCATGTACAGGGCAACCCATAGAACTACGTAACAATTCGTTACTCGATGTAATAATCATATTACTTAACACGTTTCAAAAACCCGCAGGGGTTGTACGTAAGAATGAACTTCTCCCAAGTCCTATCAATTTCGAAATTAGTATTCTCTTGAGTAAACTTCTCAATCGCCTTAATTGGTCCACCATTTGGAAAATCTCTTGCAAACAACGAAGGCATGAGATCAATAATTCCATCCTCGACAATCAAATAACTTCCAACGGTTACGAGTGGAGAATAAAGACAAAGGTTCTGATGAACATGATTCGCATCATGGTTGCCATCGTGAATCACCATTATTTTCAAATCCGGTTCACCACAAAACACTTTAACCGCATTCACTACTACTGGAGACAAACTATCACCTGTCACAAGTAGAATCCTTGGATGACTAATCTTAAATTTAGACCTATCAATATCCACAGAGATTACAGCCCCGGAACCAACATGATCAAGTTGATGTGCAAGAAATAACGTTGACCCACCTGCAGCACTTCCAATTTCAATAATAATGTCTGGTTTCAATACAAATATCATTTCTTGATAAATCCACAAATCAAACGGATTCTTTTGCGTTGGAATACCTAAATAGAAAAACTGTTTCTGAACTACATTCGTATGGTAGTATCCTAACCACTGAACGAGCGGCATTTTCATCGAGTGTTCAAGTTCGTTCATTTCTTACTCCTATCCATTCTACGTCGCCAATTCTTATCTTCCAATCTTTCAACACCATGCACAATAGCCTTGAAAATATCCAAACCTAATATATCAGCTAAACAAAAAATCATTACCAATAAATCTCCAAGTGCAGTTTCTGCTTCTGCTTCACTCCAACGTTTGTCTCCATACGCTTTTCTATACACAATCATCTTTACAAGATCGCCCAGTTCATACTGAACAATATTCGCTCTATAAAAAGGATCACGATGATCCTCCGTTCTCATATATTCTCGTACCCAATCTTGTAATACAGATAACTCAGAAAGTTTCTGTTTGAATTCTTGCTCCATCATAACCTAGCTTAAATGCTTTGTATGCACGTTTGGAAAGGGCATCCGCCATTACATTTCTTTCACGTGGCACATGTTGGAAATAAATATACAAACCTTCACTCAATGCCCGAGCATAATTTACGAGAGGTACTAGATGTGGTTTCAATACACGCCATCGAAGTTTTACCTGATTAATAACTAATTTCGAATCACCGTAAACGTAAACTTCACCCGTGATTGGTTGTTGACGAAGATACTCAAGTGCCTTTATTAACGCACCAAACTCTGCAACATTATTAGTTACATCTCTACCAACACCAACAACTCCCCAACCTTCATGTACCAAAACATTATTTTTACTTACTGTAAATCCAAAAGTCGCGAGGTTATCGTCTTCTGAAATACTTCCGCAAGCTCCATCAAAGTATATAACGTATTTGTCAAAATGCTTCTCTTTTAAAATAGTAGGCATCACTTATACAAGATTGCTCTCAAGTAAATATTAAAAGCTTCAACCTTAACACTTTTCCAAGGCATGATACCATAAAGAAATCCGGTAACATCACAAAATGGATGCCCTGCCAAAAAGTAATACCAAGTCTCATGTGTGATAAAAATCTTGTGTGTTGGATCACGAAATGCTGCTCCACCAGGGTGCAATGCGTTAGGTACAATATGAGTTGCTACTCCTCCAACCTTCAATACTCTATAACACTCGTTCATCACCAATATGAACTCTTCCCCTGGCAAATGTTCTAAAAAATTCTCAGATACTATTTCATCTACACTCAAACTATTGAAGGGAAGTCCAACAAGTAGGTCTGCAACAATATCCGGGTCACAACCTTTAAACTTATCAACGTTTACAAACCCAGGCTTCTTCCTAGTACCACATCCCAAATTTAAACGTAGTGGTTGCATTTGCTATTGACGTTTCCGTCCTCCAGGAAGAGTGGAAAGATTAGTTGGTATCGCTAATCCCATCGCAACCGCTCTAGCTTCTTCAAAATGTTTAGCATTGTCTGTTTTGAAATATGAGACTGATGTAATACTTACACTATCAATATTTATTTCTTTATTTATGCAAATAATTTCCATTCTACCAGGTCCAGCAGGTCGAGTAAAGAAAAAATCTTTAAACTCAAAAAACAACTGGAGTTTACGATTCTCATACAACATTTTCATAAACCCCGCAAGTGTTTCTACATGTACTTCAGCTGTAATAACTCTACCATCTATTAAACCGAGTTCCACAAACATCACGCACCTCCTTTACTGATGACTCTGTCACCAACGTAGTTGTGTGCAAAGGATTCAAATAACTTTAACTCTGCACATTTCCCATACCGATTCTTTTCGATATCCATTCTCAGTCTATGCTCTAGTTCATCCAACTCATCCTGATACAAATGTCCCACTAACTCACAGTGGGGAGCCAAATAATTACTTACCCCTATCCCCATCAACTTAGGCATCTTT
>Ga0209777_10004318_pt1 | contig 16860 bp, 14 predicted proteins | sample FrelakmetHBP12HB_FD_187147 | JGI IMG/M metagenome (GOLD analysis project Ga0209777, IMG submission 187147) | Freshwater lake sediment microbial communities from the University of Notre Dame, USA, for methane emissions studies -HBP12 HB (SPAdes)... | ecosystem: Environmental > Aquatic >...
CTTCGCCGGGATGACGGTGTTCTCCTCCGGGATTTCGCTGTTTGCGCTTGCCTCGTTGCTGAAGCTCTTGCTGGGTTGGAATTTCCATGTCAGCGTGCTGGTGTCGGCCGTGATCGTGCTGGCCTACATCTTCCTCGGCGGCCTGACCTCGGCGATCTACAACGAAGTGCTGCAGTTCTTCCTGATCGTGCTGGGCTTTCTGCCGCTGGCCCTGCTGGGCCTCCGGGACATCGGCGGCTGGGCCGGGCTGAAGGCGCGGCTGGCGGTCACCGCCGTCGCGCAGGGCTATGCGCCGGACGCGCTGGTGCGCGTATGGCAGCCGCTGCACGCGCCGGCCGCCAACCCGATGGGCGTGGAATGGATCGGCCTGGCGATGGGGTTGGGCTTCGTGCTGGGCTTCGGCTACTGGTGCACGGACTTCCTGGTGGTCCAGCGCGCGATGGCGGCGGATTCGATGGCGTCCGCGCGGCGCACGCCGCTGATCGCGGCCGTGCCCAAGATGCTCTTCCCGCTGATCCTCATCGTACCGGGTATGATCGCGCTGGCGCTGCACAGCGACGGCGGCAGTTTCCTGCCCAAGGCGGCGGACGGCTCCGTGGATTACAACATGGCCATGCCCGCGCTCATGGCGCGCTATCTGCCCAACGGCGTGCTGGGGCTGGCGCTGACGGCGCTGATGGCCTCCTTCATGTCCGGCATGGCGGGCAACGTCACGGCCTTCAACACCGTCTGGACCTACGATATCTACCAGAGCTACCTTTGCCCCGGACGCTCGGACGCGCACTATCTCCGGATGGGCCAGTGCGCCACGGTGGGCGGCATCCTGCTGAGCGTGGCCACCGCCTACGCCGCGACCAAGTTCAATAACATCATGGATCTGCTGCAACTGGTCTTTGCCTTTGTCAACGCGCCGCTCTTCGCCACCTTCCTGCTCGGCATGTTCTGGCGGCGGGCGACCGGGCACGGGGCGTTCTGGGGCCTGCTGGCCGGCACCGCCGCGGCGGCGGTGCATCACGGGCTGACCGTGCCGGTGGGCGCGGCCACCTTGTTCAAGGGCGGTTGGTTCGCCGCGCTGCTGCACGCGCCCACGCTGCACACCTATACCAGCGAGATGGCGCAGAATTTCTGGACCGCCATCTGGGCGTGGACCGTCTGCTTCGGGCTGACCATTGTCCTCTCGCTGGTCACGCGGCCGTTGAAGACCGACGACGACCTGCGCGGCCTGGTGTACGCGCTGACCCCGCGCGAGCGGGAGCCGGGCGTGAGCTGGTGGCGGCGGCCAGCCGCGCTGGGCGCCGTCATCATGGCCGCCGTGCTCGCGCTGAACATCGTCTTCTGGTAGGAATCCCGCATGAATTCCCGCGAGCGCGTACAGACCGCCCTGAGCCACCAGCAGCCCGACCGGCCGCCGGTGTTTGCCACCTTTGTGCCGGAGATCGAAAAGCTGGTGCGCGCGGCCACCGGGCTGACCGATCCGGACCTCGGCGCCGCGCTGGGCAACGATCTGGTCAAGGTGTGCGTCGGCCTCGAGCTCAGCTTCTACGGCCAGCCGTATCCGGAATACACCGACGCCTGGGGCATCCGCTGGCGGTATGTGCACAACGCCTTCGGCGTGTTCACGGAGATCGCCGAGCATCCGCTGGCCGGTGACCCTGCCAAGCTGACCGCCTTTCAGGTCCCCGATCCGCTGACCGACGCGCAGTACGAGACCTTTCGCGCCATGCAGGCGCGGTACGGCCGGGAGAAGTGGATGATCGGCTCCAGCCAGATCAGCATGTTCGAGGCCGCCTGGTATCTGCGTGGGCTGGAGCAGTTCATGATGGACCTGGCGCTGGAGCCCGAGTACGCCGGCGCGCTGCTGGACAAGGTGATGCAATTCCCGTTGGGCGCGGCGCGGAAGTATGCTGCGCTGGGCGCCGACATGATCTGGTTCGGCGACGACATCTCCAGCCAGCAGGGCATGGTCCTCTCGCCGGCGATGTGGCGCGCCTTCCTCAAGCCGCGCTATGCCGCGCTGTTCGCGGCGACCAGGCAGGCTAAGCCGGACGTGAAGATCGCCTATCACAGTTGTGGCAACTGCACAGCGATCCTCGACGACCTGGTTGAGCTCGGCCTCGACGTGCTCAACCCGCTCCAGCCGCTGGCCATTGACCCGTTCGCGATCAAGCAACGTTATGGCAAGCGGCTGGCGCTGTTTGGCGGGCTGTGCGTCCAACACGTCATGCCGCGCGGCACGCCGGCGGACGTTCGCGCCGCCGTGCGCCGGCTCAAAACCGAATGCGGCGCCGGCGGCGGCTACATCCTCGCCCCGGCGCACCACATGCAGGCCGACACGCCCCTGGACAATGTTCGGGCGTTCTACGAGGAAGGTCTGCGGATCCCCTGAGCAGCTTGCTCAAGCCGGCAGTGGCGGGGTGCCCGGCGCCCCGCGCGGCAGCAGCTCCCGGCGGGTGTTGTCCACGAGGGCGCGGAAGTGCGTCGCGCGGGGGGCCACGGTGTCCAGGACCCGCTCGATGCGCCGCCGGACGAGATCGCCCTTGAACCACCACAGCATCGGCCGCTTCCAGGAAAACGGCAGGGGGATGGGTTCGCAGCACATATCCACCGGGTGAAAATAGAACACCGCTGGTCCGCGGCGCAGCGACTGGTGCAAGCCGGCGCGCACCAGCCCGCTGCCGAAGCAGCGCAGGTAAGGCCCGCCGGCGCTCTGGATTTTGAAGCCCGCGAACTGGAGGTAGGGCCACGGGAACTCGATCAGGCCGCGCGGCGCGGCGCCGCGCCGCAGGGCGCCGCGCGCCGGGAAATAGGGCCGCGTGTCCACACCGGCGAGCACGGCCTCGTCGGTCTTGTTGTAGATCGAATTCACGGAGACCGAGGAGTCGTACTGGAAGCCGAGTTCCTCCAGTGCATCCAGCATCCAGCCGGCGATGTAGGCGTTGGGCGCGCGGTAGCCGATGACGGGCCGGCCGCCGAGGTCCTCCAGGATCTGCCGCGCCGCGGTCGTGCGCGTCTTGAATTCGGCGGGCGTGAACTGCGGCTGTTTGGTCGCCGGGTTGAACTTGGGGAAATGCGTCAGGCCGTGGCAGGCGATCTCGTGGCCGGCGGCGACGCAGCGGCGCAGCGCGTCCGGAAAGCGCTGCGCGTACTCGGCCACCCAGAAGAACGTGGCCGTCAGGCTGCGCGTCGCCAGCAGCTCCAGCGCGACGTCCAGATAGGGCCGGCCGCGTTCGGGCTGTGGCGCGGATGCCAGCGCTCGCGTCACATCGGCGCGCGTGTTGAAACCGGCGGCGGCGGTCGGGCCATGGTACCAGTCCTCGACGTCCACGCTGACGATGACCGGATGGGGGGGGGCGTCAGACATAGAGCCGGTCGTTGTCGTTCATGTCGAACCACATGGCGAACACCAGCGACTGGAAGGCGAAAATCCAGATGGTGGTCAGCAGCGTCAGGTGGGCGAGCATGATTTCGCCGCGCGCGAGATAGGCGTGCAGGAAGCGGTAGATCAGGGGCACGTCCACCAGGAACGCGCAGAAGGAAACCAGGTACAGCAGGAACAGCGGGTGGAAGCCCTGGTAAAGGTATTTCTTGAACAGCCGCTGGACGAACAGCCGCAGCAGCAGGCCGGACATGCGCGGGATGACGACGCGGATCTTCATCTTGGACTGCTCGCCGACGTCGTAGTGCGGCGTGATGGGCACCTCGGTGATCGTGAAGTTGGCGATGTTCAGCTTCTGCAGCAGGTCGTTGTACACGCCGTAGCGCGGGTAGAGCGCGTGCAGCTCCAGGCTGTCCAGCGCCTCGCGGCTGATGGCGGTGAACCCCGTCTGCGCGTCCGAGATGCGCCAATAGCCCGTGGCAATCCGGGTGAGGATGGACAGCAGGGCGTTGCCGAAGTAGCGCGTGCGCGGGATGGCGCGCCGGGCCGAGCGGTGCTTGAAGCGGTTGCCCTTGCAGTAATCGGCGCGGCCCTCCAGCACGGGCCGGCAGACGCGCTCCAGCTCCGCCGGGTCCATCTGGCCGTCGCCGTCCATGATCGCGGTGCAATCCGCGCCGTGGTCGCGGGCCCAGCGATAGCCCGTGGCCACGCCGGCGCCCTTGCCGCCGTTGCGCGCGTGCGTCAGCAGCACCACGCGGCTGTGGTCGCGGCGGACTTCCGCGCAGGGAATGAACAACTGCTCCGCCTCGCGCTCCATGTCCAGCGCGAGGTTGTCGGCGCGGTCGTAGACGCCCGAGCCGGTCTGCGGCGCGCGACGCGCCAGCGGCGTGAACGGCGCGTGGTCGGCTTCGATAAAGCGCTGCACCGCTGCCGCGGTGCCGTCGGTCGAGGCATCGTTGACCACCACGACGAGATCCACGAACGCCGGCAGGGTGGCCAGCACCCGGCCGATCTGCCGCTCCTCGTTGAAGCATGGCACGACGACCGCGATGGATTTGTTCAACAGCATGCGTGGCCTTCCCGCGGCATGGTTAAAAACCCCGGGGGAAATGTCAAGGCTGCGCCCACCGGAGTAACGCTTGGTGTCGACGGCGGAAAACCGTGTAGTTTCACACAGATGGAGGCAGTCCCTTCTTCCAGATATAAATCTTGTAGAAACCCGGAATGACGAAGTCGGGTTTCCGGCTCTGTAGATATTTCCGCAGGGTCTCGTTGCAGAGCATCGCCAGCCCCATTTCGTCTAAAATCACATAGCCTTTGAGTCCCATCAATTCCTCCACGGAGTGGATGGTTCGCGCCAGTGAATAGGAGGCGCGCTCGGGTATGTCTTGCGGCCAGCCGGTCAGCGAAACAGGCAGGAAATATTTTTGGCCTTTGGCGCCCAGATAAAGATCGTGAAACACCGGAAAGGCGGAAATCGTGACCAGTTCCCCGGGGGCCACGGCGTGCGCGCTGCTATCGGTTTTGATGTGCGCATAGGCCGCACGCCACTCCGGCTGAGGCTCGGTGGCACCCAAATAATATTTTTGGAATGGTCGCACGTTCCAATCCATCGACCCCAGCGAGCAGCAGAAGGCCATCAGGATGGCCACGACCCCCAACCTGCCCCACCAATTATTTCTCTGCAGCAGATGAGCCGCCAGGACAAAGCCGCCGGTGGCCCCCCAACACAGCAAAAGCGGAAAGATCGGCAATAGATAGCGATAATGCATCAAGGGATTCCGGACGGCGATGAGGTAAAAATAAATCCCCGCGGCCCCGAGCAACGGGATGCTATGACGGGGATAGTACCAAGCCGCGAGACCGGCGCCGAATAGGCACCACCACCAGAGGGCGCCGAGGATGCTGTGCAGGAAGCGCATATAGGTCAGGCTATAATTGTGTGCGGTGTGCGTCAGGATCTGCCGCATATTAACACCAGGCGCCGCGTTGGTATGTTGGGCAATCACCCAGAAACCAACGAGGGCGAGCAGCAGGCCCAGGCCCACCACCTTCCGGGTGGGCGTTATTTGAAACCAGGCGCGCCACGCCGGACGCCGCCATAACTCCGGAAGACTCAGCAGCAGCAGGGCTAGCGGGAACACATAGCCGGCGGGATGCACCAGGGGGCAGAGGGCGGCGCAGACCAGGGCGCCCGCTAATTTCGCTGTCTTCTTTTCTCTCAGAAAGGCGATGAATAAATCCATGGAAAAGATGCCGCAGAGCTGCAGCAGAACGTAGCCGCGCGCTTGGCGACTCCAGGCGATTTCATAGGTTGAAAAGCTTAGCAGGCTTGTGGCCGCCAGGGCTTGCACCTTCGACCGTGTCAATTGCCAGTTGAAATGGAAAAAAGCTAGGCAGGCCAAGGTTCCAGCCAGGGCGGAAAAGAGCCGCGTACCGACCTCGAGATTCCTGGTGATCACCAGACCCAAAGCCATCAAATAATGGGCGGGAAAATAGCTCCACGCAACCTCTCCGGTTTCCAGCAAGGGGTATCCATGTCTGACAATAGCCTGGGCCTGTGCGGTCGAGAATGCTTCATCAATCCAGAAGCTTTGTGCGCCGAGCTGATAGAAACGCAACCATCCGCCGGCTAACAGTATACAGGCCAAGAGGCCTGGGACTACAAACTGAAAGGATACTTGCTGGAAGGAAGGCAAGCACCATCGCTTCGGCCCGGCCGCTGCTCGCTGATTCATTGATGGAAACTACATGATTCTAACTGCAAAGCAAGCCTTGGATCATCGCGCACAGTTCACACACCACAACGAACTGGCGACGCCTTTTCGTCCAGTGCGCCGCTCTCGTCCGCCAGTACGGGGAACAGCCACGTCTGGCTGCTGTCTCGCAGGGTGCCCATGGTGGTTCGTCCGTGTTGCTTCGTTATCATGTGGGTCTCCTTAACGATTTTTTTGCAGCATCGTCTAATGCGCGCGCTTCTAGAATTATAAGATATAGCGTAGCAACATTATATAACTATATTAAGAAAACGGGGGGGGGGTTGACAAGAATTGTGTTTTATGAAAAACTACACTCATGGTTGAGCGAGGATCGAGTTGAGCTTTCCTCGCGTCGATGGGGGTGCAAAAAACTCAGTACGTAGATAAGGTCTAAATGAGAGGAATAAAATGAAAATGCATAAATTCAGGAACATCGCGGGATTGATGGGTGTGTTGTCTTTGCTGGCACAAGCAGCGCCGGGCCAGGCAGCATGGACGAGGATCTGGGGGTCCGCATCGAATGATTATGGTCATGCTGTTGCCGTAGATAAGGGCAACGGCATTTATGTGACTGGATACACCGATGGTTCTTTTGATGGACAAACGAACCCCGGGGGCGGTGCCTTCCTGACAAAATATACGGCCGATGGCGTCAGGCAATGGAGCCGCATCTGGGGGCCAACCAATGGTGCTAGTGCTTCTGGCGTGGCCGTGGATGGCAACACCAATATCTTTGTGGCGGGAGAATCATATGGAAATTTCGATGGGCAAACCAAGAACGACTCTGCTTTTGAAGCATCTTTACTGACCAAGTTTGCGGCTGATGGAACGAAACAGTGGACGCGCATATGGGGAGGCACTAATTCGAGTTATGCCGCTGCTGTGGCGGTTGACGGCAGCACCAATATCTATGTGACAGGGACGACGTACGACACGTTTGATGGTCAAACCGGTCCAGGTACCGGTTTCTTGTCGAAATTCACGGCGGCGGGCGTAAGGCTGTGGAGCCGCATCTGGGGTTCGGGGACCAAAGATTGGCCTGCAGCGGTAACGGTGGATAGCTCGGGCAATAATATCTATGTGGCGGGGCAAACCGCCGGATCGTTCGATGGCCAGATTGTACCGGTTGGTGGCTACTCCTCCTTTTTGACCAAGTTCGATGCCAGCGGCAGCCGGCAGTGGACCCGGTTTGTTGTTCCAGTCACTGGCACGAATGAAGTGGCCAGTTCCGTGGCCGTGGACACTAATAATAATATTTATGTGGGTGGTTATAATTGGTCCGCCCGGAAGGCAACGCTGACTCAGTTCACCGCCGGCGGCTCGCAAACGTGGTCTAGACTTTGCAGTCAACCCTATGGTGATGGCATGACCGCGGACAATAGTGGCGCCGTGTATATGATCGGCGCATCTGCCTATTGGCCAACGAACAACGGGCTATTGCTGACGAAATATTCATCTTCCGGTTTGGAGCAAACCCTGGCGAAAATTCCGTGCGGAACGAATGATGGGGCCAGTGCCTTGGCCTTATCGAGCGCGGGGATGCTTTACATAGCCGGAGATACAAGAGGAAGTTTATCGAACCAGCCTACCAGTACCGGCCGCGATAATTTCCTCATCGCCTATAACGCCAACTCGTGGTCCGGGGCAACCGATCTCGGCGGCGGTTGGAAACGTTCGCCTTGGTTCGGGGACTATGCGGAAATGGGCAACAACTGGATCTGGCACAGCCAGCATGGCTTTGAGTACTGTTCTCCGGATAACACACCGGCGAGCGTCTTTTTCTGGGACCTTGCCGGTCTTGGCTGGCTGTGGACCAGCAGCACGACCTATCCGTGCCTGTACCGGTTCTCGGATGGAGCTTGGCTGTGGTATCAAAAAGGTTCAAGCAGCCCGCGCTGGTTTTTCAACTTCCACACAGGGTTGTGGACGTGGCATTATTGACATCGTGCAGCGGGGTATTGGTTATCATCCACTTTCACGATTAACAGGTGGTAGCACCAGGCTTATTAAACCGCCCTGCCCGGTGTTGGTGGCGTGCCGTGCCGGCACAGCCAGCGGCCAGCGTCGTACAGGCCCAGCGTGGCGCCGAAGCACAGCAGCCAGTACAGGCTGTAGCGCTTGAGGCCGAAGCGCGCCGGATCGGAGGGCGGGAGCCAGTCGTAAAACCGCTGCAGCGGCGCGTAGCCGAAGAGCGGATGGTAATCCCGGAACCAGAAGCGGGGTTCGCGCGCCATGCCGAGGCCGATGACGACCCCCAGGACGCCCAGCGCAAGCAGCGTGGCGAACAGACGCGCGCGCCAGCGGTTGGATGCCACGGCGAAGGCGCGCAGGGTCGGCAGCAGCAGCAGGTAGGCCAGGATGGTCTGGTAGCGGCCCGCCGGGCACATGCCGGCGCGCCAGACCGGCAGCATCGCCACCCCGAGCAACACGCCGAGAAAAACTGCCGTCCAAATCCATATGCCGTCGTCGGCATAGTACAGCACCACCAGTACCGCGGCGGCGACGCCAACCCAGAGCGCCGGGTTCAGGAACAGCAGGCCCACGTCGTTGCCGAAGAAGCTGATGAGCAGTCCGCGCCCGAGCAGCCGCAGCTGTACGCGGTTGGCGGGATCAAAGGCGGGCGGGAAGCAGGAGCCCCAGATGAACAGGTGATAGCCGATGAAGAGCAGCACGCCGGCGACGATCACCGCCAGTTCGGCCCAGCGGCGGCGGCGGAGCGCATAGATCAGGAGGACTACATCGGCAAGGCCCACGCCGCCAAGCAGGCGCGGCGTGATCCAGGGCGTGACGGCGAGCAGTGCGCAGCCCCAGACGCGGGGCCAGGGGCGCGAACCGGCGAGCAGCATGAGCGCCAGCAGCGCGCACACGCCGGCGGCGGTTTCGGGAAAGGCCTGGGTCGAGTAAAACGCGATCGGCGCGCAGCCGAGAAAGACGACCACCGTCGCCGCCGAGGCGGTGAACCAAAGCAGCGGCAGCGCGCGGGCGCGCCAGAGCAGCACGGCGGCCAGGGCGCAGATCAGCAAGGCTTCGCACCAGGCTACGCTCCAGCGGAATTGGGTGCGGTGCGCGAGCGGGGCGATCAACAGCGGAAACCCCGGCAGGTGGTGCTTGATCTGCTGGTCACCCCACCAGCGGGAGCGATCCAGCAGCGGATGATGCCGGCCGGAGGCGAGGTAATGGCGCCACGTATACTGCGTAGGCCCGATGATATCGCGGTCGTAGAACGCCAGATGCTCGCCGCGCCGGTGGGCGGGCCCCAGGTCGAGGCCGTCGCCATCGGCGAACGCGCGCGCGGCCAGCAGGTACGCGGGCTCGTCGCCGGTCAGCAGCCAGAGCTGCTGCTCGCGGTCGGCGCCACGGGGAATGATGTGTTCGCGATAAACGCCCAGCAGCAGGTACAGCGCGCCCAGCGCCACGGCCGCCACGATGATTTTGATGCGCAACATGCGGCCCCCCCCGCGCATTCTGAGATTCGCGGCCGCATTGTCAAGTCACGGCGGCCGGAGCTTTGCGGAGCGTTGGCTCAGGGCTTGGCCTTGGCGGGCGGTGGCTTCCCGATCCGCAACAGCAGGATCTCCGCCTTGGAAACATCCTGCTGCCGGCGCCGCTGGCGCAGGAGCTGCAGCAATTCCGCGAGCAGCCCGCGCTCATAGTCTTCCGCCGGCGGCAGATGCTCGAGCAGATCCTGCACGCTGACCTCCAGCGCTGCCGTGGAGGTGCCGGTGGGTATGACCAGCAGGAAACGCGACGGGGCGATCTCCACCAGCCGCAACCAGGGGATCAGCCGCAAACACCGGCTCGGTCCGACGATGATCAGCGCCTCGCCCGGATACGCCTCCACCACCTCCACCGGCAATTTCTTTCCCGGCAGCATGTGCGTCATGGCGGCCGTCGCCTTGACAATGGCGCGCGCGCGATCTCCATGAATGGCCGCCAGTTGTTGCAGGGTGCGGTCTGGCAGCGTCACCGTGATCGGTCGGCGCGACTCATTAAATTTGGGCGGCCGCCCCTTGGGGCGACAATCAGTCTTCATAATGGATCATTATACCTGATCAGGGGCTGTTGACAATCCGGAAACCAGACTGGGCGCCGGGTTGGTTGATGGACGCGGCGGCTGCGCTTTCGTCACTGCCGGCCCGGCAGGGGCGTTGCGGCGGGCCGCCGCAGGACATCGAGCAGCACGAACACGGCGCCGGGCAACATGGCGCCGAGTATCAGGGGGTACGTGATCAGCGACACGGCCAGGCAGATGGGGTTGGGCACGCCGGCCCGTCCGAAGAAATAGAAGAAGGCGTTCTCCTTGACGCCGAGCCCGAAATAAGAAATGGGCAGCAGGGTCAGCATGACGATCATCGGCACGAAGGCGGCGGCCTGGGTCCACGGTACCGGATGACGTACCGCGCAAAACAACAGGCCGATCTGAAGGACGCGCAGGCCCTGGGCGGAGAAGTTCAGCAGGAAAACCTGCGCCAGCCGGGCGCGATGCGCGCCGAAGGAGCGCAGGGAGTCGTGAATGGCCTCCGCCTTGTCCAGCGCCTTGCACAGCCAGCGCAGCGCGGCGGCCGGCGTGCGCGCGCCCGTCCGCGGCGCGGCCCACCGGCGCAGCCGGGGCACCCAGCGTACCGGCAGCGGCGACACGAGGAAGACAGTGCCGCCGATCACCAGCAGCGCGACGATCAGAATCGAGGCCTGCAGGCGTCCGTCCAGCGCGTCGCGCCCCACCAGGACCAGGCCGAGCAGCGAGAGCGTGACGATCGCCAGGCTCCCCAGGATGCGGTCGGCCATCAGGGAACCGGCGGCGTGCGTCAGGCTCTGTTGCGCGCCGCGCACCATCAGCAGACGCAACGCGTCCGCGCCGAGGCTTGTCGGCAGGGTCACGCTCAGGAAATTGCTGGCGAAAATGATTCGGATGAGCCGCCGCACGCCGAGATTGATTCCTTTTTCACGCAGCAGTATATTCCATTTGAAAGCCATCACCATCGGCTCCAGCAGGATGGTCAACCAGGCGGCGCCCACCAGGGGCAGGGAAGCGCCGGCCAGACGCGCCGCGATGTCGCGCAGGCTGATTTTTCTCGCAATGAGGGCGAAGCACAGGGCGATGACGGCCAGCTTGAGAATATTGATAAGGATTTTCTTCATTTCGAACCAGTCCGCGAACCGGGAGCAACTTAGCAACGGAGGGGCGTTTTGAACAGAGACAAATTGACCAGGCCGTGCCGCGCGGGCGCGCGGCTGTGGTGCCATGCCGGCTGGCTGGCGGTGGCGCTCGGGCTCTGCGGCTGTCAGCCGCCGCTCCAGACCTTCACTGCGCCGCCGGGCACCCTGGCCTATTATGTCCCGGTCGCCGAGAAGTTGGTGGCGCTGTCGTTCGACGACGGCCCCAATGTGCCCTGTACGCCGGATCTGTTGGATGTATTGGACAAGGAGCAGGTGCCGGCGACCTTTTTCCTCATCGGAGCCAACGCCGAACGGCATCCGGACATTGTCCGCCGCATGGCCCAGGCCGGCCATGCCATCGGCAACCATTCCTGGGGGCATCCGCGGTTCGACCAGCTTGCGGCCGACGATATCCGGCAGCAGCTCCGCAAAACGGATGACCTGCTTGAAAAACTGACCGGCGCGAAACCGCTGCTGGCCCGGCCCCCTTACGGCCTGTACGGCCCCGGCTTCTTCGACACCTGCCGCGCGGAAGGCCTGGTGATCGGCGGCTGGTCCGCGGAGGCGCATGACTGGAATCCCCATACTCCGGAACAACTGGTCGAATTGCTGCTCAACCAGACCGCGCCGGGCGTCATCTACCTGCTGCACGACGGCAAGGAAACCAACGACGGCCCGCATCGGGTGGCGAGCGTGAAGGCCGTATCGCTGCTGGTGCCGGAGCTCAAGCGGCGCGGGTACCGGCTGGTCACTATTCCGGAACTGCTCCGCCAAGCCACGGTGCCGGCCGTCCGGTTTTCCAACGGCGCGGAGTTGCTTGGCTTGCACCTGCCCGAGGGTCCGGTCATGCCCGGCCGGCCCATGACCGCCCAGTTTTACTGGCGGTTGCCCGCCGGCATGCATCGGGGGGACTTTCAGGTCGGTTTGCTTATCGGGGCGGAGCAGCATACGCTGGGCTGGCTGCTCAGCAACCGGGCCGACGCGCGCAATTCCCCTCTGCCGGCGGGTGGCGACGTCTGGAAAGAGACGGCCACGTGGACCGTGAATCTGCCGCCGGGACTGCCGCCCGGCCGGCACCCGGTCTCGCTGACCCTGTGCTGCGGCAGCTACCGCTGGAAGGACCGACTACCGTTGCAAAGCGACTGGCCCAGCCGGCGGCGCCGCGTCGTGCTCCCGATGACGCTGGATGTCCAGCCGGCGCCGGCCGGAGCCAAGCCCTGATTTGGATCCGCCATGCGTCGCATTTCCTTCGGCATCATCAACTATAACGGCGAGCCTTCGCTCGTGCCCGTCATCGAATCCGTGCTCGGCCAGCAGGGTGTGCACGTGCAGGAAGTCCTGCTGGTCAACAACGCGTCCACGGATGGTTCCCTCGAACTCGTCCGGCGGCATTTCGCCGGTCGCGTGCGGATCATCGAACTGGTGGAAAACCACGGGCCCAACCCCGCGCGTAACGCCGCGCTGCGCCAGGCCGCGGCGGACCTCGTCCTGATCATGGACAACGACGTCGTGCTGGCGCCGGACTACACCGCGCGCCTGGCCGCCGTCTGCGATGCCCATCCCGAGGCCGGCGCGGTCACCGGGCAGATCCGTTTTCACGCCCAACCCGACCGCATTCAATACAACGGCGCCGGGCTGCACTATGCCGGCGAGGTCGTGGTCAACCGCGTGGCGCACGACCAGCCGTTCGTCGTGGCCACCGTCTCCGCCGGCGCGACGCTCTTCGACCGCGCGGCCGCGCTGGACCTCGGTCCCTTTGACGAGACGCTGTTCTTCGGCTGGGAGGATGGCGATCTGACCTTCCGCCTGACCATCTGCGGCCGGCCCTGTTACGCCGTCAGTCAGGCGGTCTGCTGGCACATGGCCGACGGCCGCAGTTCGCGTTGGGTGCGCCTGCAAGTCCGCAACCGCTGGCAGTTCCTGATGAAGTACTACGACGCCCGGACCTTCCTGCTCGCCCTGCCCGGCATCCTGTTTTATCAGGGCTGTGCCGGCCTGTTTTTCCTGCTCAAGGGACAGGGTGGCGCGGCGGCGCTGGGGTGGTGGGATGCGGCGCGATCCATCCCGGCCGTGCGCGCGCAGCGGCGGGCGGTGTTTCGGCGCAAATGTGTGCCCGACAGCCGCACGCTCAGCGGCGGAGCGTTGGAACTGCCCGGCGCCGTACAGGACAAGCCGGCGCTGCGGCTGGCCGGCCGCTGTCTTGGTGCCGTGCTCGGCGGCTACTGGCGGCTGATCCGCCCGTTCATCCGCTGAGGAGGTGTGAAAGAACGGCGCACTACACTAAAAGCTGTAGCGAATGCCCAAGCCGGCGGCCACGTTGGACAGCGGGAAACTGGGCGAGCCGTTATAGTCTGACCCGTCTGGGCCGCCCCAGTGAGTGCCTTCCGCGTCCTGCAGCTTGGTGTAGCGGACATAGAGATCGGCCGACCAGTGGTCGGCAAAAGTCCAGAGCAGACCGCCATAGCAGAACAGCCCGTAGGTGTGATCGAAATCCATGGTCTGGATTTCGGGCCGGCCCGGCGGCGCGTGCCAGTCGGGGTTTTCATCAAAATTTACCCGGTAGTAAGCCACGCCCAAGCCGGCATACGGGGTGAGGGGGGTGCTGTTGGGACAACGCACAAAGACGCTCAGCATGGGTCCCATCAGGTTGAGGTCGCCGTCGGTATGCCCGTCAACTTGCGTGATCGTGCGCACGGAGAAATAGTCCCAGGCCAGTTCGATGCCGCCATAGGGGCAGAATTTATAATCCACGAACAGCTTGAGCGGCAGGTAGTTTTGAACGGTATCCAACTGGTTGATGCTGCCATAGAAGCTGCCGGGCGCGCCGTCAATGCCGGACAAGGGGTCGCGCTTGTCGTCACGCAGCGAGAACCAGGTGATGCGGGTGCCGATTTCCAGGTGGTCCCTGATCCAGGCCGGCAGGGTGGATTCCGATTCGGCGGCGCGGCTGGACAGGACGGCCGGCAGCGCCAGCAGTGCGGCGGCCAGGCGGATGTAATTTTTTGCTTTCATTTTGCCCTCCATTTCGGCGAAAGATAGTCAGATGACCACTGAACGTCAAGCAGGGAGCGCCGGGCTTCAACGCCGGCGGGAGCGGCGGGCTGGGCGATGGCTGGCGGGCGCCCTAGCGGGGCTGCTGCTGACGGCGGCCACGGATCAGGGGCGCGTGGCGGAACAGGTGCCGCTGGAAAAGATGCTGGAACCGGCGGAGTTCTGGGCCCAGACGCCGGATGAATTCATGAGCGGGGCGCAGCGTTTTGGCTTTCGCTGGCTGAGCGGCAAGGAGACGGCGCGCGCCGCTTACAACAACATGGAATTCTCCGGGCTGAAAGTCTGGGAAGTGCAGGCCCGGTGCGAGAGCAACCGGGTCAGCCAGATCACGTACTCGTTGTACAATCGCGGCGATGCCGGTGAGTTGAGCGCGAAAAGCTTTGAGGCGCTGCTGGCCCAGGTGCAGCAAACCCTGTCGCAATGGGCCGGCGTCACGAACCAGCCGCTGCCGGAGGTCTTGGGGCCGGCGCGGATGAAGATCCAGCGCGCGGGGTGGACCAAACCGCCGCACCGGCTGGAACTGGAATGGAGCGTCACGAAGGCGCACATCGAGAACGGCCGGTCCGTGGGCTTCCGCGCCGAATTCATCCGGCTGAAACTGCTGTCGGCCGTCGCGCATGCCGCGCCCCGCGCCCCGCCGCCCGTCGTCAGCATGACGACCGCGCGCACCAAGCTGATCAAGGATTTGCGCGCGCACCTCCGGCGCGAGGCGAACGGCGACGTGTACCTGGCGGATGTGCCGATGGTGGACCAGGGGCCGAAGGGCTATTGCGCCGCCGCCGTGACCGAGCGGGTCATGCGCTATTACGGGCTGGAATTCGATCAGCACCAAGTGGCCCAGGTCGCCGGCACGACCGCCAGCGGCGGCACCAGCGGCCAGGGCCTGCGCGAAGCGCTGAAGCGCATCGCCGTCCGGAACAACCTGCGCGTGAGCACCCTGCAGGAAATGAAGGTACAGGATTATCAACGGTTGATCACGGACTACAACCGTCTGGCCGCACAGGCCAAGCAACCCAAGCTGGAGATAGACCAGCACATGCTCGACGTGAACAGCCTCTATCAGCAGGCGGACGGCGAACTGCTGCGCAAGGTGCGGCTCAAGCGGACGACCGACATGAACCAGTTCAAGGTCGAACTGATCAAGCAAATTGAGGCCGGCATCCCGGTGATCTGGGATGTCATGCTGGGGAAAGTCGCGGAACAGGGCGTGAATCCCCAGGCCGGCGGCGGACATCTGCGCTTGCTCATCGGGTATAACACCAAAACCGGCGAGGTGCTCTACAGCGACACCTGGGGCCCGGGCCACGAACTCAAGCGCCTGCCGCTGGCGGACGCCTGGACCATGACCACGGCCACGCAGACCATGAAGCCCGTCAGCATGTGAGCCCGTAGATCATCATCTTAATCGTAATCTTAATCCGCCCCTTAAGCCTTCTTCGCACGCCCCCGCCTTCATCCGCACAGGCGGTGTGATCCGTGGTTAAAGCTCGGTCTTCTGTCGGCCACGGGGGAGCGGGCGGGTCATTCAAAATGGCCGAGCAGGCGGACTTCCCGCTCCAGTGCCAGGCCGAACTTCCGCTGCACGGCCGCGGCCATCTGCCGCGCCAGGTCGAGGACATCTTGTGCGGCACATTCGCCGTCCCGCACGACGATGTTCGCGTGCTTTTCGAAGGGATGCGCGCCGCGGACGCGCAAGGTTTGCGCACCGGCCTGTTCCAGGAACCATCCCGCCGCCTGCCGGCGTCCGGCCGCGGACGTGGGCGCGACGTTCTTGAAGAAACTACCCGCTGTGGGCAGCACGCGCCAGTCCGGATGCTTGTGCCGGCGAATATCCAGGAATTCCGCCCGCTGATGCCGCAGGGCGGCCCGATCGCCCGGGGGCAAGTGCAAGCGGACCGCGGCGACGATCTCGCCGGTGGCCTGAAGGCGTGAGCGGCGATAAGCAAAACCCAACTCCCCGGCCGGAACAATTTGGGTTTGTCCCGCCGGATCTAGGATCACGGCCGTCTCGATAACGTCGCCGATCTGCCGGCCGAAGGCCCCGGCGTTGCCGGCCACCGCGCCGCCGACCGTCCCGGGTATGCCGCTGGCATACACCAAACCGTCCAAACCTTCCTCGACCGTCCAGGCGATCAAGTCGTCGAACAGGGTGCTGCCGCTGACGCTGACGATGTTGCCTTCCCGGCGGATGTGCGGTTGGTCGCTGACGTAACGGACCACGACGTGCGTCAGGCCCTGATCGGAGACCAGCAGATTCGAACCGCCGCCGATGAGCACAAAATCCTGCTGCGCGGCATGCAAGGCGCCCACGGCCAGCGTCAGTTGTTCCAGCGTGGCACAGGCGACGAGGGCCGGACAGGGCCCGCCGAGGCGGAAGGTGGTGTAGTCGGCCAGCGGCGCGTTCAGCCGCACGGCGCAACCCGCGGCGCGCAGTGCGTCCCAGTTCATGCTCCGGAACTCCGGGGTCGGGCCGGTCGCGGCGCGCGCCGCCGGGCGGCCTCCACCGGCCGGGCGAGC
>Ga0209777_10004319_pt1 | contig 16859 bp, 9 predicted proteins | sample FrelakmetHBP12HB_FD_187147 | JGI IMG/M metagenome (GOLD analysis project Ga0209777, IMG submission 187147) | Freshwater lake sediment microbial communities from the University of Notre Dame, USA, for methane emissions studies -HBP12 HB (SPAdes)... | ecosystem: Environmental > Aquatic >...
GTTCCTGTCCCACCACAGCTTGCCGCGATGCGCGATGGACGCCGTGAGCGACGCAAAAACGCTGTACCCGCGGACCGGGCGGCGGTCTTTCGCCCCGCTCGGGCCGGCCACGATGTTGATGTTCGGGTCGGACAGGAACTTGCGCATAGCCAGGTGCCCGCTCGTGTGCCACGCAGCGGGATGGCGCTGGAGGTCCGTCATGTGCCCGTAGGAGACGCCAAGGAGCTTCTCCGGCCCGACTACGGCGCGCGCCCGACCCGCCAGTTCGGCCATCGCCTCCACCACCGCCTCGCTGTGGAACCGCGAGTATTCCATCGCCAGCGCAGCCGTGCGGTCGGCCGGGTCGCGGAACTCGCCGAACTCCGCCCGCATTCGCTCGCGCAGCGTCGGCACTTCCTGGTCGCGCACGCCGGCCCATCCGCGCCGCCTCAGCCATTGGCGGAAGGCCTCCTGCTGAGGCGGGCTCGTGTCGGGCCACGCGCTCTCCAGCATTCCCCAGTAGTACCACTGGTGCCACGCGCCGGAGCACAGGTGATAGCCGATGATGCGATCGCCAAAGCCGCCTTCCGCAAACTCAAGGAACCGCGCGAGGGCATCGCCCGAGTCCGCCCTCCACACCTGCGACGAAAACGACGGCGCCGTCATCTTCGCCGGAGCAACCGCCTCGCCCGACGCCGCCCCCGGCGGCCAGCGCAGCGGCGGATCGGGATCGTAAACGCTTCCGTCGGCGCAGCGCAGGAGTTGGTCCGGATGGGCCTTGTCCCACCACGGCGGCGAGCAGATGGAGACGCGCGGCAGGACCTTCGCCCGCGGCGCGGCACGCAGGACGAGCTCCATCCGCTCGCGGAACTGCGTGTAGTCGAAGCGGTCGGGCGCAGGCCGCGACTCGGCGGCAAGGCCGTAGTAGTCGTAGTCGGCGGCGGCCGGAAATGAGAAAAGCTCGATCCCCGCCTCGGCGAATTGCCGAACACGGTCCTCACGCAGGTCCAACGCCACATACGCCAGCGCCGCCGCCGGATGCCCGTCGATGAAAAGCGCCGGGACGCCGTTGTGCATCGCAATGCGTGCCGAGAGGCCCGGCCGACTTGCCTGCCCACTCATGTTGCAGTGTGCCCCTTGCGCTGGAGCCAACCAGGCGAGAGACCTCACGGGCCGGCCGTCGCGCCGCCTTCCGGCCGCAACGGCTTGGCCTCGCCCGAAAGCATCTTCAATCGCAGTGCCTCGAACGTCGCGCCGCAGTCCCACGTCAGCAGACAGAACGCCTTGGGCGCGACCGCGAACCACTTCGGCATCGCGAGCGACGCCATGGGACCCTTATAGTTGATGACCGGCCGCCCGTCGAGCTTCACGGAGATCTCCGCCTCCTGGTCGCGCACCACCACCTTCGCAAGGGCGACGTACGTGCGGTCGTTCTGGAGCGCGATCGGGACTTTCGTCGGGTTGGCCTCGCACCGCTTGCCGTCGACGAATTCCAGCCCGCTGGCTTGGCCGTGGTATCCGCCCAGGTTCAGCGCCACGTGCCCCGCGCCGATCGGCAACGTCAGGCCCACCATGTCCTCTCCCGAGGTCCGCCGGAACTTCATCTCGACCTCGTAGTCCCCCTCCACAGCCACGGGCACCGTGATGCCGGCGGGCGTGGCCGGGGCCGCCGAGAGCGCCTGGTCCACGCGCTGCCACTTGCTCGTGACCGTGTCTTTGGCCGGGTCGACCTTGGCCAGAAGGTCGATCCACGCGGCGGCCTGGGGCGGGACCGCCATCCCCAGCTTCGCCATGTCCTCCTCGACCTTCTTGAGGGCCAGCGCCACCTTGGCGCGGTCCACGTCCTCCGCCGTGTGGAGCTCCATGAACCGGCGATAGTACCCGTGGGTCCGCGTGAGCATCGCCGGCCGCGCGCGGGCCGCGGCCGCATCGGCCATGCCGCGATACCAGTCGCCGAGGGCCAGGCACGCCAGTTCCGGCGCAGCCTCGACGCCCTTGGCCGCCGCCGGAACGAACTTGCGGAGCGCCTCGTCCGCCAGGCCCTCGACGTACTTGGCCGCCTCGGCCGGGTTGTCGAGGTCCACCAGGCAGGCTCGCACGAGCTTCTCGCGCAGCGCGGCGTCTTCGGGATGGGCCTCAAGCTGCTTCTTCAGGTCCTCGATGCTGCTGGCCGCCCGGGCCAGATCCCCGAGGCCCTTCAGTTGCGCCGCGATCGCCGGCCGACGCTCGCTTTTGATAACGCTGGCGGTGATAAATGCTTTCTTGAGGAGCTCCACGCCATCGGACAGCGCCCCCGCGTCGGTCTTGGCCTGGGCGGCTTCCAGGAGCGCGCTGATATAGGCCTCGCCGGCGGCGGCGCGCTCCGGGGCGGGCGCCGACTGGTACGCCTTCTGTAGCGCCTGGAGGGCGGGATCATCGGTTGCGGCGGCGGGCGCCGCCGGCTCGGCCGCGCCTGCGGCCGCCGCCAGGAGGCCCAGGAAGATGACAAGCAGGCCGGCCCTGCGGCAGTGTGGCATACTGACGTTCACGGCAACTCCTGCGGCCGTCGAAGGTTCCCCGGCCGCGGCCCTAACACTACAAGGCCACTTGGGCAAGTTTTGCGCGGCGGGTCTCCCGACCCGCCGCGCCAACCGCGTTCTCGTGGCCCCCAGGCCCGTTTCTTGCGCGGTGGGTCAGGAGACCCACCGCGCAAATCCCGAAGTGGCAGTACTATTTCTTTCTTCCCTTATCCTCGCCCATGCGCTGGTTGACCCATGCCTGGATGCGTTCGGCGATGGTTTTTTCGCGGCCGGAGGCCAGGGGCTTGGGGCGCGCGGGCTGCTGGGGCTTCGCGGGCTCGTTCTCTTGCGGCGGGGCGCTGGCCGCGAGCGCCTCGCGCGCGGCCATGTGTTTCTTCAGGTACTTTTGCTCGAAGAACCCGATGAACGACGACGCCGAAATGTAGAGGCACAGCCCCGACGGCAGGCTGTACATCATCAGCGCAAAGAATATGAACATGAAACTCATCATCTTGCGCTGCTGCTCCATCTGCGGCGAGGAGGCCGCAGGCTGCGGCGTCATCTTCTGCTGAAGGTAGAACGAGACGCCGACCAGCACCGGCAGCAGGTTGAAGCTCGTCAGCCCCACGTTGGCCGACCCCGTGAGCATCCCCTGCACCGCATTGACGACCCACCCGAGGAGCGGGATCTCGCGCCCCGGCAGGAAGAACGGCGCCGCCCAGGCCACCAGCCCGTCGGGCGCCGAGAGGTCCTGGAGGAAGAGCGACCCGGCCGGCAGCCACGAGGCCGGAATGAACGCCGCCTGCCTCAGGTGGATCGCCGCCCCGAGCGCGCCGTAAAGCGCGATCCATATAGGCATCTGGATAAACATCGGCAGGCATCCGCCGAAGGACTTCAGGCCCCCGATCTTCGCCATCTCCTGCTGCATCCGCTCCTTGTCGTTGGCGTACTGCTTGCGGATCGCCTCCATCTTCGGCGCAAGCTTCTGCATCTCCAGCATCGACCGCGTGCTCCACCGCGTCACGGGATGCAGCGCCGCCCGCAGCAGCAGCACCAGCAGCATGATCGCGATGCCGTAATTGCGCGTCGCGCTTCCCAGCGCATCCATGAGCGCGGCCAGCCAGCGGCTGAGCGTGTCGACGCCCGGAATCGTAACGCCGCCGCAGCACGGCGACGCCCAGATGATGAGCTTGTCCAGGCCCAGGTCGGCGTAGTACCGCTCCAGGATGTCTGGGTCTTTCGGCCCGGCGTAGACCAGCAGTTCGTTCTCGATGGGCTTTCCGGCCGCCGCCGGAAGTTCCCGCGAGATCAGGCGTACGCCCGGCACGGCCGTGTCGGCCCGCTCGCGAGGGACGCGATACCAGGCCGTCTCGGCCCCGGCGGCAAACGTCCCCTCGCGCGAAGGTTTCTGCGGGATCATCACGACCGCGAAATACTTGTCCATCTGGCCGGCCCACGCCACGTCGGCACCCGCGAGGCTCGCCGTCTTCGGCAACTCCGCCTCCTTGGCCACGTCCTGGCGGCTCGCCGAACTAACCTTGACCCCGCCGCCGGGGACCCACGCGCCGGCCACCGCGGCCGCCGCCGCACCGCGACCGGGCTCTACCGGAAGCTCCGGCGGCCCAGAAAGCTCGTAGAGCAGTTTCTCAACCCGGTCGCCCGCCGGGACGAACTCCAGCTTCGTCCGAAGCTCGTACTGCGGCGGGGCGGCCCCGCCCGCCTCCAGCGGCTGGCCGCGCGCGTGCAGCGAGTACGTCCGCCGCACAGAGAGCACCGCCCCGCCGTCGGCGTCCTGCACGTCGATGGCCAGGACGGCCTTCGTGGGGCCGGACTCGACGACCCTCCAGGCGACCTTCGAGAGGTCCACATCCGACGGCCCCTCGGCGCCCTTCAGGGTCACGCTCAGCTTGGGGATCGTGAAGGCGGGCAGCGGGGCCCCGGGCTGGACGAGTTCCATCGGCTCGCGCTCGTCCGGGGATTTGTGCGCGTCCGCGACGGTCTTGAAGAAATCGCGACGCGAGAGCGCCAGCCGGCGCACGGCGGCACCGAGCGGCGTGACCTCGGCCTCCAGGTCGAACTGCGAAGCGCGGAGCGTGGACCCGAGGACAATGGGGGGCGCAGCTTCAGCCGCGCCGACCGCCTGGAGCGCCGCCGCCTTGATGGCCGGCGTCGCGGGAGGCTGCTGGCCGGCGGGTTTTTCGGGCGCGGGCTTTTCGGCCGCGACCTTGGGGGCGGCGACTTTCTCGGCCGCGGGCTTCTCGGCCGACGGCGCCTTCTCGGCCGGCGCTTTCGGCGCGGGCCGCGGCAGCGGCAGGTACGGCTCGATCTTCCAGAAGCCGACCATGATGGCGAGCGCCACCACCGCTGCGACGACCCAGCGAGTTATTGTTTCGCGATTCAAATCGTCCCTCGTTTACACCGTGGTGAAATCCTGCGGGCCGGGCGCTGAATTATCGCACATTATGGTATCGGGTGCCACGGTTGCGCCGTTCAGCAACCGTGCCGCCGTTCGACGCAGAACACGGCTGCAAACAGCGCAGCCGTGGCACCCGGCGTCTTGGGTAATCTGCACTCCGAGTGACGCACTACCCTACCGCCCCTCGGCAAGCCGATTGGCCAGAAACTCGTCGAGCACCTGGGTGGCCAGGATCTTCTCCATGGTCTTCTTGTGGTCGTACGGGACGCGGTGCCAACGGATGTCGCGGCCCTCGACCGTCACGTAGCAGGCCCGCGGATCGAGGTCGCGCGGCTGGCCGACGCTGCCGACGTTGACGATCACCTTGCGGTCGGCCACCGTGTACTTGTGATTCACCTGGGCGGGCGTGAAGAACTCCATCGTCTCCGTGAACACACCCGGCAAGTGCGTGTGCCCGACGAAGCAGACGTGCTTGACGAGGTCGAACGATTCACCCAGGCGCGTCAGGTTCGCCTCGCCCTCGTCCGGAAACAGGTACTCGTGCATCGGCCGGCGCGGCGAGCCGTGGACAAAGAGGGAGCTGTCCTTGTCCTTGAACTCCTCCATGCGGGCCAGGAACTCCCAGCGTCGGCGGCGGACCTGCTCGTCGGGCTCGGTCTCAAGGGCCTGCCGCGTCCAGAAAACGGCCGTCTCGGCCGAGGTGTTGAAGCCCGTCGGCTCCATGAAGACCGCGTGGTCGTGGTTGCCCATGATGACGAAATCGAACGCCATCGCCTTGTCCATGCAGGCCTTCGGGTCGGGCCCGTAGCCGATGACGTCGCCGAGGCAGAAAACCGCCTCGACCTTTTTTGTGGCGATGTCGGCCTGGACGGCCTCCAGGGCCTCGAGGTTCGCGTGGATATCAGACACCAAAGCAATCATGGTCGCACTCAGCCCGCCCCAATTTTCATTTTAGATTTTGGATTTTCGATTTGAAAAACGCGCCAGATGCGCGGCTCGCTCTTGCCGTGGCCGTTAAATCGAAAATCTAAAATCTAAAATCGAAAATGGCGCTCTACTGCCCCTTGCCCCCCGCCCCTTGCCCCTCGGCCCGCCCCTCGGGCCGTTCCGCCTCTTGTATCAGCATAATCGGGATGTCGTCGCGAACGGGGTACCTCATGCCGCACGCCGCGTTCTGGCAGATCAGCCGCTCCCCTTCCAGGACAACCTTGGTCCGGCAGGCGGGGCAGACCAGCAGGTCCAACAGCCTCTTATCCACCATGACACCGGTCTCCTTGCCCTTGTGGAACGTGACAGTTTAGGCCCGTTCGGCCGCAAGTCAACCGTTTTGTACGCGGGGGCGTAAGGGGGTGCGCCTGAAGAAAGTGGCACAGTTGTCTGAGTTTGTCATTCTGAGCCGCCTTCAGGCGGCGAAGAATCTGCCGTGGCGATTCCCACAGCGAGATTCTTCGCTGCGCTCAGAATGACAAACATTACGGCCTTGCCACGAACATTAGGTACGCCCGCGTAAGGCATCAATTACGGGAGGGGCCGCACCGCCAACGCTGTTGTCAATCGTAATAGGGGCGGCCCTGTGTGGCTGGCCTACACCTTTCGAATCACCAGGAACTTCAGGGCGGCCACATAGGCCCGCCCCTGCATCATCGGCGACGGGCCGGCCGCCAAGCCCGCGGCGCCCCCGGCCGTTGCGGCCCATCGGCTGCGGCGATATAATCGCCGCGAGCGAAGCTGGGCGGGAGACCCGATGCACATTCTGGCGGTCGAGACTTGCGGCGCGCGGGGCGGCATCGCCCTTGCCGACGGCGGCAACCTCCTGGAGGAGGTGATGCTCGGCGAAGGCCTGCGGCACGGGCGGGACCTTGTGCCGACCATCAAGGACGCCTGCGAGCGGGCCGGGTGGGACCGACGACGCATCGACCTGGTGGCGGTCAGCATCGGCCCGGGGTCGTTTACGGGCGTCCGCATTGCCGTCACGCTGGCGAAGGTGATGGCGTACGATACCGGCTCGAAGGTCGTGGCCGTGCCGAGCCTTCGGGTGATGGCCGCAAACGCGCCGCCCGACCGCCGCCGGGTCGCGGCGATCGTCGATGCCAAGCGGGGGGGCCTCTTTGCGAGCATTTTTGAGCGGCGCGGCAAGGCCGACGCCGTTCGAGCCCGCGGCGAGGCCGACGTAGTTCGAGCCCCGAACGTAAGTTCTGGGTCATCCGCACCCGGCGCGCTGCTTGAAGAGTTCAACGAGATCTTCGGCCCGGCCCTGATTGAGCCGGAGGAGCTAGCGCGGCACATGGAGCGGCCGGCATTTGTTCTCGGCCGCGGCATCGTGAAAGGGCGCGAGGCCCTCGGGGCGTTCGACCTTGCGCCCGAAGACCTCTGGGACCCGCGGCCGGGCGTGGTCGCGCGGCTGGGCCTGGAGATGGCGGAGCGAGGAGAGCTGGCCGATCCGATGCACCTGGCGCCCATCTACATCCGCCCGCCCGAGGCCGAGGAAATCTGGGAACGCCGCAGGCGCCTTGCAAAGTAGGCCCGGCGGCTGCGAAAGGACATCTCGTGCGGCCGAAACCCGACATTTTCTGCCCGGTGGTGCCGTTTGACCGCGACGTCTCGCGGATGGACGAAGAGCAACTCCGCAAATACGCCGACTCGCTGCCGAGCGCCGAGTTCCCCCCGGTGCGATGGATGGGCGACGGCATGGACGACCTGGTGTACCCCGACGGCGTGCGATTCGGCCCGCCCGAGGCGGACGACCTGGCCTTGCTGTTCGGCCCCGGCGGCGCGGAGTGGCAGAGCATCTCCAGCCGCACGGTCATCGACCTCGGGGCGCTCGCGGCGGCGTTCGAGAAACGGTGCCTGGCCGAGGCCGGCCCGGACCGACGGGCGTGGCCGCCCATGGTGCTCATGCGGTGCCTCATCAAGGGATGCAACGTCGACGGCGTGACGGCGGGGGCGCACGTGCGGCTGCTGACGTGCGTGTTTCTGGAGAAGGCGCGGTTCGGTTTTTCGCGGTTCGCGCGCGGCATAGACCTGCTGGGGAGCATTTTCGCGCGGGAGGCCCAGTTCACGGGCACCACCGTTGAGGATCACGCGCATTTTCAGGCCGTCGCGTTCCTGCGCGGCGCGTGGTTCCACGAGACGCGGTTCGAGGGCGACACGCGGTTCAACGAGACGGCCTTCAACGGCCCGCTGTCGTTCGAGCACGCGCGGCTGGCGGAGACGCTGGACCTCTCGCACGCGTTCCTTCAGGGGGTCGAGTGGATCAACCTCGCGGGCATGCGCGTGGGCGGACGCACGTCGCTCACCGGAGACCTCCGGGCACGCCTCGAGCAGGTCCAGGGCCGCATCCTCGGCGAGCACGGCCAGGGCCTGAGCGCCCCCGACAAACCCGCCGCCTCGCGCCACGCACGCGAAGAGGCCGTCGCCTATGCCGCAGACCAGTACAGCGTCCTGGCGGGCAACTTCGCCACATCCTCCGGCCCCGGCTCATGGAGGGCCGCAGACTGGTGCCACTCGCGGTACCTCGACCTCTGGCGCCAGGTGGCGTGGCTGAGAGGCGACTACTGGGCGTGGCTCAAGGGCTTCCTGTTCAAGATATGCCTGGGCAACGGGATATGGCTGAAGTACCCGCTGGAACTGGCGATCGTGGTGATCCTGGGCTTCGGGCTCATCTACGTGGCCGGGTTCTCGCCTGATATCCGGGCCGACGCGCGGGTGCTGTCCTCGGAGCACGCGCCTGCGGCCGTCGCGCCGGCCGCCGGAGGCCCGGATGCCTGCTCCCTGAGCGAGATTCAGCCGGCCTACGTGCGCGTGGCCACGGCCCTGTACTTCTCGGCCATCACGTTTACCACCGTGGGTTATGGCGACTGGCACCCCGTTGGCTGGGCCCGCCTCTTTGCCGCCACCGAAGCCCTTTCGGGCATAACGATCATGTCGGCCTTCACGGTCATCCTGGTCCGCAAGATCATCCGCTGACGCCCAATCCGCCTCGGCGTTCTCGGCGGTTGAAGCCCCGCCGTTTTGGCCGTTGCCGTTTCGTTGTCCGGTTCCCGGTTCCCCGTTCCCGTCTTTGTCCTGCCGTTTGGGATGTTGCTTTTTCGCAACACGGTTCCCGGTTCCCTGTTCCCCGTTCCCGTTTTTTGCCGTTGACGTAAGTCGCGCTTGCCTAAATTGCCAAAGTCAATTATTAGAACGGCGCGCCGCCTTTTTGCCCCTTTTGGAGGGTCAAAACGGCCCTGGCGCTAGCGCCAGAGGGGTTGGAGGGGCAAAATGTTAAGATGGGTAAGGCAAAAAGTGTACCGAATTTAACACTTTTGAGCCCTGTTTTGATAGAACTTGATAGCGTTTTGCTCTTTTTTCACCTTTTTTGCGCTCTGGTCATATATATACCTTGTTGTGTTCCGAAAACACTTACAGCGTTACTTTTTTCACAGCGGTGCCGCGCGCCTTCGGATGTTGCAAAAAAACAACACTTTCCGGCGGGGGCATGTTGCGAAAAAACAACACGGATGTTGCCAAAACGCAACATGGATGTTGCCAAATAACAACACATTCCCGACGGCGGCGGTTGGGAATGGGGTAATGGCGACCGGGTCGGTTGACATTGTCCTTCGTCAGTGGTCATTCGTCATTTGTCATTTGGAACGGCGGGAACCGGGAACGGGGAACAGGGAACCGGAGACAAACCCGCGGCACGCCGCGAGATGGGGCGGGACGCGGGCAAAGTTTAGCCGTCGCCGCACACGGCGACGGTCATCGACGATGATGAAGCCCGCAGCGCGGAGCCGCCAACCGGCAACAAACCCGCGGCATGCCGCAGGATGCGGCGGCGGGAACCCGCCCTTAAGCCTGGCGGGCAGGCCTTGAACTTTGAACCTTGAACTTTGAACTGTCGCAAGTTAGTGCTTGCAATCGTGCAGTCGGAATGCATAATTGCACGCTCGGAGGATACCATGCCAACCGCCTACATTCAGCGAAGCCTGGAACCCGTCCTGAAGCGGGCCGTCCGAGAGTTTCCGGTGGTGGTCCTCACCGGCCCGCGCCAGTCGGGCAAGACCACGCTCCTTAAGCACCTGTTTGGCGCGCGGCACGCGTACGTTTCGCTGGAGCCGCCGGACGTCCGGGCGGCAGCCATCTCCGACCCCCGCGGGTTCCTCGACATGTACCCGCCCCCCGCGATCTTCGACGAGGTGCAGTATGCTCCCGAACTTCTGCCCTACGTGAAAGAACGGGTGGACGCCCGCCGCGACAAGGCCGGCCAGTACCTGCTGACGGGCTCGCAGAACCTGCTCCTGCTGGAGCGCGTCTCCGAGTCGCTGGCGGGGCGGGCGGCGATCCTGCGATTGCTGCCCCTCTCGTTTCGCGAGATTACCGGGGCGCCCCTGGCACCGTTACCCTGGGAGCCGGGCCCGGCCCGCTCCAAGCGGCCGGCGTTTTCCACCAAGGACCTCTGGGAGAATTTCTTGCGGGGCGGTTACCCCGAGCCTGTGGCCAACCCCCGGCGGGACATTGCCCTGTGGCACGCCGGCTACGCCCAGACCTACCTGGAGCGCGATGTCCGTTCCCTGCGGCAGATCGGCGACCTGACGCAGTTCCAGAACTTCCTCCGGGCGCTGGCGGCGCGCAACGCCCAACTTCTCAACCTGACCGACCTGTCGCGGGAACTGGGGATTGCGGTCAACACGGTCAAGGCCTGGCTGTCGGTGCTGGAGGCCACGTTTCAGATCATCCTCCTCAGGCCCTACTTCGCCAACGTAGGCAAGCGCCTCGTGAAGACACCCAAGCTTTACTTCACCGATACGGGCACGCTGTGTCACCTGGCGGGCCTGCGGACGGCGGACCAGGCTGCCTCCGGGCTGATGGGCGGGGCGATCCTCGAGACGGCCGTGGTGGCGGAAATCATCAAGGGCTGCTGGAATCGCGGCCAGGAACCCCAGGTCTGGTTCTGGCGTACCGCGGCGGGCGCGGAGGTGGACGTGGTGATTCAGACAGAGGGGAGCCTCGTTCCAATTGAGGTGAAACTCTCCGCCACGCCCAATCTCGGCATGGTGCGCGGCATCGAGTCGTTCCGCCAGGACTTCCACAAGCGCGCGGCCAAGGGCTACGTCGTCCACGCGGGCGACGTGCGGCTGCCGCTGGGCCCCGATGCGACGGCTCTACCGTTCGCGGACTTCTGCGGGGGGACAGAGTGAAGAGTGCGGACCTGCCTGCCGGCAGGCAGGGTGCAGAATGAAAAACCCAGCAACGGCTTTGACCGCTGAGAACACCGAGAACGCGGAGGAAGTATTGGGCGGGAAACGGCCACGGCGGGAATGGGGAACTGCCTTTGAGGCCGTTAACTTGAAACTTGAAACCTGAAACTTTGAACTGCCGTTAATAGCCGCCGGTAAACTATTGACGAACCTGTCGCGCCTTGTTACCTTGCCCTCGTGGGCCGCGCGGCGCGGCAAGGGGAAAAGAGCCGGCCTGCCCTGGGGAACGGGAAAATACGGGTAGCGTCCCCAGATTTCCGCGCTGGGAACTCGTGCGGAGATAAGTATTGTGTCCCCGGAACTCCTTGCGGCCATCGCCGCTTTTATGGACCGGATTAGAGCCAAGGCGCTGCCGCAAGAGAAGGGATAGAGGCAGATAAGGGTCCAGGTGTACATATTCAGCGTAAATGGCACAATTAAGACCTCGGCACGCCTGCCGTGCCAGGGTGGCTACATTTCACAGCCCCGTTGGGGCTGAAACGGCGTGCGCCGGGCTGTTGCGTGACCGTGCTTGCGCGATACGGAAAGTCGCCGGTAGCCGAGGGCTCACGCCTGTTGTCCGGCTGCCGGAAATAATATGGGTGGCGTCCCCCTCCCTCTCTCCGACTTTAGTGGAGCAGCATGGGACGAGACCCCAACGACTCAACTTTTTCGATCGCCTCCTTGATCTTCCTGGCCAGGGCGTCGGGCTGCACGTCTCGGATAGTGTGAACGTCCTGGAGGACGGCATGAAACTCTCGCATACAGTGGCGGTAGTCGAATATTTGCGTCCTTGAGCGCGCATTCTCGAACAACATCTTGCGGAGGTCGTTGAAGGTCATCTCGGGCAGCACAATGTCCCTGCGCTCTGGCAAATTGAAGCACTTGGCGTCACCATACATTCGGTAGAAGGCTTCGACGGTCGGCAGAGAGGCACACGCGAAGGCCCGATCACATATCTTCTGACTGCTCATGAGATTGTTGATAAGGTCAACGGCCAGGGCCTCATTCTCACTACCCTTAACGGCGGCCAGGTACCACTCACCCCAGCAGGAGACGTGCTTGGGATTGCGGTTGTTCTTGACGTACTGGAAGAGACTGACTGGAATCTGGGCGATGCCCAGTTCGATGCCCTTGGGCTGCCAGACGGGCTCACGATCTTCGCCGCGGGCCACCAGGACATCGACAAAAGTGGAGTACCAGTGGCGAGCAAACAGCCAGTCTGTCTTCTCAGGTCGGCGTGTCGCGGGGCGCCCGCCGGCGGGGTTGGGCTGTTGTCTGACCCCTCGGAATGGCTCCCTTAAGGCTTCGGGCTCAAGCGAACAGTCCAAGGGCACAATACCCTCCTGAAACATTATCCGGAGGTAGTTGAGTGCCTCGAACAGGTGCTTGGCCTCTGTCACATCGTAGAACTCGTAATCGAGATGAACCGTGATGTCACCGCCACAGCCCCACACAAACTCCAGCAGCGTGCACAGAAACGTGTCAAAGGTCCGGGTTTCGATCAGGAAGCAGTTGGATGTCTCTCGGGTTAGGGCGATGACCTCCTCCCAAGTCTCAGGGGGAGAGCCTTTGATCAGTTGCTCTGCAAGATACTGCGCGGCATCGTTGATCTGGAGCGGTTTCTGTATGGTCAGTTCAACCTTTGGCCACAGGGCCTCAAAAGCCCGAAGGTCTTTCTGCTGCGCATCGTAGGCCCCTATGATGGCTGACGCCAGCCGATCGGCGCCCAAGCCGCGTGCCACTTCTCGGAGCAAGTCTCTCCGGTAGACGAAGAGCCCGATATTGGCGTCACACGGCACGGCGAGGATCTTGTCCGTTTTCTGCCGGTGGCCCGGCCGGAAAACCGGACGGTGCTCGACCGGCCTGCGTGTCTCCAGTTCTGCGATGATCTCAGACCGCCTCTCGCCGAAGAGGCGCAGGTCGTCCCAAGGCAGCAGGTGGGTCAGCCCAGCCTGCGCCTCACTGGTCTCAAGGTATTCGCAGGCGTCCTGGATGGCTTGGCGCAGTTTTGGTTCGCAGGATTCCTTGTTGCGGCACTCCCCGCACACTTTGTCGCGGACAAGTCCGGCAATTTCATCAACCTGTTTTCCGGAAACAGGGCTCTCGTCTCCGCTGGCATCATGTAGTTCTGTCATCCTACGGTGAACTATGCCAACAATGCGTGAGAACTTGGAAGATTCGCGGTCGTCTGATGCCAGGCACTCCTCGAGGATTCGGCTGATGCGGCCGGCGATGTCCATCCGCTGGCTCAGCTCGACATACCAGTTGACCCAGTAGGTGTCGAGCGAAGACACGCACATGTCCGTGCGCTTCGGCACATGCCGGAACCGCCGGAGTCCTGCGAACGTTCTCTGCAGGCCGCTACGGTCAAAGGAGTCGTGGTAAAGCGACGGGTAGAGCTGCGGGAGGTCTCGCCTGAAGAAATCCTCCCATGCATCTTCCTGAGCTCGGTTCTCATGGAAGAGCATGATCACTCCGTCGCCGGGATAGGTTTCATAAAACACGAGCCCTTGGCCTTTGACAATATCGTAGGCGCACCGACGAGCTTGATTCGGCAAGTTCCTGGCCTTCAGGACCCGGCAGAAGAGCCGCTTCTCAATCTTTGCGCGAGCGCTAAGCCCCGGCCTTGCCCCCTTGCCTTCCAAGCTGTCATCTCCCGGCCCCCAGCGACCCTGGATGACTTCTTCCTCCGCTAACTGGATGACCACATCGCAGAAGAAACTCTCCGCCGCAACGCTCAATGCGTTTGAATTTGCGATGTCATATTCCCCTGTGAGGAGAACAACGGCTCCCTTCATGTGACGTTGGATGCCGCTACAAATGCCCTCCAACGCCAACCGAAGGTTTGCCGTCTTGCCGAAGTGCTGCATCACAATGGCCGCCAGCACGTTCACCGAATCGATGACCACAAGCGGCGTTGAAGTGGGGTGATCACTGCTGATGGCTTCGGCCAAGTCTTTCCCGCCCTTGTCCTCGCTGATCAACCCCACCAGGCTTCGTCCGATCTCGTCTGCCGCAGCCGCGTCCCAAGGCCTTCCCTCTATCGCGGGGAAGGCAGTCTCCACCTGTGTTTGAGAGAGCCGCACGACGAGCTTGCCAAGGTCGTGCGGAGCCAAGGGGAGGCCGAACGCATTGATCATGTGCTCGATGACATCGTTGGGGTCTTTCTCCAGAGAGAAGAAGGCCACCGGCGATTTGCGGTTGTGTGCCATAATCTGCAGCGCCAGTGTGGTCTTGCCGCTCCCAGGCGCCCCGCGGAGCAGGACCAGCGTACCACGGCTGATCTTGCCGCCCAGAAGCGTGTCCAAAGCTGTAATTCCAGTTCCCATATCAGCAGCAATCCGAGTTGCACCAACTGCTTTGGCGTCCATCACCTGTCCCCCTTGCATGCGCAACCTTGTATTCCGGATCTGTTACCAACGCGCGAATTACGCCAGCCGATCAAGCAGAGATTTCCGCTCTGACCTTCGAGCCACGACCCCGGGGAATCCGGGGACACAGTACAATGGCGGCGAAATAAGGCTTCTCTTGTGGTTGCCACCGGGTCTCCTCTTGCCAAGACCGCCGGTTTTTGCCCGCAAAACCGCACTATGCACGAATCTGTATGGCCTTCACTTGTGCCCCTTCCGGGCTTATTTCACCGCCATTGGGGACACAGTACCTATTTCTGCGCAGGGCAGCCTGCCTGTCCGCAGAAAAACCGTATTGTGCCCCCCCCCGCTTCATCGCCGTCCGACTTCAATCGCCCTACTTCTTGTTCTTCTTGGGCTTCTTGACTTCTTTACGCCTCGCGTTGTTGCCTTTACCCATTTGAGTCTCCTTTGCGTTTCAAGAGAGGTCCGTGAATTCCTCGGGCGAGGCGTGCCTCGCCCCTACGGCTGTGCGATGTTCAGTCCCGATTTACACTTTCGCCAAATCCCATCCCTCGCGGTAAGTTTCCTGCACGAACGCCTGGGCCGCGGGGACGTTGGTCGCCTTCATGTTCGGGCCGTCCCACTGGACCTTCTGCTTGGCGCGGACGGCCACGTCGGCCAGGAGGACGAATTCCGTCAGTGCGGCGCCGTACTCAAAGCGGCTGCGCGCCGGCCGGCCGCCCTTCGCCGCATCCAGCCAGTCGCGGTGATGGCCCTTGGACTCCGGCATGGTGCGCGCGGGGGCCTTGCCCCTGTTGGCCTCCAGGTACTCGCGCATCTTGGTTTCGGGGATGAGGCGCGGCGATTTGCTCCACCCGCCGCCCATTATGGTGCCCTTCGTGCCCATGATGATGACGCCGTTGTCGCCCTCGCCCACCTTGCGGTCCGCTTCCAGTTCCGCCGGGCGCTTCGGCCGCAGGCTGCCGTCGTACCAGTGGATGGCCAGCGGCGGCCGGCCGCCCTCGGCGGCGTATGACCACACCACGTGGTTGCCCGGGGCGATGACTTCATCGTCGACGAACTCGGTCTGGAGGCACTCGACCGTGGCGGGTGGACGCTTATCCAGCTCGAGCGCGGCAAACACCGGATCGATGTTGTGGACCATCATGTCGCCCGCGGCCCCCGTGCCGAAGGCCCACCACCCGCGCCAGTTGTACGGGGCGTACGCCGGGTGATACGGGCGGTCGGGTTTCGGGCCGAGCCACAGGTTCCAGTCGAAGCCCGCCGGGACGGGGGGCGTGTCCTTCGGCCGCCCGCGCCCGCTGGACCAGGCGCCGGCGCCGCTCCAGGCGTGGGCCTCGGTCACGTCGCCGATGGCGCCGTTCCATATCCACGCGCACGCCAGGGCGTGCGAGGAGGTGCTGCGGCCCTGGTTGCCCATCTGCGTGGCCACGCCCGTCTCGGTGGCGGCCTTGGCCACCGCGCGGGCCTCGTAAATGTTGTGCGTCAGCGGCTTCTCGCAATAGACGTGCTTGCCCAGGCGCATCGCCGTTATCGAGACGAAGGCGTGCCAGTGGTCGGGCGTGGCGCACAGGATGGCGTCGACGGCCTTCTCCTTGTCGAGCATCTGGCGGAAATCCAGGTAATCGGCGCATTTGAATGACTTGTTGTCCTTCGCGTACCGCTCGTGGACCTCGCGGAGGACGGGCAGGCGGCCGGCCTCGCCCTTGTAATACCAGGCGCTGTAGTCGGCCTGGTCGCGCGGGTCGGCAACGGCGATGATGCGGGCGTCGGCCTGGTCGAAGAGCGACCGTGCGTTGGTCCGCCCCTGTCCGCCGCAACCGACGATGGCCACATTGACCGTCTCGCTTGGGGCGACGAAACCGGCCCCGCCGAGGACGTATCGCGGCAAAACGATGAGGCCCGCCGCCGTGGCGGCCGCGGCCAGGCCAAACTGCCTTCGCGTCATTTTCATGCCACTGGGCATCGCGTGTTCCTTTCGATAGCGCCAAACCGCCGGCGTCCGGCGTGTTGCCATGAGTAGACAGCGCCCGCCCACGTTTGTCAAGCCGCGCGCGGCAGCGCGAGTGCGGCACACATGCGGCAAGGGAAATACGGCGACGCTTCCCCTATTATTGGATTATTAGGGACGCTTCCCCGTTCCGGCCCGTTCCTGATTCCCTGGTTCCCCTTCTTCTCCGCCTTCGGCCCGAGGCCCAGCGGCGGGAAGGGGCAGCGGGCCAAGAGCCCAGCGGGCCGCGTGTGTCTAGCGGGGCGAGGAAAAGGGGGCTGCACCCGTTTCCGGCCGTATGGAAACGGGGGCTGTCCCCTTTTCCGGCAGGGCAAAGGGGACAGTCCCCTTTGCCCCCCCCCTTAAACACGTCCAGCG
>Ga0209777_10004320_pt1 | contig 16858 bp, 13 predicted proteins | sample FrelakmetHBP12HB_FD_187147 | JGI IMG/M metagenome (GOLD analysis project Ga0209777, IMG submission 187147) | Freshwater lake sediment microbial communities from the University of Notre Dame, USA, for methane emissions studies -HBP12 HB (SPAdes)... | ecosystem: Environmental > Aquatic >...
ATTACATTGTAAACGGTGGAGGCGGAGTACCCCTCGAAATACCGGAATCAGACGGAGGCTATTTTCACTACGTCAGAGTCCTGGTAGATTCTGAGCATGTAAGTTATGAAGTAAGGAAAGTATCTCCACCGCTGTGGGAATATTTTATTTATTATTTCTGGAAAGATGCTGCTGATTGGGTTCGCAGGTAGGTGGTATCCGCACCGCTACTATGGTAACAATCTATACAAGAAAAAAGTTTTATTAAAAACTCTTTTAAGGAAAACAAAAATTTAAAAGAAAGGTTTATTGGTTCTATCGGCATCGATTCTGGGAGTAGCAGCTATTTGTGTCACCGCATTCGCAAGGGGGCATTGCAAAAAAGCGGTACAACTTCCAGACTCGGTCGACGCTATTATCAAAAAGATGTATCCCTCAGCCGATACAAAAAAAATTAAAATGGAGAAAATGAACATCATAGCTTACGAAATCGATTTGAAAGAGAAAGGCAGGGAAACTTCCGTCTTGGTATGTGAAGACGGTACGGTCGTTTCTTTTGAGTCAGAGGTGCCTTTTGAAAATCTGCCCAAAAATGACAAGTAGAATGATGATAACGATTAATATCAATTTTTGTCAAAAAATATGAGCCTGTAAGAAAGACTTACCCAAATGACTTTTGATGTACATAAAGTTCCGAAAATGATGTCACCTCATAGGCGCCAAATCATAATTGCTACGGTTGTACTTTCTCTTGTTGGGATTATTTTTGTGTGGGAGGGATTTATTAAGGACAGCGTCGTTCCGAAAAAATTCGGCGTAGTAGAAAAAGGGCAGATTTATAGAAGCGGACAACTGTCAAGGTGGTTAGTTGAAAAAACTTTGGTTAAATACAATATAAAAGTAATTGTAGGTTTGTCGGGTGATTCGGCCGATGACCTTGACAAGAATGCAGAAAAACAAGCCGCTGCTAAACTTGGCATTGAAAGGCAGGTGTTTTCATTAAGCGGCAATGGAACCGGAGATATTAACAATTATGCCAAAGCAATCGCTATGATATGCAGGGCTAAAAAAGAAGGAAAGCCTGTATTAGTCCACTGCAGCGCAGGAGCCCAGCGTGCAGGCGGCGTAATCGCGGCTTACCGCTTACTTATCGAAAAAAAAGATGTACCTTTTACTCTTCGTGAAATGAAACATTACGGCTGGACACCTAAAGATAATCCTGACTTATTGCCCTATCTTAACAGCCATATGGAAGAGTTGGCTTCTATGCTTAAGCAGATGGGAGTTATCAATAGCATTCCTAATTCATTGCCACAAATAACTTTGGCTGAGAGTAAAAATATTCAGGATAACAAACAATATGGACAGCCTGAAAACTCAAGAAGACCTGAAAAATAAAAATATAATTCTGATTTTAACATTATTTCTGTCGGGGCTAACCGCTATCTGGGGGCTTTCCGGCAAGGCACTGGAAAACCATGAGTGTTTTGTTTCTGTTACGGCACGCGAAATGGTGCAGACCCATAACTGGGTAATGCCAACGTGTAACGGACAGCCTCGACTTGCAAAAACACCGCTTTCGTACTGGGCTGTAGCCGGCTTAGGAATAATAACAGGCACGATTGACGAATTTACTGCAAGATTTCCAAGTGCCTTATTTGCCTTCTTATCGGCATTGGCGATTTTGTATTTTGTAAAACATTGGCTTGGTTTTCGGGCAGCAACATTATCCGTTCTGGTGTGGATAACATCATTTGGTTATCTCAGTTATTCTCATAACGCAAGACCGGAAATGGCACTTACATTTTTTGTAAGTGTATGCCTCCTTGCTTTTTACACAGCAGTTGTTGAAGAAAATCGCAAAAAACAGATTATATATATGATTGTTTTCTGGATAAGTTTTGGGCTTGGAATGCTTGCTAAGGGTCCGGCGCCAATTCCATTAGTTTTAATTCCGCTGTTTTCCTACATAGCCATATTCAAGCGTTGGAAAATAGTACCTAAACTGCTGCCGATAGCTGGAACAATAATTTTTCTTGTTATAGTACTTCCCTGGCCGATAGCGATTGGTTACATGGTAAAGTGGCATTTAATCGTATGGAAACAAAATTTTATTGACCGCTTATTCGGTGAATATGCCCCTGGTAATTATCCGATGTATTTCTATCTCCCCTATATTTTTTCTTTTATTTTTCCCTGGATTGCTTTTGTGCCGGTGGTCTTAATGTCTCCTTTTTACAAAATCTGGGGGAAAAAACAGAAGGTCATGCTGTTTTTGTGGGTTTGTTTTATAACAGAATTGATTTTTTTAACTTTATCGGCCGGCAAGCGGAAGCATTACTTGCTGCCTGTAATACCTGTCATTGCCATATTAGTTGGAATTGTTTTAGAAGATATGGTTTTCATACGAAAGGCATTTACAGAAAAGTTTGCCCGAAATTTTCTTACTTATCATGCGATAGTTATTCCTATTCTGGTAATTGCAGGGCTGATTTATTTAGCCTTTATTTACCCTAAAGTTCTAACTGAGTTAGTAATTTTTGGCGCAGGTGTGCTTATAATGACAGGAGGAGTTCTGATATTATTTGCAAGGAATAAAAAAGTTGGTGGTTGCGGATTAATTTTTGCAGGTTATTGTCTGGCTACAATCTGCTTTGTTAGTCTTACCGACCAGTTTGATAATAATAATTATACCAGGAAATTCGCTTTTGAGATATCTAAAAAAATACCATCAACAGACAATGTGGCAGCATATAACTATGTCTCAATGAGAGTGGTTCATTACTCTGGAAGAACAATACCCGAAATAGAAGATAAGAATACGGTTTATCAATATTATGAAAAAGGATACTGGATTATAGCCACAGATACCGATTTGAAAGAACTGCAGCAAGATGGCCGACTCAACATGGTTTATTATAATGACAAGGCTGAGGTGCAAAGTAAGAGAAACATAGCTGGCGCTCTGTTTCGAAAATCCAAAGATGCCATTAACTAAAATTTCCTGTTTTATCATTTTGATGTTATTTTTTAGCGGTTGTCAACAGTATCAGCCGATGCCCCTTGACAACACGACTGTTGAAAATGCACTGATTGTTCCGCCAAATACTGCGTGTAAAAACGCAGTCCCTGAGCCATCCTATAATTCCTCCTGTAAAACTTGACTTTGCAGATGGCTTGTCGCCGGATGAGGCGTCCGTACTCGCTGTGCTTATTAACCCATCATTAGAAGCGGTGAGAGACAAACGGGGAATTGCCGTTAACATGATTTTCAGCTTGTTGACGATAAGGCTTAAGTTTTCATCGAATCCAGCTCGACAAAAGCTATCGGCAGGAAGATAAAGACCGGCAGCCAGGCCCATAGCTCAGGCATAATCCCCTCGAAAATAAACTCGGTTGCCAGCATTTTACAGACGAACGTTGTAATGAAACACGCTGAGGTTGCAGCAAAGCTAATCATAATCGCCGATTTCATAGCCTTCGGGTCGCGACAAACCAGAATCGGCAGGCTTACCAGGAGCATCACCAGATTTATAATCGGCTCGGTAATGCGGAAATGCTTCTGGCTATAGAGCTGGGCCTGGTCTTTGAGCTTCAGACCCTGTGCCGCAAGGACAGAAAGCTGGTGTGAGCTAAGCAGAGTTTTGTTTTCGGCGTTGCGTCTTACGGGAATATCTTTGGGTGTAATGTCACTGGTATAGAAGGCTATCGGCTGACGGCCTTTGTTGGAGTCTCTTTGTGTTAAAAAGCCGTTAATTAAATCCCAGTTGCCCGTTTGAAAATTGTAAACCGCTTTTTCGGCGTCTATTCGGCCGGTCATCTCCCAAATGGCTGAGTCAGGCTTCCTGACTCGCGTCAGGATGGTCGGCTTATCAAGCGTTGCGGTTTTTACATCGAAATTTTGCGTCCAAATCAGTGAGCCAGTGCCGTCGGTAATAAACTTTACGTCATAGGACTCCTGGCCGGGCAAAGCATCCTGACTGCGAACAAGCTTGTCACTAAGAGATGGTATTATAAGCTCCTGGTCCACTACCAGCAGGCCGGTCAGCAGCAACGCAAGAGTGACTATCGGCGCAATCACTCTCTTCAAACTGACCCCCGAAGCCATCACCGCTACCAGTTCACTGCTGCGTACCATCTTTCCCACAGAAAAAACCGCTGCGACCACAGTTATCATTCCCGCGAAATCACGAAAGTAAAGCGTGAAGTTCAGACCGTAAAAAATAAGTATGTTCCTGACAACCACCATCGCACCGAGGTTGGCACGTTCGGTAAACTCATCGAGATTCACAAACAAATCGATAATTATTCTCAGGCCTATGAGGACACAAAACGCGATTAAATAGCCTGTCAGAAAATTTTTGGCGATATATTTGTCCAGTATTTTCATTTCAGCTTTGTCGAACTACAATCTTCAATTTTTCGTGAGCTTTCGATATATCAAACCGGTTAACAGTACCAGAAACAGCAGCCCTGCCCACATCAGCGTTATGCCGGAATCCGGCTTAGAGCCGAGGTTTTCGGCGATATTTTTTCCCGCCAGTATGCAGACAATGAGAATACCTGCAGGAATACAGCTTGTGCCAAAAGCTGTGAGCAGATGGCCGCCTTTAATAATAATACCCAGACCGATGCCAATCAGAATCATAAATATGCAGCCTATTCCGAAAACCAGCCGGGAATGTATCTCCGCCTTTAGATTCAGCAATGCTCTTTGTATGCTCCTCTGAAGACTTTCATGCAGATTTTTCAGCTCAGGGCTCGGCCCTTTTTTTAATGCAGATGCAATTGCATCTGTGCTGACAGCCTGCAGAACATCCTCGCTTTTGAACTGGTCCGTAACAGCTTTCGGCAGGACCAGGCCGTGAATAATGTGTCGCATTTTCAAATCTTCGGAACCGTCCGGATTTTTCTGTGTCGGATTGTAGAGGTCAAGCGTCAATGTAGGGGCTAATTCGTCGCCTTCGATATGCAATAGAGCTTTTGTACATTGCAGGGTATGCAAAAACTGATTGCTTACAGCATCGTATTCCACCACTACGACTTTTCCGCTTAACTCGATTTTCTCCTGCTCCTTCACATCGCAGTGTTTTGCGGTGAAGTCGACGAATTTTCTGCCGCTATGCAGTCGATAGAAAGTTCCGACATCATCGGTCGAGCCATGCTGTTTCGGTTTCGAATCTGCTGATAGTTTGTCGGTAATATCCTGAGCCAAAAGCTCCATGGTAAACTGGGCATAGGTCTGGCGTGCCATTCTTTCGATTGGAAAAAATCGCATCGGGTCAACGCGAATTTTCTTCATTTCGTCGATTTTCTTGAACTTTATGTCATCACGCAGAAGCGGTGGAAACTCCTTTGTTACCGGCAGCCATTCGAAGAAAAACCATCCCTGGTCCTCGGAGCCCATCTGGTATGTGTTATGCGCCAGGACCTGTACCTGGTTATACCCTCCGTGCATGCTGAAATTTACTTTTGCGCTTTCGGCAACGATGACCTTTTTTATTACACCGGCCTTTACTTCGGCTACAAGAACGCCTGAAAGCACGGACTCTTTCGAGTCGGCATAGTCGGCATAAATAATAAATTTGCCGTCAGGTGATTTGTAATACCCTTTCTGCTGAATACTGCGAAAAAGTATTTGTTTTGCATCGGTTTTCAGGGCTTTTTCCGAACGAAGCACAAAAGCAGGCATAACGTAAAAACTTAAAATCAGATTTGCAATAGCAACCATAATCGCCAGAGCCAGGCCCGGATAAACCAGCGTCAGCAGACTTATTCCGCTTGCCCTGCAGGCGTCAAGCTCGTTATCGCCTGCGAATCGGCCGTAAACCAAAGCCGATGCGAACAATGCAGCCATCGGCAGTACGAACGTCAGCGTTATAGGCAGGAAATAGCCCATAAGATGAACTACCTGCCGAGGGCCTAAGCCGTATTCCTGAATGGGGCGCAGGATGCTGCCCAGGCTCAAAATCAGTGTCAGGGCCACCGTTGCCAGGACAAAAATCCTGAACGCCTCACGAAATATGTATCTATGAATGGTAAAAACCATATTTCCACTTTCATCGTGCGCAAAATAGAAGCACAATAAGCAATACGATATACTTAATACGCATTATTTTCCAATAAAATTCTCCAGCTACAAAACTGCGGTTATTTAGCATCCCTTATTTTCCATTTGCCTCGAAAGCGGAAAACTATTATAATATTGCCTGCTCTTAAGAATTCGACGCTAAATGTTAATGATGGAGCGATTTATGAGATGCCATAATGCTGCAATCTTGATTTTTCTGCTGGTTTGCCTGGTTGGCAATGTATCAGCCGACACTATAGTCCTTAAGGAAGGCCAGAGCGTAACCGGCGATATCCTTGCAGAAAAAGAAGCAGTTGTTTATGTGGATATTGGGGTGGAGGTACTGAAGATTCCGAAGGACAAGATTCTCAGCTATGAATACACCGAAGCCTCCGCGGCTGGTCAGGCTGATGTTAATGCCTTGAGCAAAGAGGCAAACGAAATTGAGGGTCCTCCTGCTCCCGGCCAGCTGTATCGTACTGCTAATCTGAAGATAGCAACAATCGAAATGTGTGTGGATGAGTTCTCAGAGGCGGTTGTAAAGGTCTCATCACCGGCGGGGCTTGGGTCCGGCTTTTTCATCAATCCCGATGGTTACCTGATTACCAATTATCACGTAATAGAAAGAGAGACAAAAATCGAAGTTACTGTGTTCCCGAGGGCGAAGGACGGCTTTGAGAAAAAAGTGTTCAAAAAAGTAAAAATCGAAGCCATCAATTCTTTTGTAGACCTGGCACTGCTGAAAGTTGAAGACCTTGGTGACACAAAGGTCAAATTCGTATACCTTGGCGACATCGAAAGGACCCAGGTAGGTGAAAAAGTCTTCGCCATCGGCAATCCGCTGGGCCTGGAACGAACTGTTACAGATGGTGTTATCAGCACGAGAAACAGGGCATTTGAGGGGCTTGTCTATGTCCAGACAAATGCCGATATCAACCCCGGTAATTCGGGCGGGCCGCTGTTTAACCTGGCAGGCGAGGTCATCGGTGTGACGAATATGGGATATATATTCTTCGGCGGACTGGGTTTCGCTATACCGGTCGATTACGTGAAGCACTTCATAGAGAACCGTGATGCCTTTGCGTATGACAAGGATAATCCAAATACCGGTTATAGGTACCTTCAGCCGGACCGGAGACAAAACAAGGCCGAGCCCAAATTTCTCAAAGGCAAGGTGCTGCAATAACAGCCGATGGCAGCTAAAACTGCGCACTAAAAGTATGGAGGAGCGGAATAGTCAATATTCAGTTTATTGAGAGGTCTTAAAAATGATACACATCCGAACACCAGGCCAAAAATGTAAAGGGCAAAATATTTTACTTTTTATTTTCAGCTTTTTACTTCTCTTTTTTGTATGTTGCATCGATTCTTTGAAAGCGGAAACGGCTTTGCCCGAAACGGCTAAGCTCGTCCCCCCTGAAACCGTTTTGCTTTTGGACATCGGCAATTTCAGCCAGTTCAGGCAGCAGTTAGAGAAAACCAACCTCTATAAGCTCTACAAAGACCCTTCCATGGCCGCCTTCGTTGAGGACTTCAAGACCAAATGGCGCAAAAAAATCATGGCACTGGACAACGACTTTATCAAGGTAATTATCGATTCAGAGGTACTGCCCCAGGGCAAAGTTGCTGTTGCTTTGATACTTGACCAGCAGAGCAAAGATGCGAACGAACTGCCTTTTTTCTTTATAAGCCAGTGGGGTCAGGCAATTGACAAAATTAAGGATGCTGTAAATAAAACGGCCCAAAAAGCCGTTGAAAAAGGCGCACATCGTCAGGCTGAAGATTACCAGGGCATCACTGTCGAGACAATAATCTACCCGAACTCATCGAGCATCAGTTACGCACTTTTTGACGATTGCCTGATAGGTGCCCTGAACCTCGAAGTCCTCAAATTTGTCATCGCACATATCAAAGGTGCCGCGAGCCCGACATTGGCTGACGAAGCTGATTATGCTCCTATGGTCTCAGCTACCGGGCCATATCACGATATCGATTTTTACGTCAATGCCAGAAAAGTCATCAATATGGAAATCGCTGAAGATTCTTCGGACCAGGACCGGAAGATAATAGCCAATCTGGGCCTTGATAATGTTGCGGCGCTTAGCTGTGCAGCGGGCCTCGACAGACGCCCAGGAAGTTCCGGTTGTATGAGGGTATTTCTCAAAATTGATGGCGAAAAAAAAGGTATCTGCAGGATACTCGATGTCGAATCCGGTGCTCTCAGGGCTCCGCGGTTTATTCCCGCGTCGGTCTTTTCAGTAACATTTTTCAATCTGAATATTAAGAAAGCCTATGATGAGCTTTATAACATTGTTTACAGCTTTAATCCTGCGTATGCCTCGGCGATGCTCACACCGCTTCTGCCCCCGAGCCCCGATGGCCAGCCAGGTGTGGAATTGAAAAGCGGCATCATTGACAATCTTGGCTCTGAAATAATTTTCGCTGAGAGTATAAATCAGTCATTCTCCTCGCTTTCTGCCGGTTCAAGCCCGACAGAAACACTTTTTGCAGTTGCGGTGACAAACCCTCGTGCTTTTGAAAAATCCATGTCGCTTCTTCACAGCAAGCTGATTGCACCGAACAATCCTGATGCCAGGCGCGAGCTTCTTGGGCATACGATTTATCTTGTCAGCCCTCTGGCTTTTCCGCTTTTGCTTGGCGTTTTAATGCCGATGCAGACCCCTCCGGCACAGGGCGAGCCGCAGATATCTCAGTTGGCGTTTACTATTACAGACACTCATCTGATTTTCGGAGTACAGTCGGCGGTTGAGCAGGCCATTCATACATTGAGCAGTACCGATGTCGTATCGGTGGACTCGGCAAAGTGGTTCACCTCCGCCAAATTGGCCATCCCTTCTGTGGTGGGTATGGTCTCCCTGGAGGACACAGCAGCATCGAGCGAATTTTTCTGGCGGCTGATGATAAAGGAAGGCGCCAAATCAATCGGTTCGAGCGTCTCGGTAAGCCCCAATCCCGCTCTACCTTTTGCACAATTAGGAACCGATATGTTCAATCTGGGTCTTTTACCGCAGTTCGATGCCGTACGCAAATACTTTGGCTCGTCGATTTTTTATGGCATAAGCAGGCCGGACGGATTCTTCTTCGAGTTTAATTACCTTAATCCGGGTGCTGCAGACTGATATCTTGACAGTTCGTATCCTGAATGTGATACTAAGTGCGGAATTAGTGTATAACTTTATTCAGAGGATATGTGATTATTCCCGTTGCACCTGCGCGTTTCAAGGCCGGCACGAGAGACCTTTCTATCTTATCCTCGATAATCACTTCTATAGCCACATAATCAAGGTCGGCTAAACTCGATATTGTAGGGCTTTTTTCAGCAGGTAAAATCTTTAAGATTGTGTCCAAATCGCTCTTTTTTATGTTCATCTTCAGTCCCACTCTGCTGCGGGCGTCGATGGCTGCATTGAGTAAAATCGCAATGTTTTCTATCTTTTCTCGTTTGAATTTATCCTGCCATGCCTGTTTATTTGCGATAAACCGTGTTGTAGAGGTTATCACGATATCCACTACTCGCAGGTTATTTGCCTGCAGGGACTCGCCTGTCTCGGTGAGCTCCACTATGGCATCGACCAGCCGGGCCTTTATCTCGGTGGCCCCCCAGCTGAACTCGACCTTTGCATCGATGTTCTTGTCTGCAAAATACTTTTTTGTCACGCTGACCAGCTCTGTTGCAACTATTCGACCCTGCAGGTCCTGGGGTTTTTTAACCTCTGATTCGTTCGGAACTGCCAGTACCCACCTAGCTGGTTTATTTGTCGATTTACTATAGATAAGCTCTGCAACCTGGACCACATCCGACCCGTTTTCCATTATCCAGTCATAGCCGGTAATACCTGCATCGAGAACACCATCGGCGACATATCTGCTCATCTCCTGCGCTCGCAGACAAATCGGCTGGATTTGCTCGTCATCTATTTGCGGCAGGTAGCTTCTTTCGAAATCCAGTATGCCGAACCCGGCTTTGCCGAAAAGTTCTATCGTTGCCTTTTGCAGGCTGCCTGCAGGAATACCTAATTTTAATATCTTTTCCGACATCCGTTTATTATCCGGTCCTTTCTAATCTATTTTTTCATTTTCTGTTGATTCTGCTGTTATGTTTGTCTGTTGAGTAGCTTTTATCTTTCGTGCGACCTTGCCGGATTCGCTCTCGTGTCGCAAAAGAGAGTAAAACTCATACGCATTTGATGCTGAAATCTGCCTGGCTAAAAAACCTTCTATCTCCTGCTCATCGGCTTCAGGATGTACCATCTGATTGTTTTTCAGATATTCTATCATATTTTTCGTAAGGGGTATGGCATGGCCCTGCAAAAATGTAAGCATACAATAATCGACCACGAAACGGCTGCTGCCTTCTATTTTTTCAAGAACCTGCCTGGCCTGTCTCTTGCCGAGTTTATTTAACGACTCCAGGCTCAAATTATTATGTTCGTCGAATATAGCCTTTAAAGCCCTGGTAAGTATCGAAGATATGTTTCTTGTAACAGGTGTATCCTCGCCAAGCATTTCTATAATTTCTTCCGGTCGCGAGACACGAAGGTCGTTCAAATCAACAAAATAACCCGCAAATCGCTTAATCGCAGCCTGTGCCGCTGACTCTTTCATATTTTCACTGATTACACCGTAAATAAATGCTTCCAGCAGCTCATTGTAGACAAGCTGTGGAACCTTCGGACATTTGCGTTTTAAGCTGCGATACAGCTTACCTGTTTTTTGAGAATAATCTTTACTGTTTTTCATCAGATTCCTGTCGTATCTGGTTTGTTATGCAATATATTATGATTGAAACAGCGATTGGCAAATTACAAATTAACCCGATTCCTCCTCAAGCGGTTTTTTCTTCTCAAGTTCGCCGACAGCCTGGTTTATCAGTTTCATTGTTTCCAGTGTTTTTTTGAGCTTATCATCCTTGTGAAAATGCAAAACGGGACAGAATTTGCTCTGCAATCTGGCACTGAGCAGTGATTGTATTCGACTTCTTGCGTGCATTATGGCCGCAAAAGTTTTGTTTTCGACACTGTCATCTTTATCGTTAACCGGTTTTCCTTTCTTTTGCAAAACAGACCCTGTGCCGAAAATACTCAGATACACCTCGGCCGTACGCAGGTCAGCAGCTACCTCAACTCCCATAACACTAACGAATCCCTCGATACGCGGGTCGTTAAGATGGTTGGCAACAGCGTCACTGACCGCTTCTTTTATCACACGAGCTACTTTTTCCTGTCTTCTTGTTGCCATCTGAACGACTTACTTTTTAACTCTTAAATTACCTGTCAGAGCCTGTGCTCTCGACCTTTCTTCTAATAATCCATTAAAGATACGATTTCCGGTTCAAAGTGTTCTGGCTACTTTTATGATTTCATAAAAGTCGAAGACATCGTCAACCTTGACATCATCGAACTTGGCCAATTTAATACCGCACTCCAGTCCGGCCTTGACCTCACTGGCATCGTCTTTGAAATGCTTCAAAGACTCTATACTTAAGTTGTCTCTGATTACGATATTGTCTCGTATCAGCCGAAGCTTTGCTTTCTTTTTCGCCACGCCGTCAGTGACTGAGCAGCCTGCTATCGTACCGATTTTTGAAACTTTAAAAATAGTCCTTACCACGGCCCTGCCGACGGATTTTTCCGTCTCTTCAGGTTCGAGCAGCCCGACCATCGATTTTTGCAAATCTTCGGTTATACGGTAGATTATGTTGTAAAGCCTTATATCCACTCCTTTGGTTTCCGCAATTTTTGCTACCCGTTCTTCAGGTACAACGTTAAAGCCGATGATAATGGCATTAGAAGCCTCGGCAAGAACGACATCGCTTTCTGCGATTCCACCTGGAGCTGCGTGCAGAATCCTGATTTTTACCTCTTCAGTGCTAAGCTCGGATAAGTATTTGGTCAAAACGTCAACTGATCCCTGGACGTCAGCGCGAACAATAATGTTTAATTCTTTTACATTGCCTGCTGCTATCTGGCTGAATAAATTTTCCAGCGTTACCAGTTTTCGTTGTGACAGGGTATTTTCCCTTGAGGAGGTCTGATTTTCCTCAGCCGCCGCCTTGGCCCTGTTGATGTCATCCAGACAATAAAATCTGTCGCCAGCCTGTGGAACACGATTCAATCCTGATATTTCCACCGGCATCGAGCTGCCTGCCGTTTTTATGCTTTTGCCATAGCTGCTTTTCAAAGTCTTCACTCGGCCAAAAGCACACCCCGCCAGTACCACATCTCCCCTGCTTATTTGACCTTCCTTAATTAACAGCGTCGCTACAGGTCCACGATGAGATGACATCTTTGCCTCAACGACCCAGCCTGTTGCAGGGATCGTGTCATCTGCTTTGAGCTCCAGCAAATCAGCTACATAATCGATGTGTTCGAGCAGACTATCGATGCCCTCGCCGGTAGTTGCGCTTGTTTTTACAACTTCGGTCTGGCCGCCCCATTCGACCGGTGCCAGCTCATGCTCGGCTAACTGAGAGTAAATACGATTATAGTCGCAGCCAGGCAAATCTATTTTATTCAATGCCACGATGACCGGAACACCTGCTGCTTTGGCGTGGTGTATCGCTTCGATGGTCTGAGGCATCACACCATCGTCGGCGGCAACCACCAGTACTACCACGTCGGTCATGTTCGCACCTCTGGCACGCATAGCTGTAAAAGCTTCATGTCCCGGCGTATCAAGAAATACTACCGTCTTTTCTCCAAAGCTGACCTGGGATGCCCCGATATGCTGAGTTATACCGCCTGCTTCGCCGGCTGTAACCTTCGTTGACCGGATTTTGTCAAGCAGACTTGTCTTGCCGTGGTCAACGTGACCCAGCATCGTTGCTACAACCGCACGCTTCTTGAGATTGAGGCGATCACGCTTGTCAAATTCAGCTTTTATCTGTTCTTCCAGAGTGCTTTTGCGCTCTATAACCAGCTCCGTACCGAATTCAATCGCCACCAGCTCCGCAACTTCCGAGCTTATAATCTGATTGGCTGTGGCAAATGTACCTAATTTCAGCAGCTTGCTGATAATATCCGCCGACTTGACCGCCAATGCAGAAGATAAATCCTTCACAGTTATCGGCTCGGTTACCGTTGCTTTTGCTGGCTTGATAAATACCTGTGTCTCCGCATGAAACTTGGAAGTGATTTTACGCTTAGGTCTCAATCTAAGACCTTCGCCCCCCGCCGCTTCGAGACGAGCACGCCTTTCTTCAATATCTCTGTCACGCCATTTACTTACTTTGGGTTTTTTCCCGACTTCGAGGTCCTGTTCAACTCGTCCACGCTCATGTGTTTTTTCTTTATGGTGTTTAGGTAACCGTTTTTTGTCTTTTATCAGGGTTGTTCGTTCCTGCTCGAGTTCGTTGGACATCAAAGGTTCGGTAATAGGTGCATCGTACCTTGCAATGGGCTTCGGTCGCACTCGTCGACGAGACTCCGGCGGCTCAGGCGCTTCGACTCGTACTATCTGCGGACCACTAAGCCGTGCCGGTGCCGGTCTCTCCAAAAACGGCCCAGCCGGAACTATACGTTCCGGTATTTGTTCTTTCGGTTCCTCCTCGACCACAGGCGGCGGTTCTTCCTTCACTGCAGGCTGTTCCGCCTGAACCTCGGCCGCAGGTTCAGCCTGCTCAGCTTCCAGGGCAATTGCCTTATTAGCCTCTTTTGTTCGCTTTGGCTTCTTTTCGACTCGTACCTTATCCAAATCGACTTTAGTGGCTGTCTCTATTGTTGTAACATTATCACCTTCGCTGAACCACTCTCGAATAGTTGCCGCAAGACCGGCAGAGATTGCCGCCATATGGTTCTTAACGTCCAGGTTCTCGTCCTGGCACTTTTTCACAATAGCTGAGCTGTTTACCCCAAGCTCCTTTGCTAAAATGTAAACTCTTGTTGCAGCCAAATAAAATCCCCTGTCTTCAATTTTTTATTGAACCTTATCCTCTGGTTCCTGTTCAGTTTTTGAATATGATTCACCGTGAGTATCAGTCTCTTGCTTAAGTATGCTGTCTGCCTTCTTTTGTGACGACTCTGCTGTCAAACGCTTTGCTTCTTCAACTGCTGCCGAGACCAGTTTCGCTGCCAGTTCCGCTTTGAAACCCAGCTCGTCAATTAGCGGTTCGTTTCCCACATCTACCAGGTCAAGAACAGATATAATACCTAATGCTATCAGCTTGTCAATCAGTGTATCATCTGTGCCTTCTACATTCTTAAGACAGTTTGTCAGTTGTTCGATGCCCTGGTTATATTCCTTCGGCGTTAGTATATCGATATCCCAGCCGGTCAGCCTCGCAGCCAATCGAACATTCTGACCGTGCTTGCCGATAGCCAGGCTGAGCTGGTCCTCATCGACGACCACCGTTGATTTGCCCAGCTCGAAACATAACGCAATTTCGCTGACCTTGGCCGGCATCAGTGCATTTGTGATAAGCACCTGTGATGATTCATTCCAGCGAACGATATCTATCTTTTCGCCGCCGAGCTCATCAACAATATTTTTTATCCTGCTCCCTCGGACACCCACGCACGCCCCAACCGGGTCGACCTTGTCATCGAGTGATGTGACCGCAACTTTCGTTCGATAGCCCGATTCCCGGGCCAACACACGTATTTCAATAATATTTTCCGCAATCTCAGGCACTTCCAGCTCGAACAGTCGACGGATAAAATCGGGATGCGTCCGGGACAGAATAATTTTGATTTGATTGGAGACCTCTTTCACATCAAGAATCAGGCAGCGGATTCTCTCGCCGGGCCGATGTGTCTGACCCATTATCTGTTCGGATTTAGGCATAAAACCTTCCGCGCGATGGTTCAGATTGATTATCAGCGTGCCGCCCTCGTAGCGAACAACCGTCCCGCTCACAATCGAACCTCTTCGCTGGACGAATTCGGCATAGATACTATCTCGTTCGTCTGCCTTTATTTTCTGAATCATCACCTGCTTGGCTGTCTGTGCGGGGATTCGACCAAGACTCATTATATCGATTTGCTTTTCGTCTCTAAAGGCGGTAACCTCACCCGTATTGCGGTCGATATGCACAACTATTTGCCCTTCTGGCTCACCAAAATGCTTCTTGGCAGCAGAAACCATAGCTTCTTCCAAATCGCCAAATATGGATTCCTTGTCGATGTTTTTATCACGGGCTATGTTCTCGACGATTCGTATTAGCTCTTGATTCATTTATCTACATCTTCCTATTTTCAACAAATCCAAAAAAAAGTGGAAACCTTTGAGAGTTTCCACTTCAAAAACACGCCAAAACTCCGTTGAGGTTATCGCTCCCATTTACATGAGCAGCCTCCTATAGCAAAAAACCTCACCGTTCCTTCGGCAATGAAGCAGAAACACCGATTCCCTGGCCACCATCTGCGCAAAAACACAGTAGCACACCTCATGTGTTCGCTTACCCTGCACTGTTCGCTAATCCTGTTAATATCATTCTTTTCACACCTTTTAGCTTTGGCAGCCGTTAATGCTTTACACCTAAGCTCTTTATAATAATCGTCAAACCTGTTAAGTACAATATTTTTTTTGCCAAATTCGCTAATTTTTGACTCGCATTGCTCGCAAAGACGTTTGCTTCAGCTAAAAATCACTCGAAAAACAGCCAAGGCCCGATAAAAAACGTTTTTTCCGTAAAATGGGCTTTATTGTTCTTTTTAACCTTCATAAACACAATTTCGACGTTTCCCAGAAGCAAGGAACTAATTTATAAATTTCAAAAGTTTTCTGTGGAAGGGGCTTTTTGGTATATAAGTCTTTGTAAGCCTAATACTAAATCCCGGATACGACGTTTCGGGGTCTTCGCTGCGGTTCGGGTTATGGGTTGGTGTTGAGCCAATGTGAGGCGAGCTGCTGGAGGTTGAGGAAATCGATGATATTGTCCGGGGCTGCGACGGGGGCGATGTCGAGGCCGGGGGATGAAGGCGGGCCAAACCAGCAGGCGGCGAGAAGTGCAAAATCCTTAAAATCAACGATCCCATCGGAGTTGATGTCACCATCAACGGCGGTCCATTCGAGGATTATGCCGTCCATAGGCTGGAGCGTGACTGAGGGGGCGGCAAAGCCATTGTTGTATCGCGCGTCGGAACAGATATGCAGGGCGTCGGCGATGCAGAGGCCCGTGCCGTTACCCGTGAGGCTGACGTACGCGGCATCGGAAGGCGCAAGATAGACCTGTGCAACGAGGTGCCAGCGGTCGCCGGCGGTGCTCTGGTCAAGTACTGTGGAAGAGACGACCTGTCCGTCGGCAACGACCTGGCAGGTGACATTTTTGCACCAGGAGGAGGCGGCGGAAGGAGCGGCGGGCCACCAGATATAAATGCTGTAAGTGTCGGGGGCGGGGATGTTGAGATTCCAGCGGGCCTGGCTTGTCAGGTCATTTGACTCTCGGCAGGTGGAGGCCCAGTTGTGGTAGAAGGGGCCGGTGTGCTTAAACAGGCCGCTGTCATAGGTGGTTGTGGTCCAGGTGCCGGTTGTGGAAAAGGCATTGTCGTTATCATCGATTATATATTCGTATAATGGGGCCTGGCTGCCAGTGATGCGGCGGTAGCCTGGGCCGAGATTTATTGTCTGAGGCTGGAAGGTGGCGTTGAGAAGGGCAAGGCCCTTGGTAAATTGGCGGCAGAAAATTTTGGGCTGAAGGCGGACGTCATCAAGCCAGACGGTGCCAATGGTCTGACCGACCCAGAATTGCAGGCTGGACTCGGTGGTATCGGCGATGGCGGCTAAGGAGGCCGTATATTGCTGCCAGTCGGTTGTAATCTGGATCTGCTGATAAAGGCCGTGGTTGTACCC
>Ga0209777_10004321_pt1 | contig 16856 bp, 14 predicted proteins | sample FrelakmetHBP12HB_FD_187147 | JGI IMG/M metagenome (GOLD analysis project Ga0209777, IMG submission 187147) | Freshwater lake sediment microbial communities from the University of Notre Dame, USA, for methane emissions studies -HBP12 HB (SPAdes)... | ecosystem: Environmental > Aquatic >...
GCAGTGGAAACCACTTTTCACCACTGCAATCTTGACGTCCAGCCTATATTTGTTTGGATTGAAGTGCGGATATGTGTGTAACATGAAGGATTGGTTCGAGCAAACCATCGCTTAATACTACTCGACCACATGAGGGTCGATAGGTTTTAAGCAGGATGGTTTGCGTTCCTTCATGTTACACTCAAAAAAGATCGGGTATTGGATACCCCCATCTTTAGATGGATTCATTTTGGGAGGATGTCATTTTTAGTTTGACTATCTAAAGAAATTATTTTTATGGAATTAAGGACCTTTCCGTACCACTTCAGTACAATATCGTTTCATCGAACAATGTCGACACCGCCCTGGTTCCTGGTGATTCCTTTTTACCACACCGTTCCGCAGTGAGGTTCGCATGCTCTTCATCACCGACTCAAGCTCAAAACGCAATTTCGGATCAAACGCAATTGTATATGGTACATTATTATATACAAGGATGCCCTCAGGAACAAACGCACCTGAGGTATCCTCAAGAAGTTGACAATACGCAGCAAGCTGGAGCACCTGACTCTGATTCGGATTCACCCCTCTTCCTGATTTTACTTCAACAGGAACATAATAGTTTTCTTTTCGTACAATGTAATCTGGTTTTCCAGTAAGATGGGAACGCTTTGAAAAGAACGGTACCGCAGGAACATTAAGATCAGAATATAGAATCTTGCCGTCTGGTATACCGAACAATTTCTTTTCCTCTCTTATATTAGATCGTATCCTTATAGCGTACATAAAGAGAATGATTGCACCAATTATAAATAAGATACCAAGAAATATTAACTCTATAAAATCACCCCGAAAAAAACTAGAAGAAATGCGACACACAACACCACATAACCAAGGAGTGCCAACAACCGCGAATATCCCATCTTACCTTCGATGCTGTCAATCTTTTGTCCCATCGCAACATGAATCTGTTTTCCCGATTCCAGAAACGGGGACTCTGGTTCGTACCCGCAGCGTTGCAACTGCCATGCACATGAACAATAGATATATTGACCGATCTCTGATGCACTCAACACATCGGTCTTCTTGAGTAACGATCGTTTTCCCATCACCTACTCATGATAGTATAATACTATTTATATGTAAAATGGAGATGGCCGAAACTACAATTAGATGTTGTTTGGTTTTTACCAAACGTTTTCAGACACTATATAAACTCTCACAGATATAACCAGAATTAAACTCAGATGTGATGTGATCGCTATGGAAAAGAAAACCACTCAACTAATAGGAATATTGATTGTGAGCATGCTGACATGTACAAGCCTCGTGGCAGTCATTACTCTTTCGCCACTTGATAAAGGAACTTATACCTATAAACTTAACACCTTTACTAACTACGAAGATCTCTATGCATTCCTCCAAAAACGATTCGAAACTAGTGGAAATCAAGGACATTATTACAGTGGAAATCCTAACGTTTTGTTTGAAAAATCTACACAAGCACCAACTGCGGACGCAGCGACTCTTGGTGGGGAGATGTCTCCTTCCCATTCAACGACAAATGTTCAAGTCGCTGGTGTCGACGAGCCTGATATCGTTAAAACCGATGGAACCTATCTGTATATCGTCGCAAATCAAACCGTTTTTATCATCAAAGCTTATCCGGTAATGGAATCGACAATCCTGTCTCGTATTACAATTACGAATGTAACCATCAGTAACATCTTCATTTATGGTGATCGTCTTGTCATCTTTGGTGACTCTGGTAGCTTCTATGCATATCCCCTCCTAGGAGGAGATACCAAGGTTGCAGTAGATTCACTCAATATCTGGCATGGTGGCGTTTCGAAGACCGTCATCGACATCTATGATATCAGTGATCGGTCAAACCCAGTTCTTACCAAAGATGTCAGAATCGATGGCGCGTACTTTGATGCACGTTTAATCGATGAATACGTCTATGTGGTCTCAACCGAATATACATATGATATTTACCATGCACTTGATGATAAGAACTATACCCTTAATATCCCTGAGATCAGTATTGATGAGAAGAACACTACTATTCCCCCAACAGACATCTACTATGTGGATGTCCCGGAGCTCTCAGACACCATGACCCATGTAATCTCCATCAACCTTAGCACTAACACTATTGATGAGAAAAGCTTCATGCTGGGTAGCTCCCAAACCATGTATGTATCACTCAACAACATCTTCCTCGCCTCGGCCCATAACCCATACTACCCCATCCTCTATACGGCGAGAAATGGGTCTTCGTCCGCCAGCGAGCAAGAAACTACGATCTTGCATAAAATCTCTATCAACACCGGAAACATCAGCTACATTGCACAAGGAGAAGTCCCTGGCTATATCCTCAACCAGTTCTCCATGGATGAACATAACGGGTTCTTTAGAATTGCAACCACCTCAAGGAACAACTGGGGTGAAGGCTCCAAGACCAGTAACAACATCTACATCCTTGATGGAACCCTCAAACAGATATCCAAACTCGAGAACATCGCACCAGGGGAATCCATCTACGCCGCACGATTCCTCGGAGACCGTGCATACCTCGTCACCTTCGTCCAAGTCGACCCGCTCTTCACCGTTGATCTCTCAGATCCGTACAATCCACGAATCCTTGGTGAACTCAAAATACCCGGATACTCCGAGTACCTCCAGCCCTATGATGAAACCCATATCATTGGTATCGGAAAAGAAGTCGACCCAAGCATCGACGCAGAAAAGGTACATACCCCTGGAGCAGTTTACTATACTGCTATCCTTGGTCTGAAACTCGCGCTTTTCGACGTCAGCGATATCGAACACCCCGTCGAAGAAGCAAAAGTCGTCATCGGTAACCGAGGAACCGACAGCCCCGCGCTGTACGACCACAAAGCATTCCTCTTCGACAAAGACAAACAACTCCTTGTCATCCCTGTCAGTCTATACGAAATACCTCAAACAACCTTAAATACAGTCAATGACAGCAACATCACTGAGATCCAACCCGACTGGGGACAATTCACCTTCCAAGGTGCCTACGTCTACAAACTTTCCCTGGAAAACGGCTTTGAGTATAAAGGGCGAATCACCCATCAAACCCCAGAAGAAATACAACAACAGACCAATGATTATTACTGGTACTGGGGTTCCTCAAACACCGATATCACTAGAACCTTATACATCGACAACTTCCTGTACACGATCTCCAGTACCATGGTCAAAATGAACAGCCTTACAGACCTCAGTGAGATTTCCAGTATTATACTCTCCTAGTTCAAATTCGAGGAAAAATGAGAGAGGGAAGCCTTCCTTTCCTCCTTTGCTGCCTCCCTTCTTCCCTCTCTCCTCACCTTTTTTTTTCTAAAAATTATTGATGCTTTTCTGTACCAATTCAACGATACCGATACCCCGGAAAACCTATTAAATGACAACGGATGAGGGTCGTGGGTGTATCACATGGGTGCAACACTAGGCATACGAAGAGAAGACAAAAATCGCTGGGAACAGAGAGTTCCCCTCGCCCCTCAACATGTATTAGAACTGAAAAAAAAATATGGTATCGAAACGCTCATCCAACCCTCGGACATCCGTGTTTTTTCAGAAGATGACTATCGAAAGGTCGGTGCCCATGTTCAAGATAGTTTAACTCCTAGTTCAGTTGTGTTTGCAGTAAAAGAGATCCCTAGTGAGTTTTTTGAACGAGGGAAAACCTATGTATTTTTTTCCCATACCATCAAAGGTCAGAAGTACAATATGCCGATGCTGAAAAAGATGATGGACATGGGGTGCACCTTGATTGATTATGAACGCATCATGGATAAAAATGGGAGACGGTTAGTGTTTTTCGGCAGGTTCGCTGGTCTTGCTGGCATGGTGGATACCTTATGGACGTTTGGACGACGATTACACTGGGAGCAGATAAACTCACCGTTTACCGAGATTAAACAGACAATTCATTACAATGATTTGGAGGATATTAAGAACCATTTCACTGCTGTTGGCAAAAAGATAAAAACCAATGGGCTGCCTCAGGTGCTGACGCCGTTAATCATTGGATTTGCAGGGTACGGGAACGTTTCGATGGGCGCGCAGGAAATCCTTGATGTGTTACCAGTGCAGGAGATACAACCAGAAGATATTGATTCTCTCCATAAAAATCCTTCAAACAAGGTGATTTACAAGGCGGTGTTCAAAGAACAGCATATGGTGGAACCTGTTGCATCAGGGACACTATTTGATTTACACGATTACTATAGTCATCCTGAAAAATATAGCCCAATATTTGAACGCTATATCCCTTCTCTTTCTATTCTCATGAATTGCATCTTCTGGAACATGCAGTATCCACATCTGTTTACCAAGAACTATTTGAAAAAATCCTTTCGCAAGAAAGAAAAGCTGCGTCTGAAGGTGATTGGTGACATCAGTGCTGATGTCAACGGTGCGGTTGAATTCACGGAGAAGACGACTACTCCAGATAATCCTGTTTTTGTGTATAATCCGAACACAAATACGATTACGGATGGATACAAAGGCGATGGTATAGTGGTAATGGCCGTTGATAATCTCCCTTGTGAATTACCTCGGGAGTCATCACAGTGGTTTAGTGAAACCCTCTTACGGTTTATTCCTGATATTATGAATACTGATTTCACGGTCGCTGATTTTGATGCGGTCGCATTACCTTTTGAAATAAAAAACGCGGTGATTCTGTATCAAGGAAAACTCACTCCCTCCTATCGCTATATCAACAAATATTTATAAGGCCATTTGTTTCGCTGCTTAGCAATTTTCCGTATTCGGAGATATAGCTATGAAAAAAATACTTGTCCTTGGCGCAGGCATGATTTCTCGACCGATGATTCAGTATCTGTTAACTCAGCCTGATTATCATGTGGTAATGGCAAGCAGAACTGTCAGCAAAGCAGAAAAAATGATTAACAAGCATTCGCATGGAGAAGCATTTTCTTTAGATGTTAATGACGATAAAAAACTAGAGGTCTTTGTTTCTAAAGCAGATGTTGTGGTGAGTCTGTTACCTTATACATATCATGTGAAGGTTGCAGAGATGTGTATTAAACATAAGAAACATTTGGTTACCACCTCGTATGTGAGTGACGCGATGCGAGCACTTGACAAGAAAGCAAAGATCGCAGGAATTCTCATCCTGAATGAATGCGGTCTTGATCCTGGTATTGACCATATGTCAGCGATGAGGGTCATCCATGATATCGAAGAGAATGGGGGAAAAGTCGTCAGCTTTAGATCGACAACGGGTGCTCTTCCGTCTCATGAAGCGAACAATAATCCGTTTGGGTACAAGTTTTCATGGTCACCGCGAGGGGTCCTCCTTGCATCGCGGAATGCAGCGAGATGGTTAGAAAACGGCAAAGAATTTTTAATTCCTAGTGAACAACTATTTGAAAACTATTTCTTCCAAGATATCAACGGGGTCGGAACATTTGAAAATTATCCGAACCGAAATTCAGTTCCCTACAAAGACATCTATGGGTTAAAAGATGCAACAACCGTGTATCGTGGGACGTTCAGGATGACCGGATGGTGCGAAACCATGCGGAATATAGTGGCACTTGGATGGCTCAGCGAAGAACTCCCAAAAGAATTCTCCGGGAAAACTTACGGGGATCTCACCAGACAATTAATTGGTGCGAAACAAAAGGATAGTCTCCCATTTACGACTGCATTATATCTCGGTCTTAAACCGTATTCTGCAGTAATCAAACGGATAGAATGGCTTGGTCTTTTTGGTAATGAACCACTCCCCAAAGATAAGAATACTCCCTTAGATTATCTGAATGTGCTTACCTTACAAAAGATGTCGATGGGTGATCATGAACGAGACATGGTAGTAATGCATCATGAGTTCATCGCGGAATATTCGTCGAAGAAAGAATATGTGACCTCAACCTTGGTTGACTACGGCATTCCCGATGGTGATACGTCTGTTGCACGGACCGTTGCACTTCCCGCAGCTATTGCGGTAAATGTGATTCTCCAGAAAAAAATCATCATGACTGGGGTTCATATTCCCGTTATACCAGAGATATATAACCCAATCTTAGATAAATTGGAAGAGATGGGTATTAAATTCGATGAAAAAACAGAGAAAATACGGTAATAACCGATATTATTTTATAACAAGGAAGGATACCGCTCAAACTGAGAACAATCCTATTTTAAAAGGGAATTGATAGCATGACGATGAAACCAACAGAAGTCCACAAAACACTTGGAAGATACATGCTTGCAGACGGGTTTGACCTCGTCTTGGATCTTAAGAAGAGTAAGGGATGCCGAATCTATGACTCTCGAACCGGAAAATATTTTCTTGATGGTTTCTCGTTTTTCGCAACTGCACCCCTGGGATGCAACCATCCTGCAATGACTACTCCAGAGTTTATCAAAAAAATGGGAGAAATAGCGATTAACAACCCGACGAACTCTGACATCTATACTGTTGAGATGGCTGAGTTTGTTGATACCTTTGCAAAATACGCAGTCCCAAAACACTTCCACCATCTATTTTTTGTCAGTGGTGGAGCACTTGCGATAGAAAACGGTCTGAAGACTGCTTTTGACTGGAAAATACGAAAAAACATTGCCAGAGGAAACGGAGAAAAAGGAAGACAAGTTATCCATTTCAAAGAAGCATTTCATGGCAGAACAGGGTACACCCTTTCCATGACCAATACCTTTAATCTAAACAAAACAAAATATTTCCCGAAGTTTAACTGGCCGCGGATCGATAACCCAAAGATACGATTCCCGCTCACCAATACAAATCTCAAAGATGTGCAGGAGCGAGAAAAACAAGCGGTCGCTGAGATAGAACACGCAGTAGCTCAGAACCCTGATGATATCGCTGCTCTTATTATAGAACCAATCCAGGGTGAAGGCGGAGATAATCATTTCCGCAAGGAATTCTTCCATGAGCTCCGCCGACTCTGCGATGACCACGAGATGATGTTCATCATCGATGAAGTGCAAAGCGGTGTTGGACTGACCGGAAAGATGTGGGTGTATCAGCATTTTGATTTCGAACCAGATATTCTCGCGTTTGGAAAGAAGACACAAGTCTGCGGCATTATGGTAGGAAATCGCGTTGATGAGGTTAACGAGAACGTTTTTCATGAACGAAGCAGACTGAATTCAACATGGGGTGGGAATCTCATTGATATGGTCCGCTGTCAAAAATATCTTGAAATCATCGAGGAAGAACACCTCGTTAAAAATGCAGAAACGCAAGGAAAACGACTGCTCCAAGGGTTAGAAACAATTGAAAAGAAATATCCACAGAAGATATCAAATGCACGGGGGAGAGGTCTCATGTGCGCCTTTGATTTACAAACCTCCCCAAAGAGGGACGAGCTGAAAGACAAACTCTATGCAAATAACCTTCTCGTGCTTACGTGCGGGTCGACAACCATACGATTCCGTCCACCGTTGACCATCTCCTCATATGAAATCGACGAGACTCTTGAAATCGTAGAGAAAACAGTGAAGGCATTCTAAAAAATTAGAAGGATATTTTCTGTTTAATGTATGAAGCAATATCCTGGATTTTTTTCCGTTCTTGATTGGTAGTATCACGATCCCTTACCGTAACCTTGTTGTCGTTCAGCGAATCATGATCAACCGTGATACAAAACGGCGTTCCTATCTCATCCATTCGCGCATACCGTCGTCCGATAGTCCCGCTCTCATCATAGAACGCGGCGATCCCCTGGTTTCTCAGAGTACTATCAATTTCTTTTGCAATCCGCACGAGAGCGTCATCACCGATCAACGGAAAGACCCCGACCGTGATAGGTGCCATCCAGGGATTCAGTTTCAAAATCGTGTATTCCTCCTCTTTTTTCTTTCCTTCAACATAGTTATGCTCAAGAAGGAAATACAGGATCCGATCAATCCCATAGGATGGTTCGATGACATGAGGGACAAATTTTTCACCACTCTGCTTTTCTTTGATCTCGATGATATCGTAACAATCCTTTGGGATATCGATTGATTCACCATCGATCGTCAATGAAATTTTCTTAATAGAGGATGCGTCCATCTTTTCAAGCTGTTCTTTTATTTTTCCTGCTTTTCCTGCGAATCGCGGTCCAAGGATGTTCATTTTCGGAACTATTTTTTTTACCGTTACTTCTCTGGGCTCTTCGAACGGTCTCAACGCATACATATCGACGCTCGAAGATACTATATGAGCATTCAGATCATAGGCAGATCGATCAGCGATACCGACGCATTCCACCCAACCAAATCGTTCGCTATATAGTTCAGCATCCCAACATTCGGTTGCGTAGTGTGCAAGCTCGTTGGCTGCATGTTTTCGAAATCGGAACTTCTTTGGATCGACTCCTGCTGAGAGAAGTAAGTCTTGTGTAAGATAGATATAGTACGCAAGGGCTTGATTGTTGATGATTTTCTTTTTTACTGCATCTGCTACCGACATTTTCCATTCTTTCTCATTGTCAAAAAGATACAACTCTTTGTCTTTTATTGTGTCAAAATAAGGATGTGTCATATCCTTTGGATCGAAGAATATCTCAGCTTCTGCCATGGAAAACTCTCGTTGTCGGAGTATCCCTTGCCGGGGAGAGATTTCATTGCGATACCCTTTTCCGATTTGTACAACCCCAAATGGGAGCTTTTTTCGGTTATACTGATAAAGAAGATGGAAGTTCGTGAAAATCCCTTGCGCGGTCTCCGGTCGTAAGAACGCTTTTTTTCCTTCGCCAATTCCAATCGTGGTAGTAAACATGAGATTCACCGGATACGCATCGTGTAATGTAGAACCACAGGTTGGGCATGTGATCTTTTTTTCCTTGATTGCTTGCTCAACGGTGAGCCCCTTCTCGATGATATCTCCTACTTTGTATGAGCGTTTACATCTACTGCAATCGACGGTGAGATCGGTGAATTCTTCAACATGCCCAGATGCTTTCAAAACCTCATACAAGGTAATGGTTGGTGTAGTGATTTCAATACAATTATCCTTCAAAAGATAGAAACGTCTCCAGAGATTTTCTACATTGTTTTTCAATTGAGAACCAAGCGGTCCGTAATCATAAAACCCTGCGATACCGCCATAGATTTCAAATGATGGATAGATAAATCCCCTCCGTTTGGCTACCATCATAATTTTATCATAGATATCTTGTGGCATCAGCGGAATTCTCCTACGCTAGCTAAGGAAATTCATTTGGAGGATTTAAACATGCATGCCATCAGATCAATATCGGTTACCATTCCCAGCAGTTTATTTTCAGGGCTGACGACTGGAACATGGCTGATCTTGTTCTTTATCATCTTTCGCGCGATTTCAGAAATCGGGTCGTTCTTATAGGCTTTAATAACGTTCGTAATCATGATTTCTTTCACGGCAACTGGCGGTAAATCAACCTTTGTTGTAGAATAATATAACCGGATCGTGTCCCTGATTCCTTCCCAGGTCCAGTCATCTTCGTCGCCACCCATACCTAGATTGGTTTGAGATACACTTTCTTTGATGTGGCTGAGTTTAAATAAATCACCTTCGCTGACAATGCCGCCAAGTTCGCATTCTTTATTAAGGATTGGAAGTGCGGTTTCGCTGGTCACATTTATGATTTCCATGATGATCGTAATCGGTGTTTCCTGGTACACTGGGACAAGATTTTTTGTAAAATAGTTATCCACGATATCATTATATTTATCGTCCAATGTTTTGAGGACGTCGGTGGGGCTGATGATACCAACAAGATTTTTCCTCTTATCAATAACCGGGAGACCATGGATTCGACGTTCATAGAGAAGTTTTGCTGCAACTGGCAAGTCTTCGTCTTTCATCACGGTGTACGGATCCGTACTCATAATCAACGCGATTTGCTCTTCATCGGGGTTCTTGAAAATATCAGAACGAGTGAGAACACCGACAACTTTCTTTGTGTCTTTCTTCAGGATCGGCATCCCGGATACATTATGCTTTGCAAGAATTTTCAATGCTTCTCTGATGGTACCAGGAACGTATCCAACAATTAGTTCTTTTGACATCGCGTTTTCGACTTTCATCATTGTTGTCCCTCTCATCCCTACCTATTTTGAAACATATAATGGTTTTAAAGAGTCCCTCTCTAAAACGATGAAATGTTCCGATAGGTTGCGACCCTGAATGCAGTCATCTAAATTTAAAGCTTTCCTTGGAGTATATGTGATATTTGTCAACAACTCTTCAAGAGAGAACAGACCAGTCTTATATAATAGCCGTACCTCCTCTATTACATCAAGGGTGTTTATCATCGCATTATCGGTTCCAAGCAGGATAGTGACACCGGTCTTTTTCATTAGTGCTAGGTTGTTTTTCAAATGAAAAAACGCATATGACCGAGGACATATTACTATTGGTATATTGGCATCGTTCACTCGATCAAGATCTGCTTTGGTTGCGGCAATCATATGAATAAGCAGATTTGGGCGTAAATCCAAAATATGATCAATATTTTCGCGTACAACCTCACTTGCATGTAACGCAAACAGCTTCTTCTTTTTTCGGACATGCTTTGCTATCTTCTCGATTTCTGCAGGTTCCCAATCAGAGATACTGCTCAAACCTATCCCATCGGAATTCTGCAACAGTCGATCAAGCTCCTCTTTTTTATAGGTCATCTGCAATGGCCGCGAGAGAATCACTGAATTTATACTGCTGTTTTTCATCGCCTTTCTGAGCTGGAAAATCCCGATGAGACCACCTTCCCGAAAATCACAAAAATATGAGGTACCCGAAGCTGTCATCTCTGTTAGAGACATCTTTATTCCCTCAAGGATTTCCTGTTCTGATGCTTCCTTTAATAATTGATGTTTCAACCCATGTGGCGGCGCAACAAGGTCTTTTACATTGCACGGCAGTTTAAGATGTTTCTCCCGTATAAAGGAATCGCCGATATGGGTATGAGCATTGACAAAGGGTGGGAGAATAAATCCTTTTGAAATCGATTTTTCAGGCGGAGCGCCTTTTCCAACCTCTATTATCCCTTGGTTCTGCTCAAAACTAATATATCCTGTGATAAAACCATCTTTCGTAAGGATTTCTCCCTGGACATACTTCATATGCAACAGTGTAAGAAACACGAGTTTTTAACTCTTTTTTCAATCTGAACAGCCACCTTCTTGGTTTTTCATAGAAATATTTTTTAATATACTATATGATTTCTGCTTCTCTCTTCGATAATCTAGTGAGTCTCTAATTTGTATAGAATTACAAAAATAATGAAGAGAGCTGAGATGGTAGAAATGATGGTAAACAATACGGAAAAAATTGCATTGGTCGATAAAGCAAATATGCTTGATGGACTCGCTCGGTTTCCAGAACAAATCAAAGAGTCTCTAGCGATTGCTGAAGCAACAGAGCGATTAAACTTTATAAAAATTGATAATGTGGTTATCGCAGGCATGGGTGCCTCTGCGATTTCTGGGGATATCATGGCAAGTTTGTTCCGGGATAAACTTGATGTTCCACTTGTTGTTAACCGGGAATACGATCTGCCGAAATGGGTGAACAAAGACACTCTTGTCATCTGTATCAGCTATTCAGGTAACACCGATGAAACCCTTAGCGCGTTTAAGATTGCAAGTCAGAAAAAATGCAAAATGATATGTATATCCACCGGTGGAAAACTCCAAGAATTTGCGGAAAAGCGTAGCGTTCCGTTCGTGAAAATTCCTGCTGGGATTCAACCACGAGCAGCAACCGCCTACTTATTATTCCCTTCAATTATATTTTTGAAAAAAATCGGATTGTTAAAAACCACGATTGAAACAGATATCGAAGAAACCATAACAGTGACACAGGAATTCGTCAATACAAATAACAAAACTGTCCCTGAAGAAAATAACCTTGCAAAACAGCTTGCAAAAAAAATCTTCAATACAATTCCACAGATTTATGGATGGAGCGTCTACACGCCGATTGCGATTCGTTGGCGTCATCAATTCAATGAAAACAGCAAAGTGATCGCACGCACGGATCTCGTTCCAGATTGTAACCATAATGATATTGTTGGTTGGTCTGCGAATCCTGAAATTTCAAAACAGTTCTCTTGCATATTATTTCGTGATAAGGATGAAGAAACCATCGATATGACGACCCGGTTAAATTTCATGCGTGACCTCTTTCATAATACCGCAGGCAATATCATTGAAGTTTCACCAAAGGGGAAAAGTCAGCTAGCAAAAATGATGTACCTCATGTGTCTTGGGGATTTCACCAGCTGTTATCTTGCGGTATTACGAGGAATTGATCCTAGCCCTGTTGATATCATCCAGGACCTGAAGAAACGACTCGCAGAAAAATAACCTTCTGAGATGTTCTTCTTATTTCTCTTCAAAAAACATAAATATGTATTTCCGTATCTTTGCATGTAGCACTCAAAGGTAGTTGATGAGGATTACTGTGTATCAAAAAGCTCAGGTGAATTTTCTTAGTCTTATTGTTCTGTTGTTGCTAGTGAACACTCTTTTCGCCCCTAAGGTCTCTGCGCAAGATAAACAAGCGCTCGTTATCGAAATCTATGATTCAAACAACTGGGATGAAAGCGTGGGAACAACTCTGTATGAAGAGAAAAACTACGATATCATCGTAAGCACGGAAAATGAATCATTTATCCTTGGCGTTAATATCTCTCTGCTAGGAAAGACATATTTCACTAGCTCAGAAACGCCATTTGTAACTGTTACAGCTCCACGTTTTAATGAATCTGAATCGTTTGTAATCACAGCCACAAAGGAAGGGTATCTTACCGCTGAGATCAAGATTACCGTAATGAAAGGCGAATTGTCGATAGTTGCAGATCGTAGTACCGTTGAAGAAAAAAAGGAGTTTCGAGTGACCGTTACAGATCAAGACAATAAATCGGTGGAAGGCGCTCTTGTGTATGTTACTCCTGAAGGTGCTCCAGTGACCACCGACCTACAAGGCGTCGCGTATGCGTACGCACCAGAGACCGAGACGGTTACAACCACTATAATCAAGGTCATAAAGAGTGGTTATCTTCCTGGATCAACGACTATCCGTGTGGAACACGTAGAGGGATTTATTCTTGGTCTTCCTGAATCAAAATTCCTTCAAATTCTTCCTGTTCTTATTGCTATCCTTGTAGTCATCTTCGCTATTGCATATGTTGTATGGAGGCAAAAAAGAACCCCAACGATACCTCACCAAACGATTCGAACAGGCACACCTGATGAACCACAGACATATCATCAAGAAAAACTAGGGCTGCGGTTCAAAAATGAACCAGCATTATTTTCCGTAAAAGAGAAGAGCGACGGTTCCATTTCAAGTTCTGCATCCAGGGTAGAGGAGATTCGGATTCCTGTGCAGACGAAAAAGAAGGAGACAACCTACCTATCTGAGGAAAAAGAACTAGAGGAGGTTTCGGAGGATCGAAATAAGGAATACGACGAATGGTTCAAAGGACAGGATTACATGCGATACAAGCTTGATGAGTTAACAGGAAAAATCGATCAAAAAACAGACGGAAAATGGTTCGAAGGGGAACGTGATATTAAATATAAAGTCGATGAGACGTTAAAGAAGAGTTTTAAGAAGAAAAAAGTTGATGAAGAAGACATCAAGTAATCAGTTTTTTTATCACAATTTTTTATCATATAACCGCTACCGTATAATTTTATTAGGACAACCGTGTTCAGTGCAGTTAGGTTGTTTGATACCTCATGAAACTGATGTTTGAGCTTTCCAAAGAACAGAAAACACTTCCCTGTGCCGAAGTAATCGCATGTCTGAATGCTGAAAACATTGTGTACACGATCATAATTTCAAATGAAGATATCCTCATCGTCGAAATCAAACCAAATGACCCAATCATCCAGAGACTCGCGGAACGACTCGCTTTTACCTTTGTGATTGACGAACTCTTATTTTCATGTCCTGCTACTTTAGATGATGTTGTACGGTGCGCAGAGAAACATCCCCTTATGAAAGATGGATCAATTGCAATCCGGTGTAAAAACCGTTCATCATCAATTCATTCACAGGAACTCATTGACCGCTTAGGAGATATCTACACAAAAGATAGGTTGGTAAATCTCACCCATCCTGAAATAGAGCTGCGTGTAGTAGTAACAAAGAACATAGTCTATGTTGGAATAAAAAAAGCTACTCTGGAAACAAGTCAATTTCAAAAACGAAGAGGACATTTTCGCCCGTTCTTATTGCCAATCACACTTCATCCAAAAGTCGCTCGCGCATTAGTCAACCTCTCGTCTATTAAAAAACAAGATACGCTGCTTGATCCGTTCTGCGGAACTGGTGGAATACTCGTTGAAGCAGGGCTTATCGGGGCGCGAGTGATAGGCAGTGATATTGAACAAAAAATGATTGATGGATGTAAAAAAACCCTTGATTTCTACTCAATTAAAAACTATGAATTATTGTGTTGTGATATTGGAAATATCCCTCTGTCGGTTTCTATCGTTGATGCAGTAATCACTGATTTTCCATACGGTAAAGCGACAACAACAAAAGGAGAAACCCTGACGATGCTCTATAAACGGGCATTTGCTTCTATTGCTTCTCTTCTAAAAAAGAGCGGCAAAGCAGTGGTCGGTTTGTCTGATAAATCGATGGTTTGTCTTGGAGAAAAATACCTTTCCCTTGTAGAAATCCATGAGTTTCGCGTCCATCGTAGTCTCACTCGATATTTTGTTGTCTACCAGAAGTAACCAAAACACTTTTACCCTTTGGTGGTATCCGTCTGTAGCATGACACAACTGCGTATCATTTTCCTAGGAACAGGTGGAAGCTGGCCGACCATGAAGCGAAATGTTTCATCCCTTGCTATCAAACGAGGCAGTGAAATCTTATTGTTCGACTGCGGGGAAGGAACCCAACGGCAGTTCCAGCAATCAAACCTCAGTTATATGCAGATTTCGAAAATCTTCATTACCCATTTTCATGGTGATCATTTTCTTGGGTTGCCTGGCCTGATTCAAACTATGCAGTTGAATGATCGAGATAAACCACTTCACATTTATGGACCAAAGGGGATGGAGGATCTTACCGAGCATCTTTTAACACTTGGATATTTTCGGCCATCCTACAAGATTATTTCACATGACCTAACCAATGGTGATGAGGTCGATTTCGAGGAATATAGCATTTATACGTTGAAAGTAAAACATAATGTCCCTGCATTCTCCTACTGTCTTAAGGAACATCAACGCCCTGGGAAATTCAACAAACCTAAGGCTTTGGAACTAGGGATACCAGAGGGACCATTGTTTAGTAAACTGCAATATGGACAAGCCATTACCCTTGCGAATGGGAAGAAGATCACGCCAGGCATGATACTAGGGCCTTCAAGAAAAGGCAGAAAAATCGTGATATCCGGTGATACCATGCCTTGTGAGGAGATGATAGTGTTTTCGAAGAATGCGGATGTCCTAGTCCATGAAGCAACCTTTGACTCAGAACTCGAAGTTATCGCGAAAGAATATGGACATACGACCGCGGTGCAAGCAGCAGAGATAGCAAAAAAGGCAAGAGTAGACAAACTATTTTTAGTGCACATCAGCCCTCGGTATCTTGATTACCGTGTGTTAGAGAATGATGCGAGAAAAATTTTTGTTCAGTCATTTGTCCCAAAAGATTTTCAGGAAATTGAAATAAAATTAAAAAAATAATTGTAATCTAATAGCTTAGGAAATATCATCAACGATTTTTTCATTATGTGGCTTCGCAAAAAAGGTTGTCGCAATATTGTAGATATCCATATCAACGGTTCTGAGTTTTGTCACGGATTCATTCAGATCAACAGGAACGATTTTATATCCTCGCAAAGCAACCATTTTTCCAAAGTGTTCTTTTTTTACTAAATCAACTGCGGCAACACCATATCGTGTCGCCAGTACCCTGTCATATGCGGTTGGAGATCCACCACGTTGCACATGGCCAAGAACCGTGAACCGTGTTTCAACACCAAGTCTCTTTTCAATTTCTTTTGCAAGACGCTGTCCGATTCCACCAAGTCTGACATGACCAAACTCATCTTTTTCTTCAGATAATGTCTCAAATTGTTCATTTTCTTTTGGTTTTGCTCCCTCGGAGACTACCACGATACTAAACTTCTTTCCACTGTCATGGCGCGCCTTCAAATTATTACATACCGCCTCAATGTTAAATGCTATCTCTGGAATCAGAATCTCATCAGCACCACCAGCAATCCCTGATACCGTTGCAATCCATCCTGCGTGTCGTCCCATCACCTCAAGAACTATGATGCGATGATGTGATTCTGCAGTGGTATGAAGCCGATCAATTGCATCAGTGACAATAGAAACCGCGGTGTCAAACCCAAACGTGTAATCTGTTCCTGAGATATCATTATCAATGGTTTTAGGGACACCTACGATAGGGACGCCCACCTTATACAGTTTTAAAGCAACTCCTAGAGTATCTTCTCCACCAATGGCAATAAGTGCATCAATCTTGAACTTTTTTATATTCTTTAAGACTTTATCGACGTTTCCCTGTTCACTAAACGGATTTGTCCGAGACGTTCCAAGGATTGTGCCACCTTTTGGTAAAATCCCTGAGATGTGAACATCGGTGAGCGGCATGACGTTACCTTCAATGAGGCCTTTCCATCCATCGAGAATACCGAGAACTTCCCAATTATTCTTGGAGGATTTTTTTACAACAGCGCGAATAACAGCGTTAAGCCCCGGGCAGTCACCGCCACCTGTTAAGATACCTATTTTTTTCATAAGCCCCCATCATCTTTATTTTGTCGAATTCCTTTATCTTTCAACTCTTTAATAAATTATGGTTTTCAACAGATGATTCT
>Ga0209777_10004322_pt1 | contig 16854 bp, 22 predicted proteins | sample FrelakmetHBP12HB_FD_187147 | JGI IMG/M metagenome (GOLD analysis project Ga0209777, IMG submission 187147) | Freshwater lake sediment microbial communities from the University of Notre Dame, USA, for methane emissions studies -HBP12 HB (SPAdes)... | ecosystem: Environmental > Aquatic >...
ATAGGGTAGCCGTAGCGAAAGCGAGTCCGAACAGGGCGACCGTAGTTACGTCAAGCAGACCCGAATGCCAGGTGATCTACCCTTGGCCAGTGCGAAAGCTGGGTAAAACCAGCTGGAGGTACGAACCCGTTAACGTTGAAAAGTTATGGGATGAGCTGAGGGTCGGAGTGAAAGGCTAATCAAACTTGGTTATTGCTGGTTCTCCCCGAAATAGCTTTAGGGCTAGCCTCGTGTAATTAACCATCGGAGGTAAAGTACTCGATGGGCTAAGAGCCTTACCGGGTTTCTGAACCCAACGAAACTCTGAATGCCGGTGGTCGTATCACGGGAGTCAGAAAGCGAGGGCTAAGCTTCGTTCTCAAAAGGAAAACAGTCCAGACCGACGGCTAAGGTTCCAAAATTCATGCTAAGTGGTAAAGGATGTGAAACTTCTTAGACAACCAGGATGTTGGCTTAGAGGCAGCCATCATTTAAAGAGTGCGTAACAGCTCACTGGTCGAGTGGTTTCGCGCCGAAAATAATCGGAGCTAAGCATGGTACCGAAGCCTCGGATTTCATCACGCTCTTCGCGAGCGTGAGAAGTGGTAGGGGAGCGTTCCGTTGTACTGCGAAGGCAGACTGAGAAGACTGCTGGAGGAACCGGAAGCGATTATGCCGGAATAAGTAGCGAAAAAATACGCGAGAAACGTATTCGCCGTAAGCCTAAGGTTTCCTGGGGAAGGTTAATCCACCCAGGGTTAGTCGATCCTAAGCCGAGGCCGAAAGGCGTAGGTGATGGACAATCTGTTTAATATTCAGATACCACCCATTATGCGTTATCAGCTTTGGAGTGACGCAGGAGGTAGAAGCATCAGCCGGTTGGATGTGGCTGTTTAAGCTCGTAGGTCCCATAAAGACCGAGAGGCGAATAGGAGCTGACTCTACGGGGAAAGCGAACTGCTTCGGGCCACACTGCCGAGAAAAACCTCTGAAGTGAGTTTAATGGGTGATCGTACCGTAAACCGACACAGGTAGGCGGGGAGAATATCCTCAGGCGCTCGAACGAACACTCGTTAAGGAACTAGGCAAAATAGCCTCGTAACTTCGGGATAAGAGGTGCTCCATTGCGTAAAGTAAATACTTATGTAGCGCGAAGGAGTGACACTAAAGTGGGCTTTGTGACTGTTTAGCAAAAACACATGACTGTGCTAACTCGTAAGAGGATGTATACGGTCTGACACCTGCCCGGTGCTGGAAGGTTAAAAGGAGGGGTTAGCTTATAGCAATATAGGTGAAGCTCTGACTTGAAGCCCCAGTAAACGGCGGCCGTAACTATAACGGTCCTAAGGTAGCGAAATTCCTTGTCGGGTAAGTTCCGACCCGCACGAATGGTGTAGCAACAGAGCCGCTGTCTCAACGAGTGAGTCGGCGAAATTGTAGTATCGGTGAAGATGCCGGTTACCTGCATCAAGACGAAAAGACCCCGGAACCTTTACTGTACTCTGGTACTGGATTTTGATCCTGTATGTGTAGAATAGGTGGGACGCTTTGAAGCCTGGGCGCTAGCTTGGGCTGAGCGGAAATGTGAAATACCACCCTTATTGTATTAGGATTCTAACCTGCGGCCCTGAATCGGGCCGAGGGACAATGCCAGACGGGCAGTTTGACTGGGGCGGTTTCCTCCTAAATTGTAACGGAGGTGTACAAAGGTTCCCTCAGTGCGGACGGCAATCGCACGCTGAGCGCAAAAGCAAATGGGAGCTTAACTGTGAGGCCAACAAGCCGAGCAGGTACGAAAGTAGGTTTTAGTGATCCGGTGGTTGGCGTGTGGAAGCGCCATCGCTCAACGGATAAAAGGTACTCCGGGGATAACAGGCTGATCTCCTCCAAGAGTTCACATCGACGAGGAGGTTTGGCACCTCAACTATGGGGTGATTTCCCAGAAATGGGAAATGAGCATTGGCTTATAACGGTGGAGCCCCAACTCAAAAAAGAGAGGGTAATACCGTGGGAAGTCTGACGGAAAGACAGAAAGCGATAATCGTCGGTTGTCTTTTAGGTGACGGATCAATGCGATGCAAGACGAACGCTCTGCTTGAAATAAATCATGCGTTCAGGCAGAAGGTGTACGTTGATTGGAAATTTAAAAACTTGCGCAACTTGGTATCGTCACACCCTAAGGCAAGGCATGGTAAAGGGAATAGAATAGCGTATCGCTTTACCACCAGAAGCTTGCCTCAGTTAACGCGTTTTTATAAGAAATTCTATAAAAACGGTAAAAAGATAATACCGACAGATCTCGATCTTAGGCCATTGAGCCTGGCAGTATGGTTTATGGACGACGGCAGCAAGAGCTACCGTGCCGCATATCTGAATACGCAGAAGTTTGATATGAATTCTCTGCGGAGGATAATCAAACTTTTGAAAAAGAGATATGGCATTACTGCGAGACTTAATAAGGACAAAGGATATTATCGTTTAAGAATTACGGTTGAAAGCGTGGCAGCGCTGAATAAGGTCATTAGTCCGCACATCCTGCCATCTTTCGAGTATAAAATGCCGTCATGACCCTGTAACGACTGAGCCCCGTAATAAACGGGGCGAGATGGCGAAGGTTTCTACCTGCCATAATACGCCAACCCTTACTTACCGTAAAAGAAGGCGAAGATATAGTCTACACCACACGACGAGTGTGGATAATGTGCGATGTCGGCTCATCACATCCTGGGGCTGGAGAAGGTCCCAAGGGTCCGGCTGTTCGCCGGTTAAAGTGGTACGTGAGCTGGGTTCAGAACGTAAATTACATTGCGTTCTACCGCAGAAATGCGGTATAATAAATCTGACTTATATCGGTGAAACCCTAATTGAATACCGAACTTTCAAAAGGGCAATACCGAGGGAAGATCAGATTGGTGTCAAGCGAAGAGCTAGCGTATATAGCAGGTTTTCTAGATGGAGATGGCTGTGTAATGGCGCAGCTTGTCCGACGTAAAGATTACATTTACGGTTATCAGATAAGGACGAGCATCGTTTTTTACCAGAAATTGAAAAATCAGGAAATCCTGTATTGGCTGAAGAGCCGATTGAAAATAGGATATATTCGCCATAGGAATGATGGGATGGCTGAATATACGATCGTCGGTTTAAAGGAAGTCGAAAGTATTTTAAAGACTCTCTTGCCATATCTTCGTTTGAAGCAGAAGTTATCCGAACAGGTTTTAAAGCTTATCAAGGTGCATCCCAAAAAGATGACGCCCGAAGAGCTGGTTCGTATGAGTGAGTTGGTTGATAGCACAGCCAAGTTCAACTATTCAAAAAAACGAACTAATACAAGCGAGACGGTTCGGTCATATCTGAAGCAATCCAATCTTTTCCCTGTAGAGACTGAGGCTTAGGCCGAGATAGTTCCGCGAGGAGCTATAATACGTCAGCCCCTCCTCGAAGCAAGCGAGAGGGTGAAGATATAGTCCATGCCATTAGTAATAATGGATAAACATGCGTGAGACAGTTCGGTCTCTATCTGATGCAGGCGCAGGATATTTGTGGGGCCCTGTCCCTAGTACGAGAGGACCGGGACAGACGAACCTACGGTGTTCCAGTTGTCACGCCAGTGGCAATGGCTGGGTAGCCGCGTTCGGAAAGGATAAACGCTGAATGCATATAAGCGTGAAGCTTTCCCCGAGAATAGATATCCCTGAAGACGCCTTGGAGACTACAAGGTTGATAGGCAGCGAGTGTAAGAGCCGCAAGGCTTTCAGCTTAGCTGTACTAATCCGTCGTCAGGCTTGACCATTTTATATTAATTTGTTGCATTATGGTCGACGCTTTATTCCCTTATTCCAGATGTTATTATGGGTTGTTAACGATTTGGTTCACAGAAATTTCCTTTGTGAAATTTCTGTGGGCGACAAAATGCAGAAATTGCAGAGCAATTTCAGCATTTTGCCCTTCGGGTAATTTTCTACCCGAAGACGAAATAAAATTATCGCACTCCCTGTGCTTTAGAGCGGAGGGGCCACACCCGTTCCCATTCCGAATACGGAAGTTAAGCCCTCCAGCGTTGATGGTACTTGCCGGGCAACTGGCTGGGAGAGTAGACCAGTGCAGGGGTATTTTAAACGCGTAGCAGCGAAAGTTGCTACGCGTTTTTTATGCTTGAAGTCTCAGCTGTTTTATACTAATATAATCAGCATATTCTAATTTTTAGTACAGGGCGAAGGATAAGGGAGGGTATATGAAGAGGGGCGTATTGGTGTTGGTGGTATGTCTACTTTTTATGGCAGGGGATTGCTTTATTGACGGCCGGAGCGCTGGCGGACAATCTGAGCAGCCCAAAAAAGAGCAACGAAAACAAAGTAGTAAACATAAGTTGGCTAAAAAATCCCAGAATCGCGAGGACAAGGTGCAGCAGAAGGCCGAAAACGCGGAATTTCGTAAGACCCTTAAAAGGCAGGGTAAATAATGAAGAAATTTTATTTATCATCTGAAGATAAAAAGATAGGCGGAGTATGCGGAGGTCTTGCCGAATATTTTGATGTTGATTCGACGTTCGTCAGACTATTATTCGTGCTCGGTGCATTGTTAGGCGGCTTCACGGCCATCGCTTATATAGCATTATGGATAATATCTCCGCGCCATTCCAAGGGCAAGGATTGATCTTTGGTTAAGAAGAAGATCCTTATAATCGAAGATGAACCTGACGCGGCCGCGCTTTTAAAGCTGCACCTGGAAGAGCATGGCTACGAAGTGCTCTTGGCGGAAGACGGTAAAGAAGGTTTCAGGTTGTCGCGCACCAGGGCGCCGGACCTTATACTTCTCGATTTGATGATCCCCGGAATGGACGGGTTTTGGGTCTGCAGCATGGTGAAGAGCGACAGGAAGTTCGCCGGGATCTCTATTATCGCTCTTACGGCCCGGTCCTCCACCGATGACATGAAGACGGCAAAAGAGTGCGGCGCGGATGATTACGTCGTCAAACCTTTCGAATTCGGCGAACTTTTAGTTAAGATAAAAAGACTTATAGGAGATAAGGAGGATAGCGCGTGAAAACGAAACTGATTTTTAAGATATTGTTAGTCGTGGTTATTTTATTCGTATATTCAACGGCTCTCTATGCGGAAGATATAAAACCGGTTAAGCTCCTGCAGCCGCAGACGGACGGGGGCAAACCGCTGATGCAGGCATTGAAAGAGAGAAGAAGTATGCGCGAATTCGCTCCCACGGAATTGCCGGCGCAGGTACTGTCCGATCTTCTATGGGCGGCGTGCGGCATAAATCGTCCGGAATCCGGAGGGCTCACCGCGCCCACCGCTAAAAATATGCAAGAGATAAGTATTTATGTCGTTAAGGCTGAAGGGGCCTATCTCTATGATGCCAATACGAATATGCTGATGCCGATTTTAACCGGCGATATAAGGGAGTCTACAGGCAGACAGCCCTTTGTAAAAAATGCGCCGGTAAATCTTGTTTTCGTAGCGGATCTTTCGAAGATGGGCGGCATGTCAGCACAGGACGTGGACTTTTATGCGGCCACAGATACGGGATTTGTGAGCGAAAACGTATATCTATATTGCGCGTCTGCAGGGTTAGCGACCGTAGTCCGCGGATGGGTCGATAAGGCAGAATTGGCAAAGGCTATGAAACTAAGGGCCGACCAAAGGGTGGTGCTTGCGCAGACAGTCGGCTATCCGGGACGGTAGAGGCCAAGGCATCTTCTTTGCATTTTTCAGTATTCGTGATAGACTAATGTGATAAGAAGGAGGCGTATATGGAAGAGAATCGTATAGGGTCTGTTGACCATTTTTTCGGTAATATCAGCGTTAGCATGATCAAATTGACGGATACGCTGAAGGTGGGGGATAAGATACGTATAAAAGGGAATACGTCCGATTTTGTGCAGGATGTCTCCTCCATGCAGATAGATCGCGTCCCCGCGCAGGAAGCTAAGGCCGGCGACCTCATAAGCATAAAGGTCGACCAGAAGGTCCGCAAGGACGATGCCGTCTATAAAGTTTAATTCACGATAAAATTATTCAAAGAGGCGTTGATGTAATGAGATGCCGTTACTGCGCTGAGGATATAAGGGAAGAATCGATATTCTGCAGATACTGCAACAGGAGAGTCAGGAGAAGGTATTTTCGATTCATAGTTATTGTTGCTATGATAGCTGCTGTTGCGATATTTGTAGGCGCGCATCGCACTCAAATGACGCATAATTATTATGAAATGAAGATGTTTTTCAGGGATATGAGCGATAGCTTCAGGTCATTTATTAATACGGTAAAGGAGCTTCCGTCAAGCTTAAGGGTGATCAGCGATTACGAAAAATATATAAAAAATTCGGATGAGTTTTTGAAGGCCGGGAGATAAGATATGAGAAGGATCGTCGTCTTTTCATCCATCATTTTATTGGCGCTTGTTTTTGATTGCCGCGCGGAGGGGCTGGATGTGCTGATGGAAGTGGGCAGATCACAGGCCGAAATGCAGAAGCAGTATGCCCGGGAGACTAAAGCCTTTGAGGCCGTGAAGAGGGCGATAGAGGCGGGTATGATCAAAAATGGCATGGATAAGGCCTCCGTCATCGCGAAATACGGTGAACCCGTAGTCAAGGTGGATGACCCGGACGGAAAACGCAAGGACTGGATATATAAGCCGGCGGAATCTTCGTTCTTCAAAGGCATAAGAGCGACCCTCTTCTTCACCGCAGAAGAAGTGCTGGACGAAGCGAAGGTAGAGGAGCATTGAGATGGCAAAGGAAAGCTACTCATTTGACATAGTTTCCGAGGCCGACCTGCAGGAAGTGGATAACGCTGTTAACCAGGCCAAGAAGGAGCTCGCCCAGAGGTTCGATTTTAAGGGCAGCAAATCTTCGATAGACTATAACCGCGCCCAAAAGAAGATACTGCTGGTAGGGGACGACGACTTTAAGCTGCGTTCCGTTAAGGATATACTTGCCGCTAAGCTTGCCAAGAGAGGCGTATCGATGAAGCTTCTTACATTCAGCGACCCCGTGCATGTATTCGGCGGATGTTTCCAGCAGAACGCCGACCTTGCGGCCGGGATACCTCAGGACAGGGCCAAGGAGCTCGTCAAGATAATAAAGGCCCTTGGACTTAAAGTTCAGGCTCAGATAGAAGGAGAGAAGGTTCGCGTCTTCTCTCCGAAGAAAGACGATCTGCAGGCCGTCATAACTCACCTCAGAAAGACGGACTTTCCGTTGGCGCTCACTTTCTGTAATTACAGATGATACTGTCCCGCTATATATCCTTTATCTTCTGCCTGGTTCTCTTTTCGCGGTTGGCCTGTGCGGAAGGCGAAGTCAAGAGCCTTAAAAAGATAGAATACTGGAAGACCGGCAAGGTAAAGCAGTGCGATGTATATGACGTCAACGGCTATCTTAAAGCAAAGGTCTATTGCCGCGGCGACGGATCCATTGAGAAGGTGGAGAGATTCAATATGATCGGCAAGAGAACGGAAGAGGCGCTTTACGACGGCCATGGCAAGCTGAAGACCGGCATAGACGGCTGGGCGGCGATACGCTGGATCTATAGCGGCCCGATGCTATTGTATGAAGTGGCGTATGATGAAACGGGAAAGCCTATGGAGATGAAGATGTACAGCGAGTCCGGCAGACTGATCGCCAGAAGATACAGGGACGACGTGAATTTCGATCCGTACGAACAGGCGAGCATGTATATGATGCTCGGCGGCCAGAGCGCTGCCTTTTACGATACGACGGTAAGGAAAGAGGACGAGACCGATATCCTCGAGCCTTGAGGTGAGATCTATGAAAAGCTATACAGAATATATTTGGTTCAATACGAAAAACCGGTACGAAATCATTAACATTACGCCTCAGGTTGAAGCGGCGGTTGAAAAGAGCAAGGTGGAAGAAGGCCTCTGTCTAGTCAACGCCATGCATATCACCGCGAGCGTTTTTATCAATGATAATGAGTCCGGCTTGCATCAGGATTTTTTAGCGTGGGTGGAGAAACTGGCGCCATATGGCAGGGATAAGTATAAACATAATATGACAGGCGAAGATAACGGCGACGCTCATCTGAAGAGGACGATAATGGGTAGAGAGGTTATCTGCGCCATAACAAAAGGGAGCCTCGATTTCGGCCCGTGGGAGCAGATCTTTTACGGAGAGTTCGACGGCCGTAGAAAGAAAAGAGTCCTTATAAAGATAATAGGAGAGTAGCCTATTATGAGAAAGATATTTAAATATTCACTGGTTATCTTTACTGCGGCATTGATACTTCTGTGCGCCGGCATATGCCGTTGTGATGACTCATCGCAGAACCTGAAGACCTTCAGAGGGCAGGTCGTTGAAGTGGACTGGGTCGGCTCTCTTATTACATGCCAGGGTGAAGACGAGATCACATTCTATGTTCCTCCCGGAATTAAGATAAGGCATGGGACCGATACGGTATCATTGGAGGATATTGATCAGGGAGATGACCTGCTCATAAGATATGTAGATAACCCCGCCGGAACGCCAAGAGTGGTCAGCATGACGCTGGACAAGAGCTACCCGGAAATGTGATCATAACGCAACCGCTTACAACCCAACGGATGAAAGACTTCCTACCGACTACCAAAAATGATCTCAAAGCGCGGGGCTGGAACGAGCTCGATATCATAATCGTTACAGGCGACGCGTATGTGGATCATCCCTCCTACGGAGCCGTCCTTATAGGCAGAGTTTTAGAGGATGCGGGTTTCAAGGTAGGCATCATAGCTCAGCCGGATTGGCAGGGTCTGGACGATTTTAAAACTCTGGGCAGGCCAAAGCTCTTCTTTGCCGTTACGGCGGGCAACCTCGACTCCATGGTCGCCAACTACACCGCGAATAAGAAAGTACGTAATATTGACGACTATTCACCGGGGGGCAGGCCTCACCTTAGGCCCGACAGGGCGAGCATAATATACGCCAATAAATTACAGCAGGCATTTAAGGGCGTCCCGATAGTCCTGGGTGGCATGGAGGCGAGCATGAGAAGGCTTGCCCACTATGACTATTGGCAGGATAAGGTCAGGCGCTCTTTACTGCTTGACGCGAAGTGCGATATCTTAGTCTACGGCATGGGCGAAAGACAGATGGTCGAGATAGCCCAGCGCCTTCAAAATGGCGAAGATATACATTCGCTCGATAATATAAAAGGTACCGTAGTATCCAGAAAAGATATTGGCGCGGTCAAGGAAACCTTGTCCATACCTTCCTTCGAGGATGTCAGCAGGGATAAGGATAAATTTAATCTGGCTTTCAAGGATATCTATACCGAGGCCGACCCGGTGCGCGGCAGGACGATAGTCCAGAAACATGCGGACAGATTTGTTATTCAATATCCTCCCGCTCTGCCCATGACTACGGAAGAGCTGGATAAGATATATTCGCTCTTCTTTATGCGCGATTGGCGCACGTCGTATGATAAGGCCGGCGGAGTGCCGGGATTCGATACTGTGAGGAACTCCATAACTTCGCACCGCGGGTGCGCAGGAGGATGCAGCTTCTGCTCTCTCTACCTGCATCAGGGTAGAATTGTCCAGAGCCGCAGTATCGGGTCCATATTGAAAGAGATAGAGACGATATCGAAGGATAAGAAATTTAAAGGAACCATTACCGATATAGGCGGGCCCACGGCGAATATGTATATGGCCAAGTGCCATGTATGGAAAGATAGGGGTGCGTGCCGCGGGAAGAAGTGCCTTCTGCCTGAAATTTGCAGGAACTTCAAAACTGGCTACGGAGGCTCTTTGGAACTATGGAAGAAACTTAAGGAGATGCCCAGGGTGAAGCACGTCTTCATAAGCTCCGGCGTCAGGTACGATCTCCTGACGGACAGCTATTCGGATGAATACCTGAACGAATTGTGCGAGCATCATATCAGCGGACAGCTTAAAGTCGCTCCCGAACATTCTTCAAACCACGTTCTGGACCTCATGAATAAGCCGAGGTTCGATCTCTATGAGAAGTTTACGGACAGGTTCGAAAGGGTGAACAGGAGGCTTAATAAGAAGCAGTTCCTTGTGAACTATTTTATAGTGGGCCACCCGGGCGCGAGATTAGAGGATGCTCTCCAGCTCGCCCTGTATCTTGCCAAAAAACATATGAACCCTGAGCAGGTCCAGGATTTTATTCCTTTACCGATGACGCTCTCGGGCGCTATGTATTACACAGAACGAGACCCTTTTACGGGAAAGAAGCTTTATGTGGCGAAATACCCTCACGAAAGGATGATGCAGAGAGCTCTTCTGCAGTATAAGAACCCCCGGAACAGGCAATATATCCTCAAAGCCCTCAAAATACTCGATAAAGAGGGATTAAAGAAAGCCCTGCTAGGCTGATCCTATCTTCTTCTTGACTTATACCGCCCCATCGATATAATAGTATAATTATCATAAGTGAGAGGTCCTTCAGCGCCTACAATGCTCCTATTCGTCGCATTGCTTAACGGCGCTTCAGGATCAAATTTTCTGTCGAAAATTTGGAGGATATAGATGGCGATTTTCCAACCTAAAGATATCAGAAATATAATACTATTGGGCCACTCAGGGTGCGGCAAGACGTCTTTAGCCGAGGCGCTTCTATTTAATGCCGGCGCTATCGCTAAGATGGGCAGGGTCATGGATGGCACGACCGTCTCCGACTACAACGAGGATGAGAAGGAGAAGAAGCATTCCTCCAGCACATCGCTCATAAGCTTTTCATATAAGTCGAAGAAGATAAATATGATCGATATACCCGGTTACACCGATTTTGTGGGGGAGATGATAGGCGGCATGAGGTCGGCCGATGCCTGTGTCGTGGCGGTGAATGCCACCGGAGGCATAGAGATAGGCACGGAGCGCGCGTTCAGAATGGCCAAGGAGAAGGGGGTGCCCTGTTTCTTCTTCATAAACATGCTCGATAAAGAGCACTCCAATTACGATAAATGTTTCAACGATATAAATAATAAGTTCCGTAAGCATTGCGTGCCGGTGGATTATCCGATAGGCAAAGAGTCGTCATTTAAAGATGTGGCGAACGTGATAACCCAAAAAGGCGCCGAGAGTCTGGATGAAGCGGAAAAGTCCCATTTTAAAGCGCTCGGGGACTCGCTGGCAGAGACCGTCGCGGAGACGGATGATCTTTTGCTCGAGAAGTACCTGGATAAAGGCGCGCTTTCGGCCGAAGAGCTTACCGAAGCGTTAAGGAAGGGGCTGAAGGCCGGAGATATATCGCCGATACTCTGCGGCTCCGCGACCCGCAATATAGGCATTAAAGAACTTCTCGATTTTATAGCAGATTATCTTCCGTCGCCGGCCGATAGCGCTAAGACGGAAGTGACCAAACCGGAAAGCGGAGACAGGATATCTTTGGATACCGATCCCAACAAGCCGTTCGCTGCGCTCGTATTTAAAACTTTGTCGGATCCGTTCCTGGGCCAGATATCGATATTTAAGGTCTTTTCAGGAAAGCTGCAGTCGAACGGCGGTTTTTATAACGTAGATAAGGGCGCCAGAGAGAAGATAGGCCAGATCTTTACCATGATGGGCAAGAGCCAGGTATCGATGGAGTCGGCGCAGGCGGGAGATATCGCGTGCGTGGCAAAACTTAAAGAGACCCGGACAGGCGACTCGATAACCGACGAAAAGAACGCGGCAAAATTCGATGAGATAAAGTTCCCCGAGCCCGCGGTATCTTTTTCGCTCAAACCGAAGACAAGGTCCGATGAGGATAAGATATCGAACGCGATCCACAAGATAATGGCCGAAGATCCGACGTTCAAGGTAACGAGGGATGAGCAGACAAAAGAGATGATAGTCTCCGGAATGGGAGATATGCATATAAACATGATGATAAACAGGATGAAGATGCGGTACGGCGTGCAAGTGGAGCTCGGCACTCCGAAAGTGGCTTACAAGGAGACGATACTTGGCAAGGGCGACGCCCAATACCGCCATAAGAAGCAGACCGGAGGAGCGGGGCAGTTCGCGGAAGTCTGGATGCGCATAGAGCCGCTTCAGCGTGGCGAAGGATTTCAGTTCGTTGATGAGGTGGTCGGCGGCGCGATACCGAGGCAATTTGTGGTGAGCTGCGAAAAAGGTGTCCGGGCGGCGCTTGAGTCGGGGAGCCTCGCCGGCTTTCCCGTGGTAGACGTGAAAGCGATAGTCTACGACGGCAAGACCCATCCGGTCGATTCTAAGGATATCGCTTTCCAGACCGCCGCGCGCCACGCTTTCAAAGAGTCGATGCTCAAAGCCAAGCCGGTCATCCTGGAGCCTATAATGGATGTAGATGTGGTAGTGCCGGACGAAGTTATGGGCGATATCACGGGCAGCCTGAACTCCAGGCGCGGCAGGATCATGGGTATGGAGCCGGGCGAAGGATCCCAGACCGTGAAGGCCAAGATGCCGTTGGAAGAGATGTATAAATATGTTAATGAGCTGAAGTCGATAACTGGCGGGAGAGGGACATATACGATGAATTTCTCCCATTATGAGGTGGTGCCGTCCAATTTAGTTCCAAATATAATTGAGAAGGCGAAGCTGACGAAGAAGGAAGAGGCGGAAGATTAAAAATATTAAATATTAAAAATCAAATATCAAAATTGCAATGCAAAATTTAAAAAATTTTGAATTTTAATATATAATTTTGATTTTTGCAGTTTGATATTTGAATTAACTGGTAGAATGAGAGGAGACGTATGAGCGGTCATTCAAAATGGGCAACGATAAAACATAAGAAAGCGGCCACGGACGCCAAGAGGGGCAACCTCTTTACAAAACTTATAAAGGAAATATCTGTGGCCGCGAGAGGCGGCGGGAACCCCGATACCAATCCGCGGTTGAGAGTCGCCATAGAGAGGGCGAAAGAGTCGAGCATGCCGTCGGACAACATCGAACGCGCTATAAAGAAGGGCACCGGCCAGCTTGAAGGCATAACGTATGAAGATATAACGCTCGAAGGCTACGGCCCTGGTGGAGTCGCCATCTACATAGAAGGCGTATCGGATAATAAGAACAGGACCACGGCCGAAGTCAGGACAATATTCACAAAAAAAGGCGGCAATATGGCCGGCGCCGGCTCGGTGGCATGGATGTTCGAGAAGAAAGGCTATATAGTCGTGAATAAGACGAGCGCGGAAGAAGATAAGCTGATGGGCGTGGCTCTTGATGCCGGCGCTGAAGATATGATAGTAGAAGATGAGAATTACGCGATAAAGACGAGCCCGCAGGACTTCTTCAAGGTCAAAAAAGCCATAGACGACGCCGGCATAAAGACGGAGGACGCGCAGATATCGCTCTTGCCTAAGAATACGGTGAAAGTCGAGGGGCCTGACGCGAAGAAGATATTGGAACTGGTGGACGCCATAGAAGAGCATGAGGACGTCCAGCACGTCTACGCGAATTTCGATATACCGGATGACCTTATAAAAGAATAATTCTGCTTCGCCCTTCAGCTAGATATAGCCGGTAGGGCTTCGCAGGAATAATCTCTCCGAAGCGCTACCGGAGTATGATTGTAGAAGCGCGAAGGAGGAGAATGCGAATACTCGGCATCGACCCAGGCCTCGGGACGACTGGCTACGGCATCATAGAAGATAGGACCTTTAAGCTTATCGAGGCCGGTATAATAAAGACTCACGCCAACACACCGATACAGTCGAGGCTCAAAAAGATATTCGACTCCATCACTGAGATCATAAAAGAACATGAGCCCGGCGTATTGGTCCTGGAAAAGATATATTCACATTACAAGCACCCCACTACGGCCATACTTATGGGACATGCGCGCGCGGCTGCATGCCTGGTGAGCGGAATAAGCGGGATAAAACTCGTGAATTATCCCTCCACAAAGATAAAGAAGACGATAACCGGCAACGGCCATGCGTCAAAAAAGCAGGTACAGAGAATGGTGCAGAATATTTTAAAATTGAAAGACCCGCCGGAGCCCGTGGATGTGAGCGATGCTCTCGCGATGGCGATAAGTTACTGTTATATGGAGAGAATAAAGTGATCTCAGAGATCAACGGCAAGCTAAAAGAGAAAAAAGATTCCAGCGTAGTGCTTGATGTCAACGGTATCTGCTACGAGGTGATGATACCGCCAGCCGTAATGAAGAACCTCGATACGGCAGGCTCTGGCGGCACAGCCGTGAGCCTCAAGATCTATCATTACTATCAGATGGACCAGTCAAAGGCTATACCTGTTCTCGTGGGGTTTTTGAATGACATAGAGAAAGACTTCTTTGAACGGTTCATAACTGTTTCCGGCGTAGGGCCGAAAGCCGCGTGCAGGGCGCTGAGCATGTCGTTCCCGGTAATAGCCGAAGCCATAGATAACGGCGACATGGCGCTTTTGAAGACACTGCCGGGCATAGGCGAGCAGAAGGCCAGGGAGATAATAGCTAAATTGCAGGGGAAAGTTGGAAAGTTCTGTCTTATGAAAGACAAAGCATCGCGAGACCTGCCAAAGATCAAAGAAGATATAAAAGAGGAAGCGCTCAACGTGCTCGTCCAGCTGCAGTATAAGAAGGGCGAGGCCCAGGAGATGATAGAGAAGGCGATACGGCGCAATCCGAAAGTTTCATCATGTGAAGAGATTTTGAATGAAGTTTATAAGGGATCGAAAAGATGAAAAAAGAGAAGACGCTGCCCGAAGGCAGAGAGAAGTTGATCGCAAGCCAGGCAGATACTGATGAAGATCAAATACTTATACTCTCTCTGAGGCCCGGCAAGCTCAGTGAATTCATCGGGCAGAATGATGTCGTAGAGAATCTCAAGGTTTCGCTCGCGGCGGCAAAGAAGAGGAGAGAGCCATTGGAGCACGTGCTGTTATCCGGCCCTCCGGGGCTCGGCAAAACTTCGCTTGCGCACATCATAGCGCATGAGATGAATACCAAGATAACATCTACCAGCGGCCCGGCCATCCAGAGGGCGGGAGACCTTGTAGGTGTGCTTACGAACCTCGAAGAAGGCGACATACTTTTTATAGACGAGATACACCGCCTTTCCAAGACCGTGGAAGAATATATATATCCGGCGATGGAGAATTTTGAAGTCGATGTTGTGATGGATAAGGGAGCTTACGCAAGGACATACAAGTTTAAACTGAAGCGTTTTACGATGATAGGCGCGACGACGCGCTCGGGTCTTCTCACGGCTCCGTTGAGATCACGGTTCGGGATATTTCATCACCTCGACTTCTACGATACCGCCGATCTTGTCAAAGTTATCATGCGTTCAGGCTCGATCCTCGATATACCAGTAGAGAAGGATGCCGCGGAAGAGATAGCGAGGCGCTCGAGAGGGTCGCCAAGGGTGGCGAACAGGCTGCTTCGCCGGGTAAGGGACTGGGTCCAGGTCAAGAGCGACGGCAAGATCACCGTGGAAGCTGCCCGTGAGGCGCTGAAGAGCCATAATATAGACAGTATGGGGCTGGACAATGTCGACAGGAAGGTCATAAATATCATGCACGAATCTTTCGGCGGCGGGCCCGCAGGCATAGAGTCAATAGCCGCGTCGCTGAACGAAGAGGTTGATACGATAGTCGATATAGTGGAGCCGTTCCTGCTTAAGATAGGCTTCCTGAAACGCACACCCCGCGGCAGGGAGCTCACAAAACTTGCATATGAGCATATGGGGTTTTCAAAAACCAAAGAAACACAAAAGGAACTTTTCTAAAAGTTAGTTATAAGTTGTAAGTCGTAAGTTGTAAGACTTTTTATAACTTTAAACTTATAACTTAAAACTTACAACTAAACATGAATATCCTGCTCCACATCTGCTGCGCGCCTTGTTCGATCTATCCGATAGAGAAATTACGCAAAGATAAACACTTGATAGCGGGGTTTTTTTATAACCCGAACATCCATCCTTATACGGAATATCTGAAGAGGAAAGATGCGGTAGAGAAGTATTCCGGTTCGGTCAAACTCAACGTCATATACTCCGATTATGATCTGGAAGACTATTTCCAGCACGTTGTATATAACGAGGATACGGTCAACAGGTGCCCGGTCTGCTGGTGGATACGGATGAGGAAATGCGTGAAGACAGCCAAAGAGAACGGGTTCGACGCGTTCACTACGACCCTGCTCGGAAGCCCTTATCAGGACCATGATGCGCTGAAGAGCATATGCGAGGATGTAGCCAAAGCCGCGGATATAAAATTCTATTATGATGATTTTAGGACGGGGTTCAAAAAGGCTCAAAGCGAAGCAAGGTCGAAGGGCATATACATGCAGAATTATTGCGGATGCCTGTTTTCTGAGAAGAAAAAGATAGAAAAGAAAGGAAAAAAGCTTTAAGCCGTAAGCTTTAAGCTGTAAGCATGGGTTCAATGGGTAAAATGCTGATGTTGACTGGGGCAATGATCTTCCTGGCAGGACTATTTTTCGCGGCAGGTGGCAAAGTCCCGTGGCTTGGGAAGCTCCCCGGAGACATCTCTATACATAAGAATAATTTCACATTCTTCTTTCCTATAACTACGTGCATTATCATATCCCTGGCGCTTTCACTGTTGCTTATCCTGCTGAGGCGAAAATGAACCCAGCCCTTTTGATATATATTTTGATTTGTAAAAAGGGCTGGGTGAAGAACCTCTCTCTATTCTTTTCATTTATGCTCGCGCTCTGTTTTACAGCACCGCAGGCATCAGGCGCCGTAACAAAAGATAATAATCCTGCTATACGGGTGCTGGTCCTCGATAACAGGGACTCGATATCGTTAGCTATTAAAGGCGCATACAGGTTATATTCTATGCCCGCAGAAAAACTTCTGACGGGAGGATATATCCTTCATACAAAGGTCGGCGCGAGTGAGCAGGGTATTATGTTCGGGGCCAGGAATCTGAAATTTTCAAAGATACGTATAAAGGATATATCCT
>Ga0209777_10004323_pt1 | contig 16853 bp, 11 predicted proteins | sample FrelakmetHBP12HB_FD_187147 | JGI IMG/M metagenome (GOLD analysis project Ga0209777, IMG submission 187147) | Freshwater lake sediment microbial communities from the University of Notre Dame, USA, for methane emissions studies -HBP12 HB (SPAdes)... | ecosystem: Environmental > Aquatic >...
TGCTCGGGTCGTGGCGCGACGCTACGCCACCGAGCACCAGGAACTTGTGGTTCGGCCCGAACACCTGAGCGATGAATTGCCGCGCCTCGTAACCTTTCGCGACGAGCCCGTGGCGGAACCCACCGACGTGGCGCTGTATTTGATTTCACGCCTGGCGTCCCGGAGTGTGAAAGTCGTCCTGGCGGGAGAAGGCGGAGATGAGCTGTTTGCCGGGTATCCAAAATACGCCGCGGACCGGCTGTCGGGGCTGGTTTCCGCCCTGCCCCAGGAAGTGATCCGCCGGCTGACGAGCTGGCTGCCCTACCGCCAGCGACGCGTCAAACTCGCGCTCGAGGCCCTTTCCATTCGCGACGAGGCGGAACGCTCCGCCACCTGGTTTGCATCTTTTTCTCGAGAAGAGCGTCAGGACCTGTTCTCGCCCGACTTCCTCGCCCAAATCGATCCCGCCCATCCCGCGCGCGTCTTTGAAAGCTACCTGGAAAAGGCGCGCGACCGCTCCCCGCTCAAGCGCATGCTTTATGCCGACTTGAAGATTTGGCTCCCGGATAACCTCCTGCTGCGCGGCGACCACATGACCATGGCGGCGTCGATCGAGGAACGTGTGCCTTTCCTCGACCACAAGCTGGTGGAACTGGCCGCGCGCGTCCCTACCGCGTTGCTGACCCGAGGATTTCGGACCAAGGTCTTACTGAAACGCGCGCTGCGGCCGTATCTGCCGCCGGAGACCCTGCAGCGCCCCAAGGTGGGATTCGCGGTGCCCGTGGGTGAATGGTTCAGGGGGCCCCTCAAGTCTCTGGTGGCCGATCTGGTGCTCTCGCCGGAGTCCAGGGCGCGCGGCTATTTCCGTGCCGCGAACATGGAGCGGTTCGTTCAAGAGCACTTCGACGGGGTTTACGACCGGCAGAAGCAGCTCTGGGCAATGGTGAATTTTGAACTGTGGGCGAGGCAACAGAGCGGAAGTAGGAAGTAGGAGGTAGGAGGCAGAAGGTAGAAGGTAGAAACGAGGTGAGAGAGGTCAAAGCGGCATGGAGAATCCCACGATACGCTCATATCGCGATCTAAAGGTTTGGCAGCAGGCAATGGACTTGGCGGAGATTTGCTACCATGCAACGCGACGCTTTCCTAAAGACGAACTGTATGGAATGACCTCGCAAATCCGACGGGCCGCAGCATCTGTACCCGCAAATATCGCGGAAGGGCGCGGACGGGAGACCCGAGGCGAGTTCATTCAATTCCTGCGCATCGCCCAGGGCTCATTAAAGGAATTGGAAACTCACGTGCTTCTCGCCCAACGAATTGGACTAATCCCTGCCCAAGATGTTGTGGGAATCCTTGATCGTTCCGAAGCGGTGGGTAAGATGCTCCATGCTCTGATTCGTTCTCTGGACCAAGGGCGACAATAGAGGCGCGGAATATGCAGCGGTTCTTTTCTCCCTAGTTCCTAGTTCCTACTTCCTACTTCCGTCTTGCTGAGTCTGATGAGCAACCTGACCCGAACCCAACAATCCGTCCTCATCATCGTCGAAAATCTCCCCGTTCCCTTCGACCGGCGCGTTTGGCAGGAAGCTCGCGCGCTGCATGAGGCAGGGTACGAGGTCTCGATTGTCTGTCCGAAAGGGAAAGGCTTCGAACGAAGCCGCGAGACGCGCGAGGGAATCGAGATTTATCGGCACCGGATCTGGGAGGCGTCCGGCCCGCTCGGCTACCTGATCGAATACAGTTGGGCCCTGGCGGCGGAATTTTATCTGGCGGTCAAGGTCTACGCGCGGAGCCGTTTCCGCATTCTCCATGCCTGCAACCCGCCGGATACGATTTTTCTGATTGGGCGATTCTTCAAACTTTTCGGCGTACGCTTCCTCTTCGACCATCACGACTTGAACCCGGAACTTTTTGAAGCGAAGTTCGGCAGGAAGTCCGGCCTGTTCTATCGGCTGGTTTGCCTGGCGGAGCGCTTGACGTTTCGAACCGCGGACGTGTCCATCGCGACCAATGAATCTTATCGTCAGGTCGCTCTCACCCGCGGAGGAATGCGGCCAGAGCGAGTTTTCATCGTTCGAAGCTGCCCCGAACTTCAAAGAATTCGCCTGGGTCCGCCCCAGCCCGAGCTCAAGCAGGGCAAGCCTTTCCTCGTTGTTTACCTCGGCGTGATGGGGCCGCAGGAGGGTTTGGACCTGCTAATGGAGTCCGTCGATTTCATCGTCAACGACCGCAACCGGCACGACATTAGCTTCGTTTTGATCGGCGGGGGCACCGAACTGCCGAAGCTCCAGCGGCTGGTGGCTGGCATGGGCCTGGAAGGCGCCGTGAAGTTCACAGGGCGCATTCCCGACGAGGCGCTTGCGGCCTACCTGTCGACGGCCGACGTCTGCGTGGCGCCGGACCCCTTGAATCCCATGAACGATAAATCCACGATGAACAAAATCCTCGAATACATGGCCTTCGGCCGGCCCGTGGTGCTCTACGACCTCACGGAAGGCCGCCGGTCGGCCGGAGATGCCGCTCTTTATGCGCGCCCAAACGATCCGGTGGATTTTGCCGAGCAAATCTTGAAGCTCCTCGATTCGGAATCGCTGCGGCACGAGCTCGGCGGGCGCGGCCGCCGGCGCATTGAAGAAGGGTTGAACTGGGAAATCGAAAAGAAGGCCCTGCTCGAGGCTTACCAAGCGGCACTGAACGTGCAAATTCGGTAAAACGAGTTCCGCCCAAGTTGAAGTTGTTCGATTGCGCGCAACTTGCAGTCCGCGGCCGTTATCCTGAGGCGCCTAGGATTTTCTGGGAAAGTAGGCGTAAACGTAAATGCCGCCGATAATGACAAGCAGGGCGCCCCACCACACGGCGGGATGAAGATTGGCCAGCACGGTGGCAGGCGGGTGCGAGAATTCATAGATCCCTGTGGCAAGGATGAGCACACCATAAACCAGCAAGATGATCCCCACGAAAAACCAGACCGGTATCATGTGGCGGTCTTCGCTCATGCTCCCTCCTTACCAGAACACCCACTGCAAGAACAAAAACAGTACCAGGGAAATTGCCGCCCAGAAGATTGGGCGTTTCCAGAGCGGCAGATGGCCTTCACTGGGCAACTCCGTGCAGCCGTACACCAAGCCAGTCAACTCCTCGACGGGCTTGGGCCGCGTCAGCGCACTTACCACCAAGGTGACGATCACGCAAATCAGCCACGACCACAGGGCCCGGTACATGTTCTCTGCCATGTCTTTGGCGTGGGTCGACAGCGCGATGTAGGCCAACTTGCTGGGATCGAATTTCACCAGCAGAAACATTCCGATGGAGGCGGTGCTGCCGGAGAGCAGTCCCCAGAAGCCCCCGGCAGGCGTAATGCGCTTGAACAGCATGCCCAGCAGTACCGTCCCGAAAAGCGGCGCGATAAAGAAGCTGAATAGCGCCTGGACGTAGTCCATGATGCTCATGAAGCCCATCGCCAGGTAGGCGGTACCGATCGAGACGAGCACGCCCAGGATGGTGGACCAGCGGCCCATCTTGACGTAGTGGGAGTCGGAAGCGCCTTTGCGAATAAAGCTGCGATAGAGGTCATAGGTCCAAACGGTGGCGAAGGCGCTGACGTTTCCCGCCATCCCCGACATGAAACCCGCAATCAGCGCCGTGATGCCCAGACCGAGCAATCCGGGTCCGCAGTATCGGGCCAGCATGAGGGGAAGGACTTCGTTGTAACCATGTTGCCCCGGACCGACGGCGTTTGCCGGCACCAGCTTGAAGGGCAGCACGGCCAGCCCCAGCAAGCCCGGCAAGATCACGATGAAGGGCACGGCCATCTTGAAATAAGAGCCGATGATGGGCGCCATCTTGGCGGCCCGGATATCCTTCGCCGCAAACACGCGCTGCACCACCAGGAAATCCGTGGTCCAGTAGCCGACCGAAATAACCCAACCCAGGCCCAAGACGATCCCCGTCCAGTGAATTCCCATGGGGTTGTCGGTGAAGCTGCCCATGGTCCTCCACAGATGGGTGTAATCCCCTTGCGGAAAGTTCTGGTGGATGCGGGCCACCAGGCCCGACCAGCCGCCCGTCTCCATCAGACCCAGAATGGGAATCAGCAGCGCGCCGAACCAGATCAGGAAGAATTGCAGAACCTCGTTGAAGATGGCAGAGAACAAACCTCCCAGCGCCACGTAGACCGCTACAGTGAGTGCAGAGACCCAGATGCTGAAGTGCATGTTCCAGCCCAGGACCACCTTCATGACCAGCGCCATCGCGTACATGTTGATGCCGGACATCAGCACGGTCATGAAGGCGAAAGAAACGCCGCTAAGAAGCCGCGTGGGTTCGCCGTAGCGGAGCTGCAAGTAGCCGGGAACGGAGTGGGTCCTGGAGATGTAGTAAAAAGGCATCATGACGAGGCCCAGGAACAGGATGGCCGGGATCGCACCAATCCAGTACCAATGCGCCGCCAGGATGCCATACTGATAGCTCGCAGCCGCCCAACCCATCAGCTCCAGCGCTCCCAGGTTGGCGGAAATGAAACTCAGACCTGCCACCCAGGCCGTCATTTCCCGGCCCGCCAGGAAAAAGCCCTCGCCACTTTTCGCATAGCGTTTCAGGTAGAAGCCGATTCCAAGGACCATCGCGAAGTAGAAGGCGATGATGGCGAGGTCCACGGGCCTCAAGGAGATGATACGGGCAGTGGTCTCAGGGTCGGGGGCCAAGAGCAGAGCGGCAAGGGAAAATTGCATCATCATGAGCAATCCTTATCGAGTGGATATGGACTTGCAACTTCACTCTTTTTTTTCTTGCCCGTAAGTGGTGTGGTAGCGGTCCCACCACTTCCTGATTTCTTCCTCCGGCAGCGGTTCGGGCCGGCCAAGTAACAGAGCAAGATATACGGTTTTGGCGACGTCTTCCAGCATCACTGCGGCCTTGAGCGCGTCGCGGGGGGTCGGTCCCCAGGCAAAAGCGCCGTGCTGGGCCAGCAGGATGGCCGGAGCTTTCTTGCCCATGTATCGAACGATCGCCTGGCCGATGTGGTCGGCTTGGTTGTCCACGTAAGGGGCGCAGGGAATCTCCTCGCCGAATTCATCAGCCAGCGCCGTCAGGTACACGGGAATCGAGCGGCCCAGCAGGGCGAAGCTGGTAGCGTAATTCGAGTGCGTGTGGATAAGGCCGCCAATCTCGGGCCGGTGCCTGTAAACATAAAGGTGGTCAGGCAAATCCACGGAGGGTTTCCACTTGCCTTTGATTTTTCGCCCCTCCAGGTCCGTGGCGACCATATCCGCCGGCCGCATCTTATCGTAATCCATGCCGCTCGGCTTGATGACCACCAGGCCGCGCTTGCGGTCCATGCCGCTCGCGTTCCCGCTGTGCATCGTCACCAAGCCGCCACGCCAGATGCCGAGGTTGGCGGCCCAAACTTCGCGGCGCAGTTGTTCGAGGGTAGGCATAACAAAAACCAGGTTTCAGATGTCGGGTTTCGGGTGTCAGGGTCTTCCCGGCACTTGGCGCCTGACCCCTAGCGCCCGCTTTTCCCCACTTCGCGCTTCAGCGCTTTCAGCCGCTTCATAACGTCGTTCGCTCCGCGGCCGAAGTGGTCGTGCAAGGTCTTATACTCCAGAAAGAGCCGGTCATAAATGGTGCGGAATTCGCGCCGAGGCCGGTAGCTAAGCTTCTGGACGTGGGCCATGTGTTGGGCCGCCTCGACAATCGAGTCGTACCCTCCTGCGGCTTTTCCCGCCGCCACTGCGCCGTGCATCGCCGAGCCCAGCGCCGAACAAGTCTGAAGCGGCTGTGCCAGCTTGATCTCGCGGCCCGTCACGTCGGCGTAGATCTGCATGAGGAGCTTATTCCGCTCCGGCAGCCCGCCGCAGGCCACCAAATTCTTCACGGCGATCCCTTTGGATTCGAACGCTTCGACAATCATGCGGGTGCCGTAGGCGGTGGCCTCAATGAGGGCCCGGTAGATTTCTTCCGCGCGCGTGGCGAGCGTCATGCCGAGCAGCAGACCGGTGAGGTCCACGTCCACCAGGATGGAGCGATTGCCGTTCCACCAGTCGAGCGCCATCAGCCCCGATTCTCCCGCCCGGAGCGCCGCGGCCCGCTTCTCGAGCGCCTCGCTGAAGGGAACCTTCCGCTGGCGTGCCTCGCGGTGGACGTAGTCCGGCACACCGTGCTCGAAGAACCAGGCGAAGATGTCGCCGACCGCGGACTGCCCGGCCTCGTAACCCCACAGTCCCGGCACAATGCCGTCCTCCACCGTCCCACACATGCCTTCGACCATCTGGCGGTGAGTTCCGAGCAGCATGTGGCAGATCGACGTACCCATAATCATGACCAGCGAGCCGGGCTGAGTGACGGTGCAGGCGGGCACCGCCACATGGGCGTCCACGTTTCCAATGGAGACGGGCGTCCCTTCTTTCAGCCCCGTCTTGCGCGCCCACATGGCCGTGAGCCCCCCGGCCTTCTGGCCGAGCGGGTAGAACGTCGTCCCAACTTTCTGCTCGATGACGTTTTCAAGCCCGGGATTGAGGGCCCGGAAGAATTCGTGCGAAGGGAATCCCTTTCCCTTCACCCACATCGCCTTGTAGCCGGCCGTGCACGTGTTGCGTTTTTCTTCGCCCGTCAGTTGCCAGACAATCCAATCCGCCGCCTCAATGAAGCGGTCCGCGGCGTCATACGCCGCAGGGTCTTCCTCAAGGACCTGCAAGACCTTGGAGAAAAACCATTCGGAAGAATACTTGCCGCCATAAATCTGGATGAATTCTTCGTTCCGCTCGCGGCCGACTTCGTTGATGCGGTTCGCCTCCGGCTGCGCGGCGTGGTGCTTCCAGAGCTTCACCCAGGCGTGGGGGCACTTCCGGGAGTCCGGGAGAAAGCAGAGTGGGGTGCCGTCGCGCTTGGCAGGCAGTGGGGATGATGCAGTAAAGTCCGTGCCGATCCCAATCACGTCCTCGGATTTCACCTTCGCGGCCCGGAGGGCTTTGGGAATGCCCTTCTCGACCACCAGCAGGTAGTCACGAGGGTTCTGGAGGGCCCAATCCGGCTCGAGACGCGGCCCGCCGGGGAGCTTCTCGTCAATCACCCCGTCGGGGTAGGGAATCACGCAGGAGGCGACCAGTTGGCCGTCGCGTACGCGGACCACCACCACGCGACCGGATTCCGTGCCGAAATCAATTCCCAGGGCGAACCGATCTTTGAGCATAGAGGCCTCGTTCGTGCGAGGGAGACTTCGCGATTTCAAGAATGTAAGCGCTCACCCTATGGAATTCATCGCAGCCTGTCAAGCACCTTCCGCACCTTGCCATCTCCCAATTTGAAGATGGCGCGGGGCCACCTACGCGCGCCCGACGCGCACGGACTCGCCTCTTTTTTCACTGGCGTGGGACTCGCGGTTGGCGCGCCTTTTTGCACTCCGTGGTGGAGAGTGGGCTCCCGCTCGGCAAGGACTAAAAGAGGGCCAATGCTGCAGGATTCCTAATCTTTCGCCGCACACTTCACCGCGGCTCGTCCCAGGAACTCCGCGCTGCCTCCGAGTTCCTCCTCGATGCGGAGCAACTGATTGTATTTGGCGATGCGATCGCTGCGGCTGGCGGAGCCGGTCTTGATCTGGCCCGTGCCCATCCCAACCACAAAGTCAGCGATAAAAGCGTCTTCGGTTTCGCCGGAGCGATGGGAAACCACGGAGGTGTATCCGTGGCGGCGGCCCAGCTCGATGGCGCGGATGGTTTCGGTCACGGTCCCAATCTGGTTCAGCTTGATGAGAATGGAATTGGCCACGCCTTCGTCGATGCCCCGCTGCAGGAGGTCGGTGTTGGTAACGAAAATGTCGTCGCCCACCAGTTGAATCTTGTTCCCCAGTTCCTCGGTCAGGAGTTTCCAGCCCTCCCAGTCGTCTTGGGCCAGACCGTCTTCAAGGCTGATGATGGGATACTGGCGCACCCAATCGGAGTAGAGCTTCACCATTTCTTCCGCCGACTTCTTTGATTTGTCGGACTTGAAGAAAATGTAGTAGCCGTCCTGAAACATTTCGCTCGAGGCGGGGTCGAGAGCAAGAGCGATGTCGTGGCCCGGCGAGTAGCCCGCTTTCTCGACGGCCTCCAGGAGCAGCTCGACCGCTTCGACGTTGGACTTCAAGCTGGGAGCGAACCCGCCCTCATCGCCTACCGAGGTGTTGTAGCCCTGCTCCTTGAGGACTTTCTTCAAGGTGTGGAAGGTCTCCGCGCCCATGCGCAGGGCTTCGGCAAAGCTCTCCGCGCCCACCGGCATAATCATGAATTCCTGGAAGTCCACGGTGTTGTCGGCGTGGACCCCGCCGTTCAACACGTTCATCATGGGAACGGGGAGCACCCGCGCCTGGAGCCCGCCCAGATAACGATAAAGGGGAATCCGCGCCGAATGCGCTGAAGCGCGGCACACGGCCATCGAAACGGCGAGGATTGCGTTGGCGCCCAGCTTGCCCTTATTCGGCGTTCCATCCAGCGCGATCATGAGAGCATCAATTTGGGCCTGCTCGCTTGCCTCATGTCCCCCGAGTTCCCGCGCTAGGATGGCGTTGATGTTCTCCACGGCCTGCAAGACGCCTTTACCCAGGAAGCGCCGTTTGTCGCCGTCGCGCAGCTCCACAGCCTCGTGCTCTCCGGTCGAGGCGCCGGAGGGAACAGCGGAGCGGCCGAAGGAACCGTCGCGTAAAAGCACATCGGCTTCCACGGTCGGGTTACCGCGTGAATCCAAGATTTCTCTTCCAACGATGAGATCAATTTGAGCCATGATGATTCCTTAATGAGATTTTGAAGCGAGCGATTTTAACACACGCGGTGTATGCCAGGCCGCGAAAAACTGCTCGCGCGGGCTTTCTGTCGTAGCATAATGTTGCCCGCGATTGGGGAGCCCTGGCTCTACAAGCGAAAGGCCGCAGGCGTCGCGAAGCTTCGGGAGGCTGAAATGAAAACTTTAGGGAAAGTCATTCTAACCCTCATCGTCATCTTTGTGGTGATCGAGGTCATCGGTATCGTCGTGATGTATTACTCGCGGCGGGTCAGGCCGCAGACGGTCCTGACGGCGCGAATCGCCGGCGATATCCCCGAGCAGGCGCAACAGGGCGCGCTCGCGGAACTGGCGGCCGGCACGCCGACCACGGTCACCGATCTGGTGGAAGCGCTGGACCGCGCCCGCGCGGACTCTCGCATCACGGGCCTCGAGCTGCGCATCACCGAATCAACCATGAACATGGCGAAAATCCAGGAGCTCAGGGACAAGATCCGCGAATTCAATCGCGCCGGAAAGTTCAGCGTGGCTTACCTCGAATTCGCCACCAATCGCACGTATTACCTCGCCTCGGCCTGCCGGACGGTGATTCTGCTTCCCAAGTCACTTCTCTACATCCGCGGCATGATGGCCTCGACCACCTTTTACCGCGGCACGCTGGATAAACTGGGCATTTACCCCGACTTGTATCACATCGGCGAATACAAGAACGCGATGAACGTCTTCACGGAAAAGAAATTCACCTCGGCTCACCGCGAGGCCACTCAGGCCTTGCTGCAAGACTGGTACCAGGAATACGTTCGGGGCGTGGCCGAGAGTCGCGGGCTGAAGCCGGAAGAGGTGGAGCAGGACATGGCGAAGGGCCCCTTCAGTTCCGAACAGGCCTTGCGCGCGCGGCTGGTGGACCAGGTGGCGTATTGGGACCAGGCGCGCGAGTTCGTCCATAAGCAAAACCACGGCAGCGACCGCCGTCTGAGCCTGCGCGCTTACCTGAGCCGCGCCAGCGGCGAAACTCGTCATAAGCTCGCGGTCATCTATGCCACGGGCACCATCCTGCCGGGTCGAAGCGGCGATACGCCTTTCGGAGAAGAAGTGATGGGCTCGGACACCATTGCGGAGCAATTCCAGCGAGCGCGCGAAGATGACGATGTGAAAGCTGTCGTCCTGCGGGTGGATTCTCCGGGCGGCGCGGTATTCCCCTCGGAGGTGATCAGGCGCGAAGTGGAAATCACCAAACGCCACAAGCCCGTAGTCGTCTCGATGTCCGACGTGGCGGCGTCAGGGGGCTACTGGATCGCCATGTCGGCCAACAAGATCATCGCCGAGCCCGGGACCATAACCGGCTCCATCGGCGTCGTGGTGGGCAAATACAACCTCCGGGGACTTTATGAAAAGCTGGGGCTCAGCGAAGACGTGGTGACCACGACTGAGAACTCCACGCTTGATTGGCCTTTCCAAAACTTCACCCCCGCCCAACGGACTAGCCTGCAGAACAACATGCAGGACACCTACAACAGTTTCCTCGTCGGCGTCGCGGAAGGCCGGCACATGAAAACTCAGGATGTGGATAAGATTGCCCGGGGGCGCGTTTGGACGGGAGAGCAGGCTCGCCAACTGGGGCTGGTGGATGAACTCGGCGGTCTGCACGTCGCGGTGGCCCGCGCCCGGACCCTGGCAAAAATTCCAGTGGAAGAAAAAGTGAGCCTGCTGATCCTGCCTCCTCGCCGTTCGCTATGGGACAAAGTCCTTGACCTGGCGGGAGGGTCAGAGGTGCTCAGCAGCCAGTCCTCGCCGCGCGCCTGGCTCCGCAGCCTGGAATCGCTGGCCGGCCAGCCCGTCTGGGCGCTGCTGCCGGCAGTGCCTCAAGTACAGTGACGAGTGGCGAGTAACAAGTGAAGATAGTCGAGCGAGGGTCCCTTCATGAACAGACGCGAATTCGTCATCAGTTCAGCAGCCATGGCGCTCGCGCGCCGAGCGGGGTTCGCTCTGCCCATGGGCCGCATCGCCCGCGCGGCTCTGGTGAAGCGCCACAATCCCGTCCTCACCAAGCTGGATCCCAGCTCGCCTTTGCAGGTCGGCAACGGGGAATTTGCTTTCGCTTGCGACATCACCGGCTTGCAGACCTTTGCGGAGTCCTATCAGCACGCCATGCCCTTGGGCACCCAGTCGCAATGGGGCTGGCACTCCTTCCCCAATCCGCACGACTACAAACTCGAAGATGTGTTGTCGCCTTACGATTCGCATGGCGGGAAAGTTTCTTATCCTGACGCGCACGGCAGCGAAGCTTTCACCAATCGCTCGAAGACCCCCGACCCGCTGAAGGACGCGGCGACGTGGTTGTACTCCAACCCGCACCGAATGCATCTCGGACGTATCGGGCTCGCTCTGAGACACGCCGACGGCGCGAACGCTGCTCCGGCCGATTTAACTTCCCCGCGCCAGGAGCTGGATCTCTGGACCGGCACTCTGCGGAGCGAGTTTCAGATCGACGGCCAAAGCGTCCGGGTCACGACGATTTGCCATCCACGCCGCGCGCTCCTCGCCATCCGAGTGGAATCGCCGCTGGTGGCCACGAAGCAACTCGGAATCTCACTGGCCTTCCCTTACGCCTCTGCGGATTTCCTGAAGACCGCCGATTGGAACTCGCCCGACCGCCACCAGACGAACCTGACGAAGGCTGAAGGGGGCGCGGATTTTGAGCGCCTTCTCGACGCGACTAAGTATTGGATTCGAGTGGCGTGGCTCCCGGGCAGTTCGCTGGTCGCCACGGCGCCGCACCACTTTGAGATCGCCTCCTCGGAGCGCAATCCGCTCGAGCTCGTCGTTGAATTCTCGCCGACTCAAGGGGCCGGCGTCCTCCCGAGCGTTGCCGAAGTCCAATCCGCATCGTCCGACCACTGGCGGCATTTCTGGAGCGATGGTGGGGCCATCGATCTCTCGGGGAGCACCGACCCGCGCGCGGAGGAACTCGAGCGGCGAATCGTTCTTTCGCAATATTTGACGGCCGTGAACTGCGCGGGCTCGATGCCGCCGCAGGAAACCGGCTTGGTCAACAACAGTTGGGTCGGAAAGTTTCACCTCGAGATGCACTGGTGGCACGCGGCGCATTTTGTTCCCTGGGGACGCGCGGAGTTGCTAGAGCGGAGCCTGCCTTGGTACGCCTCCGTTCTGCCGCTCGCGCAAGAGACAGCCCGGCGCCAGGGGTATCAGGGCGCGCGCTGGCCGAAACAAGTGGGCCCGGATGGCCGTGAGGCGCCGAGCAACATCGGCCCGTTTCTCATCTGGCAGCAGCCTCACCCAATCTATTACGCGGAGCTTCTCTACCGCGCGCGTCCCACCCGAGCCACCCTGGAACAGTATCGGGAGATCGTCCAGGAAACCGCGGAGTTCATGGCGTCCTACGCCTGGTGGGATGCCGCGGCGAATCGCTACGTGCTGGGTCCGCCGCTGATCCCGGCGCAGGAGGGCTACTGGCCGGATCGTGAGCGCGTGATCAATCCCACCTTCGAGCTCGCCTACTGGCAATGGGCGCTCTCGATCGCTCAGAAGTACCGCGAGCGGCTGGGCGAAAAGCGCGACGCGGAGTGGGATAAGGTGATCGCCAGGCTTTCCGCCCCCACCGTGCGCGACGGCGTGTACGCCGCCATCGAAGTGGAGCCCTACACGCAGCGAACCGATCATCCGTCGATGCTGATGGCGCTGGGATTCCTGCCGGCCACGCCCCTCATCGACGCGGAGACGATGCGCCGCACCCTCCATAACGTTCTCGCACAGTGGGATTGGCGGTCCACCTGGGGCTGGGATTATCCGGTCATCGCAATGACCGCGGCGCGCCTGGGTGAGCCCGAAAAGGCAGTGGACGCGTTGTTGATGGACGCCCCCAAGAATCGCTATCTAACGAACGGTCACAACGTTCAGATCCCCGGATTTCTCCCACTCTATCTTCCCGGCAACGGAGGCCTGCTTTACGCTACCGCGATGATGGCGGCCGGCTGGGAGGGCGCGCCCACAGGATCCGCTCCGGGCTTCCCCGCCGACGGACGGTGGAAAGTCCAGTACGAAGGTCTGCAACCCGTCTTGTGATGGGCATCAGCAGGCTACACCACCTTCATGTAGAGCCGCGGATCGTTGCCGACTCCGGCGACAAAACCCTGCCGTGAAACCATATTGCCTCTTGGCCAAGTCAAGGTTAGAGTCTGCACTTTGAATCGTCCCGGAGGTGAGGATATGAGTCTCGCCAAGTTCACATCCGTATTGCTGGCCGTGATGTGTTGCTCCTTGGCCGCAGCGGGCCAAGAGCAGGACTATCGCGGAAAGCCCTTCCACGACAGCGTGTACCATGGCGGTGCACAAAAGATTCCCGGGCGGGTGCAATGCGCGTATTACGACCTGGGCGGGGAGGGCGTGGCTTATCACGACGCGGATGCGAAGAACAATGGAAGCGGCGGACTCAACCCGGCGGATGGAACCTACCTGAATCAGTTTCGCATGGACGAAGGGGTGGACACCTCCTATACCAAGTTTCATCGCGACATCCCAACGGACGACAGCCCGTATAATTTGGTCCTGCCCCCGGAAAATCAGCTTTATGTCGGCTGGACCGAGCCGGGCGAGTGGTTTAGGACAACCGTTAAAGTGGCCCGCACCGGAACATACACGATGGATCTCCTGTATACATCAAACCGCGGCGGCACGATCTCGCTGGACCTGGACGGGAAGAAGTTGACCGATCCTTTGGAGATTCTGTCCACGAAAAACGATGCCGACCCGCTGGCTTGGCGCCAATGGCATCATTGGAATGTCATGAAAGACTTGGCGGTGGCATCCTTGCCGAAGGGAAAGCATGTTCTTACCGTCCACATCCTCACCAACGGCAACATGAATTTTGCCTATTTTGAATTCAAGGAGCGGAAGCCTGCCGCTCCGGGAGGGTCGAGTGAGAGATAAGAAATCCGGCGGCCAAGGCCACGATCGTCGGGAGTTCATCAAGATCGGTGGAGCCGTCGCGGCGGGTGTGCTGGCGAATGCCGCGCTGCCGAAGACCCTCCGCGCAGAGGCCGGTAGGCCATCGAGCCCGGCCGCTCCGGAGGCCATGCCGACCCGAAACCTGGGGAGGACCGGCTATCGAGTGGGCATCTTCAGCTTGGGAGGCCAAGCGGCGCTGGAGAAAAAGAACAATGATGAAGTGGCGGTGCCCCTCATCACTCGAGCCCTGGACCTGGGCGTGAACTATCTGGACACCTCCTCGATTTACGGAGGACCCGATCGCTGGAGCGAGCGCTACCTTGGGCAGGTCATGAAGACACGCCGCGCGGAGGCATTTCTGGCCAGCAAGACCAAGGAGCGCACTCGCGACGGGTCGCTGCGCATGCTCGAGGAATCACTCAAACTGCTCCAGACCGACCATCTGGACTTGTGGCAGCTTCACGACATCGGCACGATGGGCGACGTCGACCAAGTCTTCGCCAAGGGCGGCGCCCTGGAAGCGCTCACCGAGGCGCGCGATCAAAAGATGGTCCGCTTTCTGGGACTCACCGGCCATTTTCGTCCTGAATCGCTGATGGAGGCCATGCGCCGGTTTCCGTTCGATTGCATTCTGATGGCTTTGAGCGCCGCCGACCCGCACCACTTCAGCTTCCAGGAACAACTCTTGCCCATGGCCGTCGAGCAACAGATGGGCATCATCGGGATGAAAATACCGGGGCGCGGGCGGCTTCTCGCTTCCTGGACGCCGCCGCCGCTCGAGCAACAGAAGCATTCCTGGGAAGGCGTGGTGCTTGCTCCCAGCCCGGGCACGCTGCAAATGCGCGAAGCGCTGTACTATACGCTTTCGCATCCCGTGTCCACGGTGATCATCGGGTGTGACTCGATCGCGCAGCTGGAGGAAAACGTGAAACTGGCCCGCGAGTTTACGCCCCTCAGCCAAAAACAGATGGCCGCGCTTCAAGACAAGGCTGAGCCGGTATCAAAGCAGGCGCTCTTTTTCCGGTTCTTCGACCGCGCGTAGAGTGGCTTCGGCGCCGCCTCAAGTGAAGTGACGAGTGACAAGTGACGAGGAAGCTGTCAGCGGCTAGCGATCGGCCCTCGCAGGGTCAGTGATATAAAGCGGTAGTAATAAGTGGGGCCGTTTTCCCTGTCCCGTATTTCCTACTTCCTACTTCCTATTTCCTACTTCCTATTTCCTACTTCCTTCCGCTCTTACTCGGGCTGCTCATACAGCCGCTCTTCGGGGACGACCACCACGATGCCGGTATCGGTGACGTGATATTTCTTCCGATCCTCTTCCAGGTCGAACCCGATTTCAGTGCGCTCGGGGATGGAGATATGCCGGTCAATGATGGCGCGCCGGATGCGCGAATAGCGGCCGACGTCAACGTGGGAGAACAAGATGGAGTGTTCGATTTCCGTATAGCTGTTGACGCGCACGTCGACGGAGAGGATTGAATTGGTGACGCGCCCTCCGGAGACGATCGAGCCCATGGAGACGATCGAATCCACCGCCATGCCCATGCGCCGTCCTTCCTGGGCAAAAACGAATTTGGCGGGCGGATATTGCCGCTGGTAAGTGCGGATGGGCCACGAGGTGTCGTAGAGGTTGAACACCGGAGAGACGGAGACCAGGTCCATGTTGGCTTCGTAGTAGGCCTCGATGGTTCCGACATCCCGCCAGTAGAGCGCCTCTTTCTTGTTCTCATCGATGAAGTTGTAGGCGTAGACCCGGCGCTTTTCGATGAGCCTGGGGACCACGTTCTTGCCGAAGTCGTGTTGGGAGGCGGGGTCCTCGGCGTCCGCGGTCAGCGCTTCCAGGAGCAGGTCGCGATTGAAGCAGTAAATCCCCATGGAGACGTTGCACTTCTGCGGATGAAGAGGGGAAGGCTTGGGATGGGCGGGCTTTTCTTCCCAGCCGATAATGCGGCTTTGCTTGTCCACTTCGCAGACGCCGAACTGCGACGCCTCGGCCAGGTCGAACTCGATCGTGCCGATGGTCACCTCCGCGCCGGAGTCCACGTGCTGCTTCAGCATCAACTGGTAGTTCATCTTGTAGACTTGGTCGCCAGAGAGGATAAGGACGTGCTTGCAAGGCTCGCTCCCGATCGAGTAAAGATTCTGGTACACGGAGTCCGCCGTCCCTTGGTACCAATGTTCGCCCACGCGCTTCATGGGTGGAAGGACTTGAACGAACTCGCCCAGCTCGTGCGCCAGGATCATCCATCCCTCGCGAATGTGGCGATTGAGCGAGAGCGCCTTGTATTGCGTCAGCACGAAAATCCGGCGGAGATCGGAGTTGACGCAGTTCGACAGGGTGAGGTCCACGATCCGGTAGATCCCGCCAAAGGGCACGGCCGGCTTGGCCCGGTCGCGCGTCAGGGGATAGAGCCGCTCCCCCTGGCCTCCTGCCATCAAACAGACCAGCGTGTCACGCACTAATGGGCTGGCAAGCATCTTCGCTGAACCTGACTTGTCCCGGGCCCTTCACCTCGGGCCCCTGGCCACGGACAAAACACAACATACACTTGAGGCGCGATTATATCAAACAGGCGGTAGCGCAGAGTTTCGCCTTTTTGAAACTCTGCGGCTCCTCTTCAGGCGCCGCGCCCCAGGCTACGACGCCGGGTACGCGGCATGAAGGTTGAAGTCCTGGAAACCCTTTGCTGAAGACCGGCCGCAGGAGCGAACTCGTATCGCAGGGCCCGCCGACGGTGACCACTGGTCACCCGCTCCTGCGGTTCATCCAGGCCCCCATACAAGCCGAAGCCTGATTTTGAGCATCGAGGCGATGTATTAACCAGAAGTAGATGTCTGTTGCATAAAAAGCCGCAGAGTTTGGACTGAACAAACTCTGCGCTACCCCGCTACCCCGCTGTTCAACCTATTCCACGCTGAACGAGGTTTCGCGCCATTCCGTCTTGTGCCCTGCCGAATCGCTGGCTTGGGCTTGTAGACGATAGGTGCCCGCGGGGAGTTTATCGACGGCGAGGGTCCAAACGGCTGGGATGGCCGAATTAGCTGATGATGTTGCTGAGTCCACAGGCCGCGAGCCGGTGCCTATCTTAAGCTCGCCGGTTTTGGCGTCTGTGACTTTCATTTCCAGGTAAAGCTTCGGAGGAGCGGCTGTATCGGTT
>Ga0209777_10004324_pt1 | contig 16849 bp, 15 predicted proteins | sample FrelakmetHBP12HB_FD_187147 | JGI IMG/M metagenome (GOLD analysis project Ga0209777, IMG submission 187147) | Freshwater lake sediment microbial communities from the University of Notre Dame, USA, for methane emissions studies -HBP12 HB (SPAdes)... | ecosystem: Environmental > Aquatic >...
ATTCTTCCTGTTATGGGAGATATTGATAATGACGGGAATCGGGAGATTGTTGTTTCTTCAGGAAGTAAAATAATAGCTATTAATGGTAAGACTGGTCAGATAAAATGGCAGGTTAATGGCAGCGCAGGCTCAGCAGCTGAACTTGTTGATTTAGACGGTGATGGAACACCCGAAATATTATTCGGAATGACAAACCCTGATAGAGTCAGAGCACTTAACGGTAATGGCTCAATAAGATGGACAAGTCCAATATTAAAAGGAGATGCCCTGGCACAATTCCCTCTAGTAGCTGCAGACATCGACGGTAGCGGCCATCCAAGGATTTACTTTGCTACAGAAGACACTTATCCCACAATGTTCACCGGAAACCTAAGCGATTATAATGGGGCGCTTTCTATGCTCGACTATCAAGGTAATTTATTAGGTGACACTTGGCTTTATCACCCTTGCTGGGGTGGGCTTTCAATAGCAGACCCTAATTATGACGGACATTTCATAGTATATGTCTCAGACAGGCGAGGTCCATATAATAATGTGCCTGCAAAAGGTCTACAAGCATATGATGCCAAGACTTTACAGCTGGTTTGGAACCGGGCGGATATAATGCATAGTAGCGCTATGGCGGTTCTAGCTGATGTTACTAATGACGGAAACCTTGATGTTGTTGCTGAAAAGATTGTTGGTGGTGGAGTCGGCGTATTAAATGCGACAACCGGACAAACTCTTCCTGGCTTTAATTATTTTAGTCTTAAGTTACCAACACACGGCACAGGAACAGTTTATGATATTGACGGAGATGGACATCTGGAAGATATTTTATCAATGGATGCTGCTGTCAATGTCGATACAAATACTACTCTGCCAAAGAATTTTGTTGTCTTTGATTTGATTACAGGCCAAATAGAATTTGAGCAAACATTTGATCGCTGGCTAGCCTGGCCTCCTGAAGTGGGAGATATTGATGGGGATGGGCAAATGGAGATTCTAGCAGCGCTAGGAAATCAAGGGTGGAATGCCACTGATTTTCCTTTATTAATCTATAAGTATAACTCAACCATTAATAATTATACTCTCATTTATAACATTAGCATGGATGCGGGCCAGCTTGTGCCTGCAAAAATATATGACACCGATGGAGATGGCTATGAAGAATTGGTTGTTATCGGGCTTAGTGGGAAAATTTCAGTTTACTCTACGCCAACACCAACTCCTAATCCTGCTCCTAGAACCTGGGAGCAGAGGTACAGTACATATAGGCGTGGAGCAGCAGAATATGTTCCTCCTCCAGGGCCTTCTCAGCCGATTATAAAGAATACTTCAGTTGAGGACGGAGCAACCAACGTGAGTTTAAACCCAGTATTATCTGCTTATATTATTGATTATCATCATGACCTAATGGACATCAACATAAGCACCAATGCCTCAGGAAGTTGGGAAACTGTCAAATCTTTTCACAATGGAAAAACAGGGCAGTGGTATGATTTTACTCCTGACAACATGAACCAAAACAGCACAACTTATTATTGGATGGTCACTGTGGTTGCAATAGATACTTATGGAAATCTTCAGATAGCAAACGAAACATTAAGCTTCACAACAAGCGGAAGCAATAATTATTATTGCGACTCTGACAATGATTCTTTCATTAGCAGCAAGGTGAGCGGATCATGCGACACAGACAACTGCACTCCAGAAGGCTGCACACTAATTCGTGGTAATGATTGCAATGATGCAGACCTGACTGTTAATCCTAACGCAACTGAGACTTGTAATAATGTTGATGATAACTGCGATGGGCGAATAGATGAAGGGCTGTCAATATTAAGTGATAACCAGAACGGATTATGCTCTGGAAACACAGAAACCTGCGAAGCAGGAAGCTGGAATGCTAACCCAACAAATTATGCGCCAAGCCCAGAAACCTGTGATAACAAAGACAACAACTGTAATGGACAAGTTGATGAAAACTTGACAAGGCCAACAACTTGCGGATTAGGAGCATGCTCAGGTAATATAGGTATTGAAACCTGCTCAGCAGGAACATGGGACGGAAATACCTGCAATCCTTTCGGAGGGGCGACCACAGAGGTTTGTGAGGGCTCAATTGATGAGAACTGTAATGGTATTGTCGATGAAGGCTGCAATTGCACTGTAGGAGATACAAGACTTTGCGGCTCTGCTGTTGGCGAATGCAAACAAGGAAATCAGACCTGCCAAGCTGATGGAACCTGGGGAACAGAATGCATAGGTGAAGTAAATTCAACTGCAGAAGTTTGCGATGGCAAGGATAATGATTGCAATGGTTTAATTGATGACGGATTAACACAGCTAATCTTGAATCAGAATGGATTGTGCGCTGGCAATACAGAAACCTGCGAAGCAGGAGCATGGAGTGCTAATCCAACAAATTATGCTCCGGCAGACGAAATCTGTGGCAATGGAATAGATGAGAACTGCGACGGAACAGATGCCATCTGTCCTTCAAACTGCACTGAGAATTGGGCTTGCACAGATTGGAGCACATGTTCAAGCAGCGTCCAGACAAGAACCTGTACTGACAGTAACTCTTGCGGTACCACTGATAATAAGCCTGATGAATCTCAGAGCTGCACTTCAGTTGTTACTCATCATGGTGGAGGCGGAGGAGGCGGTGGAGGCGGAAGCACCACAGCCAGCAGCTGGGTTTGCGGAGAGTGGAGCGAGTGCATTAATGGAAAGCAAACCCAGAAATGCACAGAAGGAATTGGTACAAAAACCAATATCCAAAGCTGCACAGCTAACCAGATTACTGCTCAAGCCACAGCAGCTTCCAACTCAGAAGCATTAGGTTCAGGAGAAAAATCTCCAACAGTTCCTGCTGCTAACGAAACTGCTGCTCCAACGCAAGCAACAGAAAATACTGAGAACACTACAATCAATTCCACTGGAGCAGAAATTCCAGCAGTTACAGGCGCAGCAATCAAGACAGGCGCAACTGCTTCATTGCTCTGGTTTGTAGTATTCATTGCACTGCTTGCAGCGCTGATAATAATTTATATAGTATTTAGGAATAGGAGCAGGAAGCAGCGCAAAAGGTAAGGATAAAATTTTTTCTTTTTTTCGTTTTTCTATTAATCTTCTCTTTAATTTTTCTTTTAGTTTTTTCGTCCATAATATTTATAAACTCGCCTAGAAGTACTGTTGGTGATGAATAAGAAATTGGGCTTTAGTCTTGTGTTAATTGCATATCTGGCATTGCTGGTCTTATTTGCAGTCCTGCCCAGTGTTCCCTCAACTCCTTCTGGCTTTGACAAGATTTTTCATTTCGGAGAATTCTTTATGCTGACAATCATACTCTTCGTCACTGCTTCTGCTTATGTTGACAATGCTTATAATAAAAATAAGCTTTTCATTATTGTTCCGTTGATTGCCTTGTTAGTTGCAGTACTGAGCGAGGTTGTACAGTTGTCTATTCCAACCAGGAGTTTTGACTGGCTTGACCTGCTGGCTGATGCTATTGGAATATTTGTTGCTTTGGTGATAACATGGATATTTTACAAGCGTTAATATTGGGTATTGTTCAGGGAATTACTGAGTGGCTTCCTATTAGCAGCTCTGGCCATCTCGTGCTTCTACAGCAATTATTTAATCTTGGCAGCAGCGTTGCATTTGACGCATTGCTACACCTCGCTACTGTACTCGTCATAATTATTGTTTTCTGGAAGGACCTCATTGCAATTCTCAAGTCTGTTCTCAGCTTGAAATGGGACGAAAACACCAAGCTACTGCTATTCATCATAATCGCTACAATACCAACAGCAATTATTGGCTTGGTTTTCAAGGACTGGCTGATAGCATTATTCACCAACATGCTAATGCTGGGCATTTGCTTCATCATTAACGGCATCATCTTATTCCTGACAAGATTTGCCAAGGACGAGAAAAAAGAGCTTAACTGGTGGAAATCAGTGGTTATAGGCATAAGCCAGGGAATATCCATTATTCCAAGCATCTCAAGGAGCGGAGCTACAGTATCAACAGGAATGTTCTTTGGCATAGAGAAGAAGAAACTTATCAGGTTCTCTTTCCTCATGGCAATACCATCAATAATAGGAGCATTTATCCTGGAAGCCAAAGGATTAGTTTTTGAGAATCACCTTGCATTGATTATTGGCTCATTAGCAGCTATTATTGTCGGTTACTTTGCACTAAAGCTGGTCATTAAGACAATTGAGAAAGGCAAATGGCATTACTATGCTTATTACTGCATAATTCTTGGAATTATAATAATCATTCTAAGCTTTCTTATATAGAATCAACCGACAACGTCTATTAAGAAATAACCAACTGATTCTGTGTCATTACCAGTATAGCCCAGCTCAAACTTCTGGTTAAGGTAATCAGATATTCCAGAGCACTTTATCCTGAGCTTAAAATTCTGGCCAGAAGCAACTCCTGGATGAGTGGCTATGTCAACAAATTCTGCTTCTTCAACACTTACTTCTGCGCTCTCTGCATTGCATCTAGTCATACACTCCCATGGCTCTTCTTCCTGGTAACCAGCTGCTTCTTTAAGCACAATATTGTAATCAAGGCTGTTTTTCACATCGAAAGTTATGGTTTTATCATTCAATTTAAAGACTGGGCTTCCTGTGCATGGCAGCCATGGAGGACCTATGCACGTCTCCACCAGGTTTGCTTCGCAAGGATTAGTAGTGGGCGTGAGGGGAGGGATGACTGATTCATTCTGAGAAGCAGGTGTTGATTCATTAGCAACTTCTTCTGTATGATTGGTTTCTGGTAAGGTGTTATTTGCATTCTCCGCTTCTGGCGGAGGATTTGGCGCGGTAATATTTTCGCTAATATTCACGTTTGCAGGCTCAGTCTCGGTTATGTTTCCCTCATTAGAATTGTTAATTTCTGTGTTTGTATAAGTTACTGAATTGTTCTGCAGCGAAATGTTCTGCTCAGGAGCAGTTTTTACAGCGCAGCCTGCCAGAAAAATGCTTAGGACAATTATTGAAATAATCATTGCTATTCGCATGAGGTTCCCCCGAATGCTTTTACATGCTACTAAACAGTTGCGAATCCAGCAAGGTTTAAAAAGCTTTCTAAAAAATCTCCCCTAAAGCAAGCATAGCAATATTTATTAATAACACCGCAATATTACTTTCTATTATGCGCTTCACAAGGATAACAATTATCAGGAGCACCAGGCCTGAGAAGAATGACATTAACAAGGAACTGCAGTGGTTTGGTGGCAGCCTTGGCTTGTTCAACCTGAGGGACAAGGACAAATCACGCTTCAGAGTATTCATAGCGCTAATACAAGGGCTGAAGGAAAATAAGAAGTTCACCAGTGACGAGATAGCAGCCATGACCAAGCTCACCCGAGGAACAGTAGTGCATCACTTGAACACGCTAATGGACTCTGGCATTGTGGTGAATGACAGGAACAAATATGTTCTTCGCATGGACAACCTTGAAGAAATGGTTGAGCACCTGAAAAGTGACGTTGATGAAGCCTGGGGCAAGCTCATGGAAATAGCCAAGGACATAGACCAGAAACTAGAGCTGAACTGATTCTGCAAAGAAATGATAAAATAATAATTAGAACAAAGCTAAAAATATTTTTAGGCGCCTCACACGACGGCGGGCCTTATTTCTTCTTTTTCTTAGCAGCCTTCTTGGCAAGTTTGGGAGCTTCAATCGTAACTGCTTTCTTCTCACTCCGGTCCCTCTGCCAGAAGCAAAGATAAAGAATCTCAAGGATTCCAATGGTGTTAAATATGCACAACACCACAAACCAGGCAGTCTGCTTGTGCCTGGCAGCATGCCATAGAGCAATTGCTTTCCAAATACCAGACCATATCATCACTATCACTAAAAGAACTAACACTCCTTCAGTTATTAATATTGGGTCAGTCATCTCACATCACCTTTTTTTATTTTTTACAACTCATATCTTATAATGCCCTATAAATACCCTTCTGTACTAACCAATAAAATCAGAAGTATAAAAAGTTTCTTATTTAATTTAAATAGGTCAGGCTCCTAATTCAAACCAGCAGGTGGCTCTTGGCATTGATGATGAGCAAAGCACTAACAATTATCATGGGAAGAGTGATTGTGCCAATCACATTCTCCTGTATGTAAACCCAGCCAATGAGAGTGTATATCAAGGCGAGGATTGCAAACACCAGACTGGCTCTCCTAGGATTGTTCCATGTCAGGGCAATTGCTAAGAGCACAACAAACCCTGGCAGGAACTTGCCTAAGAACTCCCACACTCCAAACCCAGGCCTCAAATCAAACAGCATGAGAAAAAAGAACAGGCCTACGAGAATAGCCAGTATTCTCGGAGCATAATAAAGCACGTGATGAACATGCTTTTTGTGCTTTTCTTTCATGCAGCCACCTTTAACATAATTCTCAACATAATTCTCCCCAAGAAAATGCTTGGAGTGACTTCTCACCCCTCTTTTTATAGCATAAAGAACGCGGGACTATTTAAAGGTTTCTGAAAAGCAAAGCTGTGCTTTTCAGGAACAACAAAAGCTTTTTGCTTTTGTTTGTTTTGTAAAAAGGTAAAAATGCAATGTTGCTAAGAATCCTTTTTATAGCTTAATCTGTTTTAGGTGCTCTAGTCTTTTGTTTGCATCCATGGAATTAGAGAACTTCTTCCAGAAAATCCTTGAGAGCCACTCTGCCCATGGCTTGTCAGAAATATTGTAGAAAATGAACACTCTCTTGTTTAACTCATTGATTTTTCCTGTCGGCTCCTTTACTTCTTTTAGCCTGACAAATTTTCCGTCAATAACTACGCCCCTGAGCGGGTGTGCGTCATGCCTTATTTCTATAAGGCTTTTGCCGTGCTTCGAATTAATAGAAAGGACTCGCTCGATATTCTCTTTTCCTGCAAGGTCAACCCTGCACAATATTTTCATCATCACCTTCTTGTCTGCAAGCTTTTCAAAAATATCAGACAAGTCTTTTTTCTTTTCTTTGAGATTGATGAAAGACAGGTTTCCTGAGAAGAAAAGTATTTGTTTTTGAGCGCTGAGCAGAAGCTTCCTGAACTCTTCCAGATTATCCTCTTCTTTTTCATAAATAAGGATTTTCCTGTTTTGTTCAGGGACATGCTGGAATATGTCAAATGCTGAGAAATCCTCTTTTTTCTTGCAGCTGAATATTTCCTGCTCCAGCCTTTCCTGGAATATGGAAGGAGAGACTTTCTCAACAGAAGCCCAGTAAGCTATCTTAAGGGCTCCCCTTGTTCCGCCCCTGAAAACCCTTGTTGAAATGGTGCCATAATTCTTTTCAATCTCTTCAACATACCTGTCTGCAGTCCTCCAGTTTTTCCCTATGCAGGCTGCTATTTCCTGTATGCTCCTCGGCTTGGCATACACAAACTCTTCTATCTTGTTGATGGTTTGAGTGTTAAGCATAAACTCGGGTTCTTTGATAGGTATATAAATATTTTCATAAAGTACAACACCATTGACAAATAAATGATAGAAATGTATATTGCTAATACAAGTCTATTATTTGATTGGTGGAAAAATGGCTTGTATTGAAAAGATTTACAGCGTGTCTGCATTGGTAGGAGATGGTTCTTGCAATTCAAATTGTGGCTTTTGCTCTGGGAAATATCTAAGGCTCCAGGCAAAGGAGAATAAGCTCTATGACAAGAACCTTGAAGCAGCCATTAAATTGTCTAGCCGCTACGGAGGCTGGTCATTATCCTTGACTTCAAGCGGAGAGCCAACCTGCGACCCTGAAGCATTAACAAAAGCCCTGAAGATTTATGATAAGTGCGCGCAGCAAGGAGCCTATTTTCCTAATGTAAACCTGTTCACCAACGGAATTCTTTTCGGCGAGGAAAGCTTCTGTGACAAATACCTTGATACGTGGAGAGAATTAGGGCTGAATAATATAGCAGTATCAATCCATGCAGTGGACGAGAAAGAGCAAGCTGCTGTTTATGGATTAAAGAGCTATCCTAAACTAGAGAAGATAGTAGAGAACATTGAAAAGCACGGCCTCGGCGTGAGAGGAACTTTATTGCTCAGAAGAGGCGGAGTGGATAATTCCAAGAAATATGAAGCTGCAGTAAAAACCCTTATTGGCAAAAGAATTGTTAATATCACATCCTGGCCAATTGGTAATCCTGACGCGACAAGAAATGAATATACTCCTTCCAGAATGGGATTGTTCAGCATAAGAAGATGGCTGCACTCCAACGCGAAGCTTTGCCACGGCCACGCCTGGGGAGGAGGGGTTTTTGATTATAATGGAACTCTTCTAAGATATACAGACTATGTTACCAAACACGACCCAAAAAAAGATTTTGTAAGGCAATTGGTGGTGTTTCAGGACGGGACAGTAGCTTATTCTTGGATAAGAGAAGGAGCGCTGTGCATGAAATAACAAAATTCGGAGCGACGAATTTTGAATTGACTGATACAAAAGATCGTGCTAAAGCGCGATCTATTAAACCAGTCTCAGTCAATAAAGAAAAGAAAACAGGAAAAAAATTTAACAAAAAAATAATTAAAAAAGAATAAGATAAAATATTAAAAGAAAATAAAAAATAAAATAAAAAGTTTTACTCCTCAAGCGAGCGATGCTTAGGCTTTTTCTTCCTGGCGATGGCCAGTATTATCAAGACTATTGCCAAGACGATAATCACTATTGTAAGTATAGTCACAAGAGGACTAGCTCCTGTCTTGGCTGTTCCTGTCGTCTTCGCAGGAGCTGACGGCTGGGTAGTTGTAGTCTCTGTTGGCGCCGGAGTAGTTGCTGCAGGCTGCTCTGTTGGGTGCGTTACAGTAGTCTCTGCTGGTGTTGTAGCCGGTGCAGGTGTAGTAGGCGTTGCTGCTGGTGCGCTCACAGTAATTGCAAAGTAGCTGAAGCCTGGAGTCTCTGCCTCATAATAAGCATTTGTGCTGTCAGATTTCAGCAGCGTAGTCTTTAGCTGCTGCCATGCGCCATTCACAAGCCTGTCCAATACAATATTAGCAGAGCTTACTCCGTTAGTGCTAAGCCAGCTCTGAGTCACCTGGAACCTAATCTTTGCCACTCCCTTAAGGTTGGTGCTAGCCAGGTTCTTAGCAGTTATCTGCAAATATTTGAAGACCTTGCCGCTCAGGTCAGGCATTGTTGAAAGCTTGGCAGGCAGTTTCTCAACAACAAGATTGACATTATTGGCAGCAGTGTTAACTCCGAGCTCAATCTCCTTTATTCCAAAGTCATCGCTAGTAACCTTCATAATCTTGTTAACTCCTGGACTAATCAGGTCCCATGTCTGGGAAGCCTGAGGATTAGTAGGAGTAGCAGTACCGATTCCTCCGCCACCGCCTCCTCCAGTGCCACCGCCTCCTCCAGAGCCAGCAACAGTAAAGCTTATGTGCGTGGCAGTTGTGTCATCATTGCTGTTAACGTCGCTGCAAAGCACATAATAGTCGTAGGCTCCTGAGCCAACGCTTACAGATGCTGTGTGAGTTGTTCTATTTTGGTAAGTGGGTGTAAGGTTGAGAGTCATGCTGGTGTAATTATCAGTGCTGCTGTTTGAATAGCTGCAATATGCATACTCATCAGTTGTTATTGAAAGAGTTTCTGAACTAGCAGAAGCCAATACTCCTGATGGCGAAGCACCGCTCATCACAGGCGCTGTTGTATCACTTACATTGAACCAGCTTCTGGTTATGTTATTGTTGCCTCCTTGGTCTGTGCAACTGACAGACCAATTAACAACACCGTTCGAGACTCCTATCAGATAGCCTGCTGATGTACTTGTTGCATTATCTGCTGTAAAGTTTTCTGTTTCAGTAAAGTTTTGTGTTTCAGAAACATTTCCTGTCCAGTTCACAGTGCAGTCAAAAGAAGTGCTCCATGAGTCAGTCACATTGAAGTAATGCACAGGAGTGGTTGAGTTCGAAGCTCCTCCACTGGCTGGGGCAATCAAATGAACTACTGGCACAGTCCTGTCAACTGTGAAGTTTCTAGTTGATGATACAGTTGAAAATCCTGCATCATCAGTGCAGTTCACAGACCAGTTATAGGTTCCATTTGTCAAGCTGGTATAAGTATAGGTCGTCGATGTATTAGAAACCGTAAGGTTTGTAACATTTGCAGGGGTTCTGGTCAGCGTGCAGTTGATGGCGGAGTCAGCATTATCATTCGCAGTAAAGTTCACGGTTACTGACGTGCTGTTGGTAAATGAGCCGCCATCTGGAGAATTCATGGTCACTGTTGGTGCTGTTTGATCTATGATTATTGTCTGACTGGTGGAATTCGTGTTTCCTGGCTGCGGATAGGCAAAGTCATTTGCAGTTATTGTGAGCGTATGGCTTCCTTCTGCAACATTATCCATCAGAACAGTGCAGTTAAGCAGGTCTGAGCCAGCAGTAAGATTTACGCAGTTGGCACTGTCGCTAATGTCTCCTCCAGTTGCATTATAGACATAGTTCGGGCCTCCGCTAAGATTTGTTATTTGAATCAAGCTCAAATCTGATCCAGTTCCATTGACTATCACATTTACTAGAACTGAAGAGTTTGATGAGGTAAATGTGGACGGAGAAACCAACGTAATCCAGGGATTGACAGTGTCATTCACATCATAGGTTGAGAATCCTGAAACAGTAAATGTCAGATTTCCCCTTGGCACAGAAATATTGGCCGGACCATCTCCTTTATAATGTAATATAGAGAAGACGAAAGGCGTGTCAGGAGTGAATGCGAGGTTCGTTTCAGTCTTGCTTGAATTCTCTGCGCATGTAATATTTGGAAGATTAGTGAACGGCAGATTGTTCAAGGTTATTGTTACATTTGCATTTAATTCTGCAAATGCAGATGAATTCAGATAAATTTTTGTAGGCCCCCACACATGAGGAGGACTAATATTAACTACAAGGGCATCTTTAAGACCAGCAAGCCTTAGGCCTATAGTCTGACTAGACATGTCTAATGAAGTGAAATTCATCATCATTATCTGTTGGTACCCTGTCCATGGTGATGAGCCTCCACCTGGTCCTGTAAGGCATGAACCATTAAATTCCATCTGAATTGTAAAGTTTACTGAGCTGAAATTTGTCACCGTAGATAAATCAGTTGTCTGGCTTCCAAATCTTAGACAGCCAGGAGGCATAGGCGGAGTAGTCATGTTGTAAAGTATTACTGTCCTGTAAAGAGAACTGTTGCAGTTATGGAGAAGGTCGCACGCTGTCATGCTAATGTTTACTGGTGTGAAAGTATTAATTGCTGTGGCGACGTCCACTGTGCAAGTGCCATACCACAATCCGCCAACAGAAGAGGTGGTTGTTGTATTACCTGAAGAGCAGACATTGCTAAAGTCAAATGTTACATTCTTGACAGCAGTTGTAGCATCTGTCAAATTAATGCTCAGGTTGACCAGGTTATTGCCAGTGGCTGTTGAGAAGAAAAGGTCTGCATTATTAATTATTCCATAACCCAAAGGCCCTTGGTATTGAGTGGCTAGATCACCAACATAAGGTTTTCCGTTGTCAACTTTGACTGTTATGGGACTGCTGTTTCCAACATTGCCTGCTAAGTCTATGCAACTAACATTTATAGCATAACTACCGTCGCTCAATGCAGTGCTTTGCAAAACAGTATTGGTGCCTACAAGAACAGACGCATTATTGCTCTGGGGCAAGCTGTTGAAAAATAATGTACAGTTAGCAGTTGGGCTGAATGCATCAGTAAAGCTGAATGTTATTGAAGGCGTTGTTGAGGTGGTATTAAAGCTGGAGTTAACCAAAGTAACTGTTGGTGCTGTCCTATCAGCGATTATTGTCCTGTTTGTTGTCAGATTCGTATTGTTATTATCGCTGCAATTGATTGCCCAAGTGTGCAAGCCTTCTGTCAGGGTAGTATTGGCAGTCAGTACAGCCAGAGTATTATTCGTAGCATTTGTGAAATTTGATAATGTGCCGTTGATGAGCAGCGTGCAATTAATTACATTTGTAAAATTATTGCTTGACACATTAACTGTAAAGCTAGGCTTCGGATTCTGCGTATAAGTATTATCTGGCGGCGCTAAGTCATTTGTATTAAAAGTCAAGTCCGCGACTACGCTTGCAACGACCAAAACAAATACTGCCAGTATCAGAACGTATCTTAAGTTAGCTTTTTTATTATTCATATTTACTCCACCCCTTTAGTTGTTTTTTAAAAATTTATTTGAGCATAAGCTGTCGTTGCAAGCCAGCAGATTGAAGAACTGTCTACTGCTCTCTTCATCACTTCATCTCCTCTTTTTAACCCTTTACCCGTATTCTTACTACTTAACGAAGCTTAATGCTTACCTAAATATATAAAGGTTTTGCTTTTTAATTTTCACTCTCAAATAGATAGAAATACAACGGGATAAAAAACATAATAATTTATCCAGAAGAAATGTCAGCAACTTGATGCCAATCCCTTAAGTTTAATTCTTATAATCACAGCAAACAGCAATAACAAAAGAGCAATGAGCTCTTTTGAATGTGAAATTTTACGAAATTTCCCATAACTTTTTAAGCTGCTCCATAATTTCTTTTTCATCATGGCTAACGAATTCCCCTGGATGAAGCAGAGAAAAGTTCTTGTTAAGAAGCAGTCAGGCACTAATCCTAACTATGGATGCAATCCTGAAGAGAGAAGCACTAAGGATTTACTAGATTATGGAATTGTTAATATTGACAAGCCTTCAGGGCCTTCAAGCCATCAGGTCAGCGCTTATGTCAAGCAGATTCTTCACATTAACAAGTCAGGCCATGCAGGAACATTGGACCCGAAAGTTACAGGTGTATTACCAGTTGCTCTCGGCAAAGGAACAAGAATTGTCCAATCCCTTCTTACTGCAGGCAAGGAATATGTTTGCCTTATGCAAGTTCATGCTGATGTTGAGGAGAAAAAACTCAGGAGCACAATCATGAGCTTTGAAGGAGAGATTGACCAGCTACCTCCTGTGAGGAGCGCTGTTAAGAGGCAGCAGAGGAAGCGCACTATATATTATATAGACATCCTTGAGATTTCTGGAAGAGAAGTTCTTTTCAAGGTTGGATGCCAGGCAGGGACTTATATCAGGAAACTATGCTCTGACATTGGGAAAAAACTTGAAACTGGGGCGCACATGGCAGAATTAAGAAGGACAAGAGCCGGACCATTTGACGAGAGCACACTCTGCACGCTCCAAGAACTGACTGATGCATATTTTTATTTCACAGACAAAAATGATGATAAACAACTAAGAAAGCTTGTAATGCCTGTTGAGCAGGGAGCAAGGCATCTGCCAAAAGCCTGGGTGCTGGACAGCACAGTAGACACATTATGCCATGGAGCATTCCTAAATGTTCCCGGGGTTTCCAAGGTAGAGGAAGGCATAAAGCCAGGGGACAAAGTCGCAGTCATGACCCTGAAGGATGAATTGATTAGCGTCGGCATTGCGCAGATGCATTCTGAAGATGTTATTAATAAAAACAAAGGATTGTTCCTAAAGCACGAGCAGGTATTTATGGAACCTGGGGTCTATAAGAAGGCTTAGTTCGAAAGGTTCGCCGCCGAATGAGGCGCCTATAAAAAAGTTTAAGATAAAGTAATGCGATAAAAACTAACTAATTGAATAACTTTGGGCGCTGCGTGGCCGACGAAAAATAAAAAGAAAAAAACAATAAATGAAAAAAATTTAAAGTCCCTTAAACCAGTCCTGGGCTAAATGACCAAGAACAGGAACTTCTTTTTTCTCGCCATTAATGGCTGCTATAAGCCCGAGAATCCAAAGGACGAAGAGGAATATTCCCCATATCCAGCCGATGATTGGTATGAATGAAAGCAATGCGGCTATCATTATCAGCAATGACTGCCTGATGTGGAACTTGGCAAAGTCATTCTTCTTATCATTGTTCATTACAAAGGCGATAATCAATCCGACCCAGGTAATGTACGAAATTATTGCTATGGTCTTTCCTTCATCTGTCCCAGATGCCTTGGCAACTGGCTTAGCTTCATTCTTAGCCATAAATACACCTCCCAAACTTCTTAAATAATCCTATCTACCAAATATTAAATAAGCATTAGCTAGCTTGTATAAATAACTTTTTGTTCAGTCAGCAGCAAAGAGCTCGCTGTCAGAAACCTTGAACAGCTTGATTCTTGCGCCAGCATCAAGCCAGGCATGGGCATAGTTAACAGCAGCAAAAGCAAGAACATAATTGCCTTGCTCCCGGAAGTGCTTGGCATCAGAAAAATACCTTTCAGCCATGTCAAGGAAATCAGCAGCTTCCTTTGCCCGAGTATCGTCCTTCTCGCAAGCTTTGACTTTCTCCAAGGCCTTGCCAGTTATGCCAAAGTACTTGTCCATCCTCTTGTCGCACACCACGTCGACGCGTTTGGGCTTGTCATTCTTACACTCTGGCTTCTGGTCCATAAAACAAATACTAGTAAGAGAATTATATAAAAGTTGTTATTTCTTCCTGACTTTAACAAATCTTAGCTTATTATTTCTTATATTCAGAGACTATGTTCTCAATCAGTGCCTTGTTTTCCTTAGTTGCAGGTAAGTATCCTATCAATCCTAGCCTACTCACTGTACTGCCTTTTGCAACTTTTAGGTTTTCAAGGAACAAGATTACTGTTTCTTCATTTTTCAAAATAGGAGTCTGGGCATCGGTTGTAAGAGTAGCATTGTCTGCTTTTGCAGCAGCTAACACATCCTCTTTTACTTGGGCATCGGGCAGTACACCTTTATAGGCCACTTGAATGTCCAAAGGCGAACCTGTGTTTTTGTCTGTAATTCTATAACTGTTTTCTCTGTAAGTTGATCCGTAGAAACTACCATTGAACTTGAAAGGAATATTATCCTTCATAACATAAGTTGTACAAACACTATTACCATAAAACTTGTTCAACTCAAATCCTGATTCCTTAACTGTACTCAAGGTCACAGTATTCGCTTTATCAAACATCTTTTTTATATCATCATACTTCTGCTGGTCAAAAGCTTGGGTTGTCTGCTGAACAGCTTCCTGAGTAATGACCTGGTCAAGACTCAGCCCATTTGTTTGTGCGCCACTAACTCCGCCTGCTGTAGTGGCTAAAAATGTAAGGCTTGCAATAACTCCAATGATTCCTCCAATAACCTTCTTAACTTGCATAATATCACCCTCTAAATGAACTCATTTGTTCTGTAAACATCTCTTTTTTATAAAATTTCTCATTATAAAGGGGTTATAAACCCAAAAACCAAAAATATTATAAACTTAGAGAATGGTGGAAAAGCATAAAATGAGTGCAAAGAAAAAGAAGAAGCCTGAGCTGATGGTCGGAGGCCAGGCAGTAATGGAAGGAGTGCTCATGCGCACAGGAGACGATTATGCTGTTGCTGTCCGGAGGCCTAATGGCAGGATTATTGTCAAGAAAGAAAAGAAAATCTCATTAACCAAGAAGAACAAGATTCTCGGCTTGCCTTTTGTCAGGGGCATTATTGTTCTCTGGGAGACATTGCTCCTGGGCTACAATGCATTAACCTTTTCTGCGAACCAGAGCTTGAAGGATGAAAAGAAAAAAGAGAAAGGAGCAGAGAAGGGAGCAAAGGAAAAGAAGAAAGAGAAGGGAAGAAAGGACGAGCTAGGCACTCCTGAGCTGGTAATTACTCTTGCCATATCAATAGCATTCGCCCTTGCACTCTTCAAATTCCTACCCTTGCTGATAGCAACCCTTTTTCAGAAACAGCTCGGCGGAAGCAATATCTTATTCAATATCATCGACGGAGTTTCAAAATTCATTATACTCATCATTTATCTGATAGCAATTTCTTTCATGAAAGATGTGAAGAGGCTCTTCCAATATCATGGGGCAGAGCACAAGGTGGTGCATTGCTATGAAGCTGACAAGAAACTGACTGTGGAGAATGTTAGGCAGGATTCCAAGGCTCATCCCAGGTGCGGAACAACTTTCATTTTAGTCGTATTATTCCTGAGCATAATATTTTATTTGCTCATACCCTTCAACATGAACTTCTGGCTCAAGCTTCTCATCAGGATTTTGTTCCTCCCAGTAATTGCAGGCATAGCTTATGAATGGATTAAGATTACAGGAAAACATGCAGATAAGCTATGGTCCAGAATACTTATTGCTCCAGGCCTTCTTGTCCAGAGCTTGACAACGCGAGAGCCTGATGACCAGCAGATAGAAGTAGCAATAAGAGCACTCAAAGCTGTTGTTTGATTTTTTGCATATGTATAAAAGAAATTATTTTTTATTTAATAAACTAAATTTCTAAATTATTCTTTATCAATAACTCTCTTGACTTCATCCCTGGTTACGAGGCTTTCTGGCGCCCAGATATCCATTCTCTTCTTGAAGCGCTCATACTCGTCAGCCTTAATGCTGTTCTTCAGCTGATTAATCAATACAAGGATTATTTTCTGCGTACTGCGGACTTCTTCCTTCATCTCAGTGATTTCTGCTCTTATGCTGTCAAGCTCTCCCTTAAGCTCTGTTTTTTTAGAGCTAAGGCCGACATCAAACTTGTCAATATCTGCTGCTATGCTGTCAGACACTTTTGCAAGGTTCTGCAGCCTGGCACCCATGCTCTTCACATAGCCTGAGAGCTCAAACACATCGCTCATGTCAGCAAGTTCAGCCATAATCAATGCTTATCATCACATGCTTATAAATATTTTTTTGTTTGAATCAATTAAAAAAAGAAAAGTTTTTATACTATAAGTATGATTAGTGCTTTAGATAGTCAGAGTTAAAAAGGGGTGAGGAAGTGCCTGACGACATATTGCCACCAGTACCGCCTGGTGAGGAGAGGGTTGTTTCTGTTGAGAAGAAGGGAGGCCTTTTTAGCAAGCTGTTCAGC
>Ga0209777_10004325_pt1 | contig 16846 bp, 38 predicted proteins | sample FrelakmetHBP12HB_FD_187147 | JGI IMG/M metagenome (GOLD analysis project Ga0209777, IMG submission 187147) | Freshwater lake sediment microbial communities from the University of Notre Dame, USA, for methane emissions studies -HBP12 HB (SPAdes)... | ecosystem: Environmental > Aquatic >...
TCAAAGCCTTCGGCTTTGAGAAGCCAATACTTTATATACTAGAAAAAATATTCCTTTATAAATGTTTGGAAATGTTTATATACTCAAACAAAAAGAGCGCAGATAAAAACCTTTATATACTTCGAAGTGTTTGTGGTAATTGCACAAATGCCTTTTCCCAGAGGGAAAACGGTTTTGTGCAGAGTAAGGGAGGTTGAAAGAATGGCACTACAGTGGAAAACGAGTGAGCCGGGAAAGACGAAAGGGAGTTCTCTGGACATACCCGAGAACGTGTTCAAGGGCATCCTTGATGCAGTGAAAGGCAGCAAGACGGGTGCAGTGAGCACATCGATGCAGGGTTTCCTCAAGGAGATAGGCTACGAGGGCAAGGGGACACCGAGCACGGTAACGTACCTGCTCAACAAGAGGCTGGCTGGCATCAAAGCGCCCCTCAAGTGCGGCTACAGCGACCAGGGAAAGACGATAAAGTTCTTCGTCCACAAGTGGAAAGAAGAGCCCGCCGACGATGAGGAAGCCGACAAGTAGAGCCGGAAACGGCTTTATTTTTTTTTTACTTATTATTTAAGAGAGTTCAGGTTTGCTGGCTCAAAAGAATGATGCGCAGGGGTAGATTAGGTTTACGATTATTCGTTCAGTAGGGGTGGGAGTGGTATTATGGATTTCAAAGAGGATACAGTAGATTCACGGGTTTTGACTAGGAAAAAGAACGAGTTGACACCGGAGCAAAAGGCGAAGAAGGCGGAGTTGGACGCGGTGAGGTGTGCTCACTGGAGGACAGATGGGCGGGGATGCTCCAAGTTCGGCGAAACTGCACAGTGTTCTAGGTGTGTGCCGGGACGGTTTTATGTGCCGGCGAAGCCGAAGGGAATAGTGTTCCAAGAGGATAGCAATAGGGTGGAGGGATGAGTATGAAGATGTATGAGAAGAGGGTCGGACTAGAGAAGTGGACGTTGTTGTCAAAGTTATTTTCATCGATGGCTAGTGAAAACGAGACTATGTTGAATCTAGCAAAGTTTACCGACGGTGACGTGTATATGACTATATACGGGTGCAATAAGACGAAAGACGAACTGGAGGATATGTTCGGTTTTCCATTAAAATCAGAGTATATAGGTAATGGGATGATTCGGTTCATTCATGAGGGCGACGGTTTCAGGGTTATTTTTGAGGGCTCGGGACGATGCAAAAAGATAGGGACAAAGAAGAAGAAAATACAGAAGACCGTGGAGGTCACACCGGCTGTTACGAAGGTGGTAGATGAAGTCGTAGAAGTCGGTGTCTATGAGTGCTCAAAGGGCGAAAAGTTTGACGGGTAGTTTTTCTTTTTATATTTATTTTATCAACGGGGGATAGATATGAGTTTCATGGAGGGATTGCCGATGGGCGGGAAGACAGAAGGGGGATACGAGTTTTCTGAGGATTGGAATAAGCTGATGGCAGAAATTGAGGAAAAGAAGAAGAGGTGGGCGGAAAAGAGAGCGATGAGGGATGATACGCCTAAAGTTGATGTTAATACCAAGGTGGAAGTCGTTTCATCGATGATGTGCCACTGCGGTTTGTTGGCGACTGCCGGGATAACGGTTAAAGATGATGTGACCGGGGACGATGTGCATTATATAGCGTGTAGGAGATGCCATCCTAAAGCCGCTGAGATGATGGATTTAGTTAATGATGTTATGAAGGGTAGAAGGGATGCTAGCGATATTACGTTCACACCGGAGCAAATGATTGAAACGCTATACAAAGAGGAAGAAGAGAGTTATGCAAAGGGGAAGGTGCGTGGCGTTGAAACTAGCAACTGTTGAGGTTTCTTGTAGCGGTAATAAGACGGATAGGGAAAAGTGTAAAGTACGATTTCCTTGTTATTGGTGTGCCGCTGAGTGCGATAAGTTTCATTTCGGTCACGTATTGAATGTAACTTCAATGAGTGATGGTGAGGGGGGAGTAAAACGGAAGGAATAAAGAGGGAGCAAAGTGCTGTGGCACTTGCAGCGTGTGTGCCGTTAAATACGATGGATTATATGAGAGATAAGACGATACACACGGGGAAGGCGGACTGGAGTATTAATGTCAGCGGGGGAGTGCTTAGGAAGGAGATGACTTTTGAGGAGTTTGAGGACATTGTTCATCTCAGGGAGCACGGGGTTAAAATCAAGGTCACCGATAAAAGGGAGAGTGATTTAAGTGGACGTGTCTACGGATAAGATAAAGGAGTTTTGTGAGAAGACCGGGTTCGTGATTTCGCCGTATCATCCAGCGGATGAGTATGCCGCGAAGATGATGAAAGCCGGGCACTGCTTATGCGACGCAAAGAGGTTGAACTGTCCGTGTGAGTTGTGCGAGGAAGAGGTTAAGAGAGATGGGACGTGCAAATGCTCATTTTTCATGACCAAAGAGATGTTTGAGAAGGTCAACGCGAGAAGGAATATGTTCGTCGAGAAAGTGACCACGGGGTGATGTAGTTGATAGAAGGAATTGTAGGAAAAGGGATTGATGGCGCGGTTAAGATTGCAACGTTGGTGGCAGCTGTGGTCGTGACAGTTGTCGTTGCTGTCGGTGTTTTAGCACTAATTGCGTTTATGTATTTCTTCAGGTAACGACCAGTGTGCTGGGGATTAAACCACCTTAGTTATCGGAAATAGCGCTCTCTGCGTAGAGCCGTTGTCCGAATTTAAAGGTGAGCAACACATAGACACATCGCGTGTAGAATGAGCGACCCTATCTATGGGAATTTGCTCCGGAGCGCACTGGTCTTACACGTTTTAGAGTCACATGACGTGACAAAGTAAAGGGAGGTATATAGGAAATGAGCTTAGTAAGAGACCGAATATTAAAAACAGGAAGAATGAAGCCGGAAGAGCTGGACATAGCCGTGAAGGAGAAGATGAAACAGGGAGCCCGGTCCATACTGTCCGCGGAGAATAAAGTCTACCGCGATATCAGCGTGGAAGTCATCGGGAAGGAGGACCTCGCGGGGTTCTGGCTGCAAGAGTACGTCAAGAAGAAAGGTGGCGTATCAGGATTCGTGCAGCTGGAAGATGGATCGACACAGAGGTTGACCATTGTCGAGGAGACGCCTTCGGCGCAGAAGACGATGGGGAGACCCTTGAAGTGGGGCGAGCCTGTGGTGCTCACGAACGTGGTGAGGAAAAAGAATGTCTTCACAAACGCGGAGTTCATGGAGACCACTAAGGACACAACCGTGAAGCCGGCGACACTGACAACGGCACTGCAGGATTGCGTGTCGGACCTCGATAGCGTGAAACAGGATGGCGTGTACGCGCTGAGGGGAACGATATCGAAGGTGTTCTCCGTTGCGGAGTTCAGCAAGGCTGGCGTCAAGACGAGGACGGAACCGATAATCGGGAGAGGGGGACAAGTCAACCTAAGGCTCATCGTGAGCAGTGGGCAAGGGACGTTCTCTGTGAAGATACCCGATGAGGCGAGACTGAAGCAGATAATTGGCGAGGACCTTGAGTGGCTCGAAGCCGATAACGCGGTGAGGGAGCTCGCGGACTGCTTGAGGACTGTGCCAGTGGTCGCGTTCGGAAGGCTGTCGACCGTGATTTTCCAGGGAAAACCGGACGAAAAGAAAGTCAACCCGTTCATGACGATAAAGGGCTTCGGGTTCGTTCTGCCGGTCCCGGAGAAGGGCGTTAAAAATGTCGATGCAAAGCCTGTTGCAGTGTCCGAGGACGACGACGACGTCGAAGAGGAAGTCGAGGACGACGTTCCGGAGCCACCGACGGAGAGCTAGGGGATTAACAATCCCCATTTTTATTTTTTATTAGCGAGGTGAGGTGGATGGGAGTAATTTGCAGTAAAGTGATAGCAGGCGAGTGTCTAGTGAAGGAAAAGTGCGTGCATAAGAGTGACCATAAGCCAATTAGTTATCGCGATTATTCGTGTGATACTAAAGCACTTAAGTGCGGTAGTTTCACGGTTCAATGTGTCAAGTGCAGCGATAAGGAAATAGACGAGAAGGAGGATGGGTGATTAAAGTTGATTGAGTTTAAAGAAAGTGTTAGCAAAAGAAATATTCGTTCCATTAATTCTAATTTCTTTAGTGAGGATTGGAGCGTGGAAAAAGCGTGGTGCTTAGGCTTAATGGTTACTGATGGCTGTTTGTGGTCTCAAATAGACTGTTTAACGGGAAAGTCTATAAATAAGGTCGTTCAAATGTGCAATACAGACTATGAAATAGTAGAAAAGTTTACTAGGTTTACTAATTCCACTTATAAAATAAGAACTCCTAAGCTCAGTGTTAAATCGTTAAAAACTAATAAACAGCCGTTTAGAATGGCGGTTTATAATGATAAACTTTACGATGATTTAGTTAAGTTGGGATTGAAGGAGCGGAAGTCGTTAGATATAGAGTGGAATGGCGATAAAGTTCCGTTACAGTTTATGCCGGATTATATAAGGGGACTCTGGGACGGCGACGGAACTATAATGTTGCGTCCGTCTATTGTGTGTAAGTATGTGAGCGGAAGCACTGATTTTATTAGTGGTTTAGATAATTTTTTATCCAATGAGTTGAGTTTGGGTAAACATAAAATTAGTGCTACTATTATGAATGATGTGATTAGATATTCTATAGTTTGTCTAACTGGCAATAACGCTCGTGCGTTGTGTCGTTACATATATCACGATAAGATGGGGGACGCGTATTTAACGAGAAAGTATAGAAAATGGCTGGGGTATAATAAAGGGGTGTTTGACAATGTTTAAACCGAAAAAGAAAAGTGGTGCGAGTGCGAAAGACGAAGAGAAAAAGGCTCGGACATTAACCGAGTTTAAGAATGAAGTGCAGGCGAAGAAAAAAGAGTTGCCCACGTTTTATAAGCAACTGTTCTATGATAGGTGCATGGTGTGCGTGTACGATTTCAAGATGAGAGATGAGAACTTTGCATCGTGTCCTAATAGCTTTGGTATAAGACCAACGAGTTGCTGGGTAAGGGCGTGCAAGGAGTTCTATCCTGACCCCAAAAAGATCGCCGAAATTGAGCTGAAGTTCAGCATAAAGGTTACACCGTTTGTGCAGGCAAACTGGGAGCACAGGGATGAGGACTGGTTCCAGTATAAGAGGTCATTTAGGAAGGACTTGCTCACAGAGGCGGACCTACAGAAGATAAAGGAAGATGAGGAAAAGAAGGCTGCAGCGGCTAGGGCTAAGCTGGAGACGACGTAAATTTTCAATCACGCGCTCACGTGAGTTTCCGGGAACGACGCATCCTCAAACGGGTTGAACATCTCCCCCGTTCATAAGCAGCGTTTGTTCATGTCGCTGCTTTCATATTATCGTTCCCGGTTCACGATATGAGCGCGTGATACTTTAGTATAACGGAGGGATGAATGTGGTAAAATACAGAGCACCGTTTGTTCCGTGTCAATTGTGCTACGAGTGTGATGCGTTGGAAGTGTGCGAATACGTCGATAATGCTCCGGGTAGAGGATTTATACAGCCGGAATCGGATGGGTGTATTATTGTCAAGATACTAGCTCGAAGAGAAATGATGCTAGGGTGATGAAACAACGATATATATAGAGGTAAGTAGATGACGATATTTGTAAATATAAAGTTGAGTGATGGTAGCATATCGTTGCACTGTGATTGCGGGATGAGAAAGAAAGATGGTAACGCGATATGCAGTGATTGTGGAAATGATGCTTATCAGGTCTTACAGTTTTTACTAAATCATGGAAGGATTATATGAAGCACTGTAATTATTGCGATGGGGATTTTTCAATGGTTGATTACGCTAAGCATTTGAAAAGTGCTGGTGGAGATTGTCCGGGTAATTCATTCAGAGAGAGAACTATACATAATAATGATTTAAAAAGGTTAACTGAAGAAAAAATGCTTATTGAAAGAGTTACACCGAAGTGCCCACAGTGTGGAGCGATGATGGAGTTTGACCCGGGTGATGGGTGTGTTCACGAGTCCGAGTGGTATTGTAAAAAAGGAGGATGCCACTATAACGATAGGGCTTATGGGTTAACAGCTATGATTGTCGGTATTACTATGTTGAGAGAAGGACAATCAAAAGATGTAGTTGATGCCGAGATTAAAAAGTTATTTGCGGAGGATTCGGAATGAATGAAGAAGATGTTAAAGAGTTGATTGATGAGTACAAAAGGAACAATGGACATATAGTTAGTTCTAAATTTATTGAATCGGATGGAGAAATGATTAAAGCGGAGTACTTTCCTATAGTTCACAAACTGGATTTGGAGAGATGGAAATGAATGAAGATAGCCCGGTGCATAACGAATTACTTCTTTTACAGTCTGCCGTGGAATGCGAAGTGTTGAAGCCGAAGGGCAGCTGGAAAAGGATTGTAGGAGCACTAGATGATTATATCACGTTGCTCGAGGATAAGGTTAAGGAAATGGAAAAGCTAAGAGATGTTCCTGTTATCGAGAGTTTCAGTGGAGAGAAAAAGGAGGAAGGAAAATGAGAGCTATTGTTAAAAAGATTGAAGTGGGAACGGCTGTAAGTGATGAGTTGACTGATGGATTCGTGAATGATATGGTGCAGTTTATCGGAAAGGAAATAACAGTAGAACCGCTTGGTGTTTATACTACGTGGTTCGAGGGTTGCGGTTGGTACTGGCATAAGTCTTGGCTCGAGTTTAAAGGTGATTGATATGGAAACGAGGAATATCACTGTAGGCGAAAGGATATATAAAGTTACGAAGGATGATAAAGGACGAATAACGACTGTCGTTGATGCTAAAGGAGAGTTTCCTTGCGATGATAAGTGGATTCCCGATGTGCTGGAGATTATAGCCGGGGAGGACAATAGGATGGGGGCTGATGGGGACGCTGTGCTAACGGTGGACTTCGTATACGGTCAGTTGTATACGGAGCACTTGATTGGCAAGTTGACCGGTGTGGTCGAACGGTTAATAAAGGAATACACGAGTTTGCATGACCACGTTTTTGATTTAGAGGAACATATTTTGAAGCTGGAAAATAGGTTGAAAGCGGCAGGGGTGATTAGTAAATGAGCCGATGGTCTAGGCGTCCGCAAGAAGAAAAGGAAGCCATAGCTAAGAAGTTGGAGGATGAAAGATATAAGAAGTCTCCACAGTATCAACAGGATATGGAAGCAAAAATAGTCGAATCGGCTTATACAAGTGATATGATACCGATTAGGTGTGGTTCGTGTTTTAAGATGTCCATGTCGGTTAATTACACTTTAACGAGTGATAAGTTTTCACTGTTGTCAGCATTTACGTCGGGTGGAGATGGAAAGTTAGTCACGATGATTAATGGAGAGTGTATGTGGTGTCATCGACCTACGAAGAGAGCATTTCCACAGTCGTTTTCGATGGACGAGTTGATGATTGCAACACTCGTTTTAGCAAAGTTGAAGGAGAAAGGAAAGTTGAAAGATTTGAGGTGATATAGATGGATGAAAGCGGTATTAAGGATTTCGTAGGGCAGTGGGCTAGCGAGACTATATTTTTAAAGGGAATAACTATTCTAGACGCTAAGTCGATTGCTCATTCATTTGGACTGTGGTTGCTCGAACACGGATATATAGTCGATGGGCGACCGCCTAGTTACTTTAAGGGGGGAAAATAGATGGTTGAATATAGACGGAACGAGGAAATGGAGAAGGAAGTTTACGACGCGTGCAGGAAATTGCTGAGTAAGGAGAGGAAGGGAACTCATGTCAGCGATTTGCTGTCACCTAGACAGGCGTTTTTGAGGCATAAATACGGTAATAGGATATCGGATGAGCAAGTGGGAATGTTTATAGCTGGAATTGCGCATCACGGTATCATAGAGTCACTTATTGCCGTGTGGGGCGATAGGGAAAAGAAGGAAGAGATGGAAGGGATAGAAGCGAGTATAGACTGTATGAGAAAGGGACTGCCTGTAGAGATTAAATCAACACGCGCGTGGAAGATGGATGATTTATCACAGCACTATATAGACCAATTACAGATGTATTGTATAATTAGAAAAGTGCTTCACGGTCACGCTGTTATTTTTTATCTTAATGTTAAGACAGAGACAAAGAAGGAAGATGGGAGTTGGGAGTACTATAGTGGTCCTAAGATTGTGTGCTGGGACGTCGATTTCACAGAGGAAGAAATGAAGACTGAACGGGAAAATATGATTAATAATAAGCAAGTGCTCGAGGAAGCAAAGAGGACTGGGGACGGAAGGGCATTACCGAAATGTGAGAAATGGAAGTGCCCTAAGTGCGTGTATAAGGTCGAATGTAAGGATATAGATAGAGATCCAGTTATTTCATTTTCAGGAGGTAATGTAGTTGTCGAAGGAACAGAAGGGGAAAGTGATAGAGAAAATTATCCGGACAAACAGCATATGTGACGCGTGTAAGGATGATGCGACTTGTAAAGTGGACTATCCGGTGATGAGAGAACTCGCCCGGAAACACGGCTCGTGCACTTGGTTTTCAGAGCTACTAATTAAAGGGAAAACTGAGCGTGCAGAGATGGATATAGACGAAAACGAGGATGATTATGACAACAAAATGTCGTAGTTGCGTAGTGTTTCACGAGTTGTATGGTGGAGACACCGGTGGGGGACTTAGGTGTCCTAAAGATTCACGTAATGATAGGAAGCACGTTTATGCTATGGACGACGCGTGCGATAATTACGTGGAATATTATAACGGAGAAGGCGGTGCATAGATGGAGTATATCCCATTTGTTCGAATAGTTAATCGAGCCGGCGTTTCAATACTAGATTGCTTCGAGTTTAAGTTGGACGGAGGGAGCAAAATTGAGAAGTGCGCCGTGTGCGGTAAAACTTTCGGATGGGGTGCGAGTGAATCGAGATATTATCAGCATTATATAGATAAACATTTGGGAGGGAGAAGATAATGGTTGATAAAGTGCAAGACGTGGATTCATTTTCGATGGGAGATTGTCCGCAGTGTGGGATGAAAGTGAAACGGGGACAGCATCACTGCGGTAATTGCGGTTACTGTTTTGGGTGCGACGGAAGGGACGTGGACTAAATGGGATACGACGGCGCTGGGAAGATAATGAGCAATATCGGAATGTATAGCCACATAGGAGACGGGAGGATTGTTTATAGGTGCTCTAAATGTGGAAGTATAGTTGGATTATCGGGTACTCGTGGTATTCCTAAGTGTTGCGGTCAATTAATGAAGGAAGCAAGAGTGAAGGAGTGATTAATATGGATTGTCCGGACTGTGGCAGTAAACTTCAGAGTGGAGATTCACCGCCCGCGTTAGTTTGTCCTAATTGCGGGTATATTCGAGAGTGGACACCGGAGGAATTAAGATGACTGGGCGGAGAAAGAAGGTAAGAGAAGAGTTCGAAGGAGAACAAAATAAAAGTGAAAAAAAAGAGCCACTTACTCGATGTTCGTTGTTTCCAGCTAATACGCAAGGACAGTGGAACTGGATTTCGAACGATCACGGAGAAGAGGAAGCGAAAAAGAAAAAGAAGCGGGAAACGATGATGGGCTGGGAAAGAAGTAAAAAGAGGTGATATATTGTGGGATATTGGGGTTATAAGATGTGCTAAGAAGCCGGGGGAAATGTGTGATGGAATATGCTCGGCTACTGGACACGGGCAGTGTATATTTCTTAAATTCGTGATTACGATTAAAAAAGACGATATGAAGTTACTTAAAGAGGGGAGGATATAGTATGGCTGATGGAAGTCCTATTTTCGGATTTGTGCCGGGTAAAACGTTGTGTGCAGTGTGCGGACACAGGAAATGCTTCGCGCTCGTTGAACAACGGTTGGCTAATTTAATCGACGAACAAATGAGACGTGGAGAGATGGCTGCTGTAACGTTGATTTGTTCGGAAAGATGTTATAATATGGCTCTAAACGCGAAGAAGGGAACTGTGTTTCCCGGTGGACTGGTGGTAACGTGAGCAACGGTTGGGATTCTTTACGCATCGACATACAGTCGTGCACGGAATGTGAAATGGCTAAAACGAGGAAGCAGACTGTGATTGGAAGGGGTAGCGCTAAGCCGTTGGTGCTGTTTGTTGGGGAAGCACCGGGGGAAGAAGAGGATAACGTGGGTATGCCTTTTATAGGACGAAGTGGACAAGTGCTTATGGCGGAGATAAAGAGGATAGGATTAACGCCAAATGAGTATTATATTTGTAATGCGGTTAAATGCAGACCTACAAAGAATGAGACGAGTGAGTCGGGGTTTGTTAAGGTTAAAAATAGAAAACCGACGCCAGAAGAGATTGAAAGGTGCATAGGTTTCCTTAGGAGACAAATAGAGTTATTGGAGCCTAAGATTATTGTTCAAGTAGGACAAGTAGCCGGATACGCTGTTAAGAGTTTATTTGAGGCTCGTATATTTTCATTTACACAGATAAGATTGTTAACGTTTATTCATCCTGCAGTTACATTATATAAGCCTAAAATGTATTTAGTTTTACGGGCTCAGTTCGATGATTTGAAGGAAAAGATGGAGGGGTTGAAGAGGGATGCTGGTATTGTCGGACGGGAAGGGTAAAAAACGGGTGCTTCTTACTAATTGCGTTGTAAAAAGTGTAACGAAGTATCTTACGGAATTTGACGACCCGCTGATACCAAAAGTTGAATTTGAGGCTATTATTACGCACGGTAGTATCGCTACGGAGCGTGCCGAGATAAAAGTGATTACGCAAAAACGGATTTTTAAGAAAGGACAGAAAGTAGATATTGAGCTGAGGTGATTTATGAGTTCGTTTTCGGGTGATAGTCCTAAAAGCGTTTTTACACCGGTTCCTAGAAAGACGTATCCTAAAAAGAGTGATGCGGAAATTGAGAAGGATGAGAGGAAGAAAACTGGAGAATTTCATCAGTTTAAGTTGGATGAAATACGAGAAAGACGGGTTGTTCCATCATCAGTGTTTGAGGGGTATGCTGAGGGTTCGATAGTTTCGTTGCTGGGCTCACCGAAAACTGGGAAGACAAACTTCGCTATGCAAGAGTGTATTCACGCGTCAAAAACGGGTTACGATTCATTGTATATTTATAATGAGAGTCCCAGATATAGGTTTTCAAGTATAATGATGAAGAAGATGAAGATGATGAGCTTGGGCGAGTTAGATTTGAGCAGGATAACGATGTGTAATATGAACGGCGAAGTGCTGAGAAGCGCAAATTATGATAATATTGATACGTATATGAGACGGGCGTGGGCTGGAAAAATGAGATATTGGTTAGAACATTATGCGAGGAGACCAAGGTTTGTAGTAATTGACTCAATTTCAAAGGTTGGAAGGGTGTATATCCCTCAGTTGTTCAAGGTTATGGAGGTATTGTGCGACGAGTTAATTAATATTATGACGTCGACCGGTAAATACCCTGTAGTTCTCATTTTACATCAAAAATCTGGCGGTTATTGGGAGAAATTTGACGACTCTGTAGTTGGTGGAGCTGGAATGATTCACGAGACCGATACGTCCATTGTTCTAAAGAGGTTGGAGATTAATAAGAAATTGGCGGATGAGACCGGGTTGAGATGGGGAAGTAAGGTTTATACAATTACGGTGGATAGCAGGGATATCGATTGTTCTCCGTTCGAGAGAGTGTTGAAAATGGAGAATGGTTATGTTAAGGCGGAGAAGCCGTTGTTTGAGGTCACGGAGAGAAAAGTAGGATTTCACGGTAAACAGGGGTGGAGTAATTGAAGAAAACTGAGGATGAAATAAAGAGGGCGTTTGAGATACTTAAGGGGCATCAGAAAATGGTACAGAAAAATTTAGGAATACAACAGTCAATGGGGTTTATTAACGATGAATCAGCGGCGGAGGCTGTTATGATTGATGTCGTTATTAAGTATTTTGAGTGGATGATAAGCGGTAACGATGAAATAGAAAAGTTGCTACTTGAGATAATCGCAAAGGATGACAGGCTTAAGACTATTATTAGACGATACGAAGATACCACGGGCGTTAACGATATGTTTCGGTGAAAGTTTATGATATTAATGTTTACAGAGAGGTGTTGTGATGAGTGGTTGGTCAGGTTCGTCGTTTTCCGGAATGACGTACGCCGAAAAGCAGAGGTTGGGCGGCTCAACAGAAGAGTTTAATCCGGATGATATACTCCCAGATTTCATAGATTCATTTGTGAAGTATTACTATAAATTCTATGAAGTTGTCCCAGAGGAATATATCGAGGCGTGTGCTATGTTTGCGATGTCTGCAATTATAGGTAATTCACTGAGTTGTAATGATACGTCGTTGGGATATAAGAAGTGCAATTTATTAGTTATATTACTGGGACCGAGTAGCGTGGGACATAAGTCCATGATTGTTACCGAGACCGAAAAGATGTTAAAGGCAACGGATAAGGTTACATTTCTATCATCGAGATTTAGTATTGAAGCGATGATTAGCGATTTGAAGGATGCACCTAGTGGAGTATTCGTGAGGGATGAGTTTACTGGGATGATGGCGGAGGCTACTAAGAGTTATTTATCTGACTTAAAGGAGTTCCTATGTCAGATTTACGATTGCAGGGTTGAGCCTAGGAGCACAAAGAAGGAAGGTAGGATAGACCCGGGTAATATTTGTAATTCACTACTGAGTGCGACTGTGCCGGAGAACTTGAGTTTGAAGCTAACTATAGAAGATTCAATTGGTGGATTTTTACCGAGGATAGTGTGGATTTGTCCGGATTTCAAGGAACAGAAAGATATAGGAATAAAGAGAGCTACGGATAAGGATATGGAGTTCAAGTTCAAGCTGGTTAAGACGTTGATGTTTATACATAAGAAGTTCTTAATTGACGGAACCGATGCAAGACTTACAGACGAGGCGTTTGATGTATATAATAGATGGATTCTAAATAACAGTAATACAGTTTATACAGCCGGGAAGGATGTCATGGCGTATTACGCAAGGTTGGTTGACTTTTTGTTGAAAGTCGCTATGATAATGCAGGTTAGTAGTACGGCGACGGAAGTGCAGGTTAAGATGGATAATAAGACAAAAAAGGTCACGCGATATATTGAGATACAGGCTAGCGTGATGAGAAAGGCTGTTAAGTGGATTAATGAATATAGAGATGTTCATCTCAATAGAGCGTTGAAAATGCTAAGCAACAGGGAAAACGAGCGAGTTTATAATGGAATTAAAACGCTACTAGAAGAAACAGAACAAAAAGAGATTACATATTCGATGTTACTTAGAAAACTGAGCGATTTATCAACGGATAGATTAAGAAAGGTGGTTCAAACACTTATAGACGCCGATAGGATACGTGTTAGAGCGTCGTTAAGGGACGTTGGAAATATCAAGAAGAAAACGGAGCATATTTCGATAGTGAAAACGGAGGATATGACATAGGTTAAGAACACAGTTATATTATCATAATAATAATAATAATAATAATAAAAATTAGGTTTAATAGTTCTTTCCCGTATGTCGGGAGATAGATGCTATTTACTTTAAATTACCGATAAACCTACATATACTCTACGAAGTAAATATATATTTACTTAATCGTATATGTAAGCAGTTTATAAGGGTGAAAAGATGATTGATAGTTTCCCAGATAAACATAAGCAAGTAATACCTATCATCCGATATATGGGGAAAATCCGCATAATAATAATAATAATAATAAAATGTCGTACAAATGTTTAAATATTATTATGATTATTATCATAATAATAATAATGGAGGGATTCGCAGATGAAAGCGCAGTGTTCGAAGTGTGGATATGAGTGGGAGAGCCGTGTTGATAATCCGAAGGCGTGTCCGTACTGTAAACAGTACATAAAGAAGCCTAAAACTGAAGAAAAAGATATCGCTGTTATTGATGAGGAAAAGGTGAGTTAAAATGCGCGAAAAAGAACTTTCTAGTTATGGAGACAGCGTGGACGCTGAAATTAATATTATATCCAAACAACTTAGTGATATTGCTGATAAGTATAGAGTTGAAAGTATGACTGAAATTATAAAGAGAGGATTTAACATTCACGATGTTATTAAGTGCGAATTATTTATAATAGGTTCTAATTTAGGTTATATATCTTTGCCCGAGTTTACTATTGTAGATAATGAAGTTAAAAAACGGTTCGACATGGTGTGGATAAAGAACAATAAGATAGTATATATATTCGAGTTACAGAATGTTACTAAGGTTCTATTTTTAGATAGGATATTGAGGTTGTTAGGTCGTCCTATATTTTTAAATATAAGAGTCGATAAAACATTTAAGTTGACCATAGACGATTTGTTGGGTTATGGATGGATTAGAGAAGTATTGGATAGCGGTAGATTGCTAAAGTTACCATTTAAATGGGAATTTCGTGTGGGAGATATATTAAAAATAGCTATTGAAAATGGAGAACTAATATTCTATAAAGTCGACGAGATGATTAATAATAGATGTTTATATATTAGTGTTATAGGTACTAGTTTTAAGCCTATGATACAGATTCCTACGCTATTGAATCTAAAAAGAGGAGATGTTATCGAGATGAGAAAGTTTGATGAGAATGCGTTTGTAGCTAGATTGGGTTTTACTCCGGACAGCGATAGAAGTGATATATGTCTTTTAGATGTAATAAAAGATAAAACATCTATAGTTGTGTGTCTAGGCGGTTGGAGCGGTTCTGCTCTAGTTGAACAGAACACGTGTAATATAAAGTTCGAAGAGGCGGTTTGAATGTTTTTAAAACTGATAATAGGAAATAGTCGTGAAATGGTTGAGCTGGCGGATGAAAGTGTTGATATGGTAGTAACCAGTCCGCCGTATATTTCGGCTATCGATTACAATCGAGCTAATCCGGAAAACATAGGGAATTTCACAGGTTTGCCATATTATGATATGATGTACGATGTTTATTCAGAATTATTTAGGGTTTTAAAACCCGGACGAAAGTTCTGTCTAAACGTTCAAGATATTCCTTCCACTGAGGAAACTACAGGTTTAGACCTAGTAGCGTTTCGTTCCGCGTTGTTGTGTCAGAAAGTAGGATGGGAACTTATTGCTGATATCATATGGGATAAGGGTCGTAATAGAGCCGGTGGAACTCCTTTAGGAACAATTCCGTTCCCGGCGTCGCCTGTTATTCTAGGAAATTATGAACATATATTTGTTTTTAGAAAGCCCGGAAAGCCGGATTATTCACATATCACGCCGGAACAGCGCGAGCCTAGTAAGTTGACAACGCCCGAAATAGCGGAGAGTATTTATTCGGTTTGGAGTATAAAACCGGAACTTGATAGACGCCACCCAGCTCCCTATCCACAGGAATTACCTAGGCGTTTAGTTAAATTTTATAGTTTTGTCGGGGAAACCGTTTTAGAGCCGTTTACTGGTTCTGGAACTACGCTAAAAGTGTGTAAGGAACTAAGACGAAATTGTATAGGCTACGAACTGGAAGAAAAGTACGTAGAACTAATTAAGGAAAAGGTTGGGTGGAATCAGAGTTTTCTAGAAGGAGAGAACTATAAATATGAGATAATATGTCGTACAATCATTTAAATACTATAATACATATATACTTACTAATGAGGTATAAATATGGAGAACATAGATAAACCCGATATTATATTGAAATGCAAGAGATGTGAAAAAGAGTGGAAATATACAGGACAATCCGTTTGGTATACGTCGTGTCCTAGATGTCACACTGCAGTTAACGTTCGTAAAAAACTAATTGAATTAGGGGTGATTAAAGTTGATTGAGTTTAAAGATGATATTATTAGCGCTACTAGAAGTTCTCGTGTAGTCGATTCTAACTTCTTTAGTGGCAGTTGGAGCGTGGAGAAAGCGTGGTGCTTGGGTTTAATAGCGACCGACGGATGTTTATTTTCTTCTACGCGTGTTAATAACGGTGGGATAGCTAAAAAGGGAATAAGTCTTATTAGTACTGATAAGGAGATGATTGAAAAGTTTGCTAACTATTTATCTTCAACTCATACTATAGGATGTGTTGTGGATAGAGGATATAATGGTTATGGGCATAATAAGCCGGTTTATCAGATACATATATTAAATAGTAAACTTTATGATGATTTAGTTAAGTTGGGGCTGAAGGAGAGGAAGTCGTTGGATTTGCAGTTTCTTAATGACTATCCGGAAGAGTTTATGAGAGATTATATACGAGGTTGTTGGGATGGAGACGGCGGGATATATTATTATTATCAGTTTTCTTGTTGTATAGTTTCTTCTAGTTATAATTTTATTACGCACATAGATAGTTTTTTATCAAGTGTATTATGTTTTGATAAACATACTATTTCTAATATATGTGTCGAAGGAAAGCATATTCAATTTAAGTTGAATCTAACAGGTGAGAACGCGCGGAAGTTGTGTCGTTACATATATCACGATAAGATGGGGGACGCGTATTTAACGAGGAAATATAACGTATGGCTAAAATATGACAGATGAGGGTGTATGATATGACTAAAAATTTGATAGTAGGACAAAAGCGTGAAATAGTGCGGCGAGCTGTAGGAATGTGTCGGATAACTATTAGTGATATAGTTACAAAGGCGTATTCAAAAGAGGATATTATTAAGGAACTTCGAGCGCATACTACTATACAGCCGGCTGATTCCATAGTTGACTGGGAGAGTGTGCTACAAAAGTTAATACAGGAGGATAGGATAAGAGTTATACTTTCGAGTGATTTACCATTATTGGCAGAGTCGGTTTGTCCGGCTCCGATATATTTACCATTGGGTTTTTCGAGCACAGTCACTATACCACTTAATCTATATATGTTCGATGAGGAACAGCGTGTTAATGTATATACGTTGAATAGGTTTATTAAGTGGTTTGAAGACGGTTGCCCTACATCAACTGGTATAAGACAAATAGAACCAACTGGGGATAGATGCACGGCTAT
>Ga0209777_10004326_pt1 | contig 16844 bp, 16 predicted proteins | sample FrelakmetHBP12HB_FD_187147 | JGI IMG/M metagenome (GOLD analysis project Ga0209777, IMG submission 187147) | Freshwater lake sediment microbial communities from the University of Notre Dame, USA, for methane emissions studies -HBP12 HB (SPAdes)... | ecosystem: Environmental > Aquatic >...
GATCTTCTTGGCCACGCCCGCCTGAGCATCATCGATCTGAGCGACGGGCGGCAGCCTCTCGCGAACGAGGATGAGACCGTCTGGATCACCTACAACGGAGAACTCTATAACTTCCAGCCTCTGCGAGAGGAACTCGAGGCCAAGGGGCACCGATTCCGAACCCGGACCGACACCGAGGTCATCGTCCACTTGTTCGAAGAGGAAGGGATCGACTGTGTCAAGCGCCTGCGGGGCATGTTCGCCTTCGGCATCTGGGACTCCCGCAACGGCACGATGTACCTGGTGCGCGATCAGATCGGCATCAAGCCGGTCTACTACACCGTCCTCGGGGGCCGGCTGATTTTCGGGAGCGAGATCAAAGCGATCCTGGCACACGGCGGCGTGCCGCGCACCGTCCGCGAAGACGCCCTCTCGGACTACCTGACGTTCCTCTATGTGCCCGGCCCGAAGACCATGTTTCGCGACATCTTCAAACTGGAGGCAGGATACTGGCTCCGATTCAACGCCCAGGGCCTGCACAAACAGATGTATTGGGACCTCCCTCCGGCCGAGCCTATCACGCACGACCGCCGGCGGATTGAGCAGGACCTCGTGGACGCCTTGGCCGAGTCGGTCCAACTCCAACTCGTCAGCGACGTGCCGCTGGGCGCGTTCCTGAGCGGTGGCGTCGACTCGTCGGCTGTTGTCGCCATGATGTCACGGGCCGGGCAGGACCCCCTCGTCACCGTCTGCGTCGGGTTTGAGGAACACCGCTACGACGAGACGCCCTTCGCCCGCCGCGTGGCCCAGCGCTACCACACCCAACATCACGAGGAAATCATCCGGCCCGAGGCCACGCGGATCGTCGAAACCCTGGCCTGGCACTACGACGAGCCGTTCGCGGACTACTCGGCCATCCCGACGTACTACGTGTCGCAGGCGGCCCGGCGGCACGTGACGGTGGCCCTTTCGGGCGACGGCGGCGACGAGAACTTCGCCGGCTACCGCCGTTACCGATTCGACCTCCTGGAACGGCGTGCCCGGCGTCTTCTGCCCGCATGGCTGCGGAGGTCGCTCGTGCGTTCGCTCGCGAACCTCTATCCGAAGGCCGACTGGCTGCCTCGCCCCTTCAGGGCAAAGGTCACGCTCGGCAACATCGCGTCCGACCCCGAGACTGCGTACTGCCGCAGCCTCACCTTTCTCAGCGAGGACGAGAAGGCTGCGTTCTTCACGGGCGACCTGGCCCGGGCGCTCGGCGAATACCGCTCATCCGACATCATCCGGTCCTGGATGAACCGGGCCGCCCGCGACGGCCTCGACCAACTCCTATATACAGACATTAAGACATACCTTGTTGATGACATTCTCACAAAGGTCGACCGCGCCAGCATGGCGGTCTCGCTCGAGGTCCGACCGCCCCTTCTGGACCATCGGCTCGTCGAGTTCGCTCACCGGATCCCAGCGACGATGAAGGTCGAAGGCCAACAGGGGAAGGCCGTCTTCAAGTCGGCCCTGCGACCGTACTTGGATGAGGAGACGCTCTATCGCCCCAAGCAGGGGTTCACACCGCCGGTTGGCGAGTGGATGCGCGGCCCCCTGCGCGACATGGTGGGTGACCTTCTGCTCGGCCCCGGCGCAGCGTACGGCAATTACATCGAGCGGTCGATGGTCGAACAGGCCTGGCGGGCGCACCAGGTGGGCCTGCGAGACCATACGCCGCTCCTCTGGTGCATCCTGATGTTCGAGTTGTGGGCACGGAAGTTCCTCGCGGCGGACGCCTCGCCGCTTGGAACGGAGGGTGAGGGGTGAAAATCCTGTCTTTCTCATCCTCGTTTCCGAGCAGCGTCCGGCCCACGGAAGGGATCTTCGTGCTTCATCGCCTCCGCGCGATCGCGCAGAAGGTCCCGCTGGAGGTAGTCCATCCGCTCGCCACCATCCCGCTGATCGGGAGCATCCACTCTCGCGCCGCTCTGCCCTTGGAGGAGAGGGTCGGCGACCTCACGGTCTACCACCGGCGATTCTCATACGTGCCGGGCATCCTGAAGCGATTCGACAGCCGTTTCTACGCTCTCGGCCTTGAGAACTGGCTGCGAATGTATTGTGCACGGGAGCGCCCAACCCTCTTGGACGCCCATTTCGCCTGGCCCGACGGCGTCGGCGTGTCGTACTTGGCCAGGGGCCTCGGGCTTCCATACACGATCACGCTGCGGGGGACGATCAACCCGCGGTATCCCATCCGTTGCTTTCGCCGGCGGATGGCCGACGCCCTTCAGCATGCGGCGGCCGTCATCAGCGTGAACCGGAGCATGGCCGATATCGCCATTCAGCTCGGCGCGGCCGCGGATAGGGTTCATGTCATCGCCAATGGCGTGGACATGGATCGGTTCAAACCGGTCCCAAAGGCCGAGGCCCGGCGGGCATTGGATATCCCCCAAGACCAGCCACTCGTGGTCTCAGTCGCCAGCCTCAAGCCGCCGAAAGGGCATGAGGATCTCATCCGCGCTATGGCTACGGAGAAGATGCCGTTGCGGGCTCGGCTCATCATCATCGGCGGGGAGACCGACTTCGGGGCCTATCGGCGGCTGCTCCAAAGGCTCGTCGAATCGCTAGGTCTCAGGGATCGCGTAGTGTTCGCTGGCGTCCTGCCTCAGGAAACCGTGGCGGCCTACTTCAGCGCCGCCGACGTAAGTGTCTTGGCCTCTTACACCGAAGGTTGCCCCAACGCGGTCCTGGAGTCACTCGCCTGCGGCACGCCAGTGATTGGCACACCTGTCGGTGCCATTCCGGAGTGGCTGAAGGACGGCGAGAACGGCTATGTTGTCCCCGTGGGCGATCCTTCGGCCATTGGAGGCGCCATAGCCAAGGCCCTCCGAAGACCATGGTCCCGCGACACCGTTCGCAGGGGCATCATCGGTCGGACGTGGGAGACCGTGGCCAAAGAAACTCTGTCAGTATTTGAAGAAGCGCTTCGTGTGCCTTGACCGCAACGGCGTTGTGCCTTGAGTGTCACGGGGTGCTTCGAAAACGAGTTAAGAGTTCTTGCGTCGCAAGGCCGACGCAAGAACTCCGTTGAACTGAACCGCGTCTTGAAGGAAACCTGAAATGGATCCGCAACGTAATGGCAGGATATGGTTCGTAGTTTTGGCCTTCCTGGTGGTCGGTGCCGGGACGCGGTTCTATCAGATCGGCTGGAGCGTGTCGGGAGATCATACGACTACGTTCACAGAAACCAAGAGCCTCACAGAGAAGCCCTTTTTTCTGCCGGTTCTCGAACGGGACGATGTGCAGGCTCGCACGCTTCCCGTCAGCTACGGTCTACAGGCCTTGGCGTTCAAGGTGTTCGGCACCGACGAAGCCCAGTCGCGGTACGGCAGCGCGCTGGCGGGGACGCTCAGCATCGGGTTAACCGTTCTGATCGTCTCACGGCTATACGGCTTGACGAGCGGTATTATCGCGGGCATCACGCTGGTGTTGTGGCCATGGCTGCTCTATCATTCCCAGGACAACCGGCACTACAGCTACGCCTTCCTGTTCGCATCGCTCGCGATTCTTTCGGCCACCGCCGCGTGGCAGCGCGACAGCCTAGTCTGGGGAATACTTGGCGGCCTTTTCTCCGCCCTAGCCTTCTTATCCCACAGCATTACCGCCGTCGTGCCGGCCGGATTGCTGCTGTTCCTGGTGGTGGAGGTCATCGTTAAGCGGTCGCCCGTCCAGAGACGGGCGCTTGGGGGCTACATAGCCACAGGTGCGCCACTTATGATCACGAGTTGTGCTCTAGGCATCTGGGCCTTTGGATCCTGGGTCGGCTTCGCAGCGGCGGCAGGCTGGGGCCGGTCGCCGCATCTGCTGGGCCTCGCGTACAACCTGACGTGGGGTGTGACCCTCCTTTCCCTCCTGGGAGGCCTTCTGTCGTGGCGAAGCAAAGATGCATGTGAGCGGATGTGGACGAGTATTGCAGTAATGTCGGTCGCAGCGTGCGTTATTGTCCCGCTGATTACCGCGTTCCGACCCGATTACGTTTTCCCCGCCTCGCTTGTGTTCTACCTGCTGGCCGCACGCGTGCTGGCCAAGGCGTATGAGTCATTGAAGGAGCAATCACGGTTGTTGGCCGCAGGTCTTGTCGGTGTCGTCGTGGCCTTTCCGCTCCCCTCGGTGGCATCCTATTACCAAGACGGGGACCGATGCGACTATCGATCGGCAGCCAAGTTCATCAAGAATGAGAGGCATGACGGAGACATCATCGCGGCGGATATCCCGGGAGCGCTTGGGTATTATCTTGATGGCCCGGTAGTCAACGCCAGTAATTTGTCTAGAGAGCCCCAGAAGAGCATGCCAGTTCTCCAGGGGCTCGTGGAGAGCGGCGGTCGGGTCTGGTACGTCTGCCAGTTTTCACGAAATGAGATTCCGACGGTGCCAGACCGTTGGCTCTGGAAAAACGGCGTCCGCATGATACGGATCAAGAAGAAGAGGTTCGATTACACCGAGCATGCCTTGGACGTTTATCTGCTGAACCCAACGATCCAGGACAAAGAGCGGCTCGAGAAGGAGGCCCCCTGAACACCCCTGACGCGAACGGGGCGCTGTCCAGGGCGAACGGCTCATGCGCCGAGGGCCACCCGAAGCGCTTCCACCGTCCTCCGCTGCTCATCTGAGGTCATCTGAGCAAAGACAGGGAGCAGAATGCAGGAGTCTTGTGCACGCTCGCTCTCCGACAGCGATGGTCGCCTGCCGCCTTCAGCCTTCGCGTCTGTCAGGTCGTCTCCGCAGAGCCAGCACTCCTGCGTGTAGGCGGGCTCGCGGTGAGCACACATGATCCCCCGCCGCGTTGCAACACCCGCGTTGAGCATGGCCTGCATGACTTCCCGTTGGTCGCGGCCTTCGGGGAGCCGCACGCAGTAGCTCTGCCAGTTGCTCTTCGTCCATGAGGGCTCGACGGGAAGGCAGAGGCCTGGAGTATCTGAGAGCCACTCGGCGTAGCGGGCGGCAAGCAGGCGGCGGCGCTCAAGGATCTCCGGCAGCCGGCCCAACTGCACGCGGCCGACCGCCGCTTGGATGTCCGTCAGCCGATAATTGTAGCCCAGCACATCGTAGGACTCGAAGATCACCTGGGCGGCGCCGTGCCGGACGGTGTCCGGTACGCTCATGCCATGCTGGCGAAGCAGGCGAAACTTCGCATCGTACTCGGCATTGTTTGTGGTCAGCATGCCGCCGTCGCCCGTGGTGATGACCTTTCGAGGGTGGAAGGAAAAGCAGGCCACGTCGCCGCGGGGCCGGCCGATCCGTTCCCACTGCCCGTCCCACTGGGTCTCGCTGCCGATCGCGCAGGCGGCGTCCTCGATGACCTTCAGCCCGTGCCGTGAGGCAACCGCCAGGATCGCCTGGAGGTCGCAAGGCATGCCCATCTGGTGGACACACAGTATAGCCTTCGTCCGGTCCGTAACTGCGGACTCAATGAGGTCCGGCCGCATGTTGTAAGTCGATGCATCGATGTCTATGAAGACAGGTACAGCACCGCAGTACCGGACGGCGTTGGCCGTGGCAATGAAGGAATGGCTAACTGTAATCACGTGGTCACCGGGGCCGACACCCACCGCGCGGAGGGCCAGATGCAGGGCGGCGGTACAACTGGACACGGCGCAGGCGTACGCCGCGCCGACGTACGCCGCGAATTCACGTTCGAAGGCGGCGACCTGCGGCCCTTGGGTGACCCACCCCGACGCGATGGCCTCGGCGGCCGCCTTTTGCTCTTCCGGGCCGAACAGCGGCTTGGTGATCGGTATCACTTCGCGCTTTGCGGACATGGCGCCCCCTCTTTGCCTTTGCGGCTCTGTTCGTCCCACCACCAGTCGACAAGTCGGCGAAGCCCTTCCTCCAGCGACACCTCTGCGCGGAAGCCCAGCAGGCGCTTCGCCTTCTCAACGCTCGCCAGGCGGCGCGCAACCGGATTGACCTTTCGCTCCGGCGCAAATTCGATCCCGAGGTTCGACCCCATCACCTTCAGCAAGGCGTTCGCCAGGTCCAGAAGGCTGGTCTCCACGCCGCTGCCGATGTTGAAGACCTGGTCCGACACGTCCGCCTTGGCAGCCACCAGGTTGGCCCTGGCGATATCCCCCACATAAATGAAGTCCATCGTCTGCCGACCGCTGCCGAAGATAAGAGGGGGCTTGCCAGCGACAATCCGTTCCATCCAGCGGATCAGGACCTCGGTATAGACACCGTGAATGTCCATACGTGGGCCGTAGACGTTGAAGTAGCGCAGCGCCACGTAGGGGAGGCCGTACATCTCGTTGAAACTCCGCAGCAACCCTTCGTTGAACGCCTTGGCTGCTCCGTAGATGGTGCGGTTGTTGTACGGGTGGTGCGACTCGTCCGTCGGAAACTGGTCGGCGGCCCCGTAAACGGAGGCCGATGAGGCCGCCACGACCTTCCTGACCTTCGCCTTGACCGCCGCCTCCAGGACGTTAAACGTGCCGTCGGCGAGGACCTCCAGGGCAAGTCGGGGCTCCTGGGCGCACTGCGTGATCCGGATCGCGGCCTGATGAAAGACGATATCGACACCCGCCATGACGTCGGCCAGCAGCGCGGTGTCGCGGATGTCGCCCTCGACTACGCGGACCGGGCCGCTGGATGTGGCGCGTTTCAGGTTCTCCCGGCGCCCGCGCGTAAAGTTGTCCAGGATGATGATCTCCGAAGCGCCAGCGGCCGCCAGAAGGTCGGCGATGTGCGACCCCACAAGCCCCGCGCCGCCCGTGATCAGAAAACGGCGTGATTCCGTCTGCATGGATATCCTTTCTCATGCGCGACCGCTCTGCCGGCCGGCGGATCAACCCGGCTTCTCGCATTGAACACTGGGATGTACCGATGTTCTATGCCTGCTTCTCGCCTGTGCCAGGCACCGTGGCGTGAGGAGGAGACCGCTCCTCCACGATGAACCGCGGTCGGCCGCGGGCCTCGTCGAACGTCCGCCACAGATACTCTCCCATGATGCCCAACATGAGCATCACAAGCCCGAAGCCAACCAATAGGAGGGTCATGAGCGCGGCATATCCCGTGCCGGCGACCACCCAGCCGCAGAGGCGCGCCACAATTACAAACAAGGCAAAAGCAAACCCACCCAAGGCAAAGAACACCCCCAGCAAGGACATCATGCGGATGGGCGTGAAACTGAATGAGACGAAGGAATCAACAAGGAGTTTGATCTTCTTGCTCAACGTCCACTTGCTGATACCCGATGCACGGGCCTGCTTGACGTAGGGCACGAACGACTGCCGGAACCCCATCCAGAGCACCATGCACATGAAACTGGTGTTCTTCTCGGGGATCTTCAGGTACGCGTCGATCACCTTGCGGTCCAGCAGGAAGAAGTCGGCCCCCTGGGACGGCATCTCCGTAAGGGCCAGCCGGCGCAGCGCCTCGTAATAGATGCGCGAGAACAGTTTCACGGACGTCTTCTCGCCTTCGCGGGCGGTCCGCACCGCCCAGACGACGTCGCTGCCGCCTTGCCAATGCTTGGCGAGATCAAGAACGAGTTCGGGCGGGTCCTGAAGGTCCGCCGCCAGGAACGTGGCGGCATCTCCCGTGCATTCGGCCAGCCCGGCGTGGAACGCCGCATGCGAGCCGAAGTTCCTGCTCAGGCGGATGACGCGGACCCGCGGATCCGCTTCGGCCCAAGCCTTCAGGAGGTCGAACGTGGCGTCGGCGGAGTGGTCGTCGACGACGATCAACTCGAACTCATACTCCGCGGTTGAATCGAACAGGGCCGTCAGCCGCGCGCGCAGGATCGGGACATTCGACTCCTCGTTGTACGCAGGGATAATAATCGACATGCGTTTCGTGGTGTTCACCGCCTTGCGGTCTTCCGCCGCGATGGCGCGTCGCCGCCCTTGGCCGGCAACGGTCGTGCCGGGACGCCCGCCACGATCTGCCCTGGCTCAACATCCCGGACCACCGCGGCGCCCATCCCCACGAGCACTCCATCTCCAATGCGAATACGGTCACGCACGGTGGCGCCCATCCCCAGGTAGCATCCGCGGCCTATGTTCACGTAGCCCGCAATCAGAACCCCGGCGCAGATGCAGCACCCTTCGCCTACGACGGAATCATGGTGAATCACCGCTCCGTAATATGCAAGGGTGTGGGCGCCGACCTTAGCGTCGGACGAGACCACCGCGTGAGGGTAGATGATCACGTCCGGGCCCAGCACCGCCGTGTCAAGCACCGTGGCCTGTGGATGCACAAAGGTCGCCCAGCGATCGTCCGGAAGGTGCATCTGTTCGGCCACCTTGAGCCGGATGGCCCGATCTCGAGCGTTTGCGATCCCGCAGATGAACGTGGCCGCCTTGTGGCGGGGCACGTCAGCCAGCACGCCCAAAACGGGGACGCCGGCCACTACCGAGCCGATCAAGTCTCGGTTGTCATCAAGAATTCCCTCGACGCGCCATGCCCTCTTACCCCCTGGGTAAGATTCGGCGTGGTGCATCAGCGCAATCAGTTCTCTTGTCCCTCCACCAGCGCCGAGGAGGATTATGGATTCTGCTCGCATGCCTTGGCCGCAGCCTTTTCTGACCTAAAGTGTCCCAAAATCATTAGCGCTCCCGGGGCCGAGAAGACCACCACCCCCAGGCGGACCAGCAAGACGATTATGCTGCCGCTCGTCAAACCGAACTCTATGAACGCCTGAGAGCCGACGGCCTCGCCGACACCCAAGCCCCCCGGCGAAATAGGCAGGCTGTTGGCCACAATCACCAGCGGCACCACGAGCACCTGCCCGACCGAGGCCGTCATCCCCAGAGCCGCCGCCGCCAGGATGTATGACGCAACCGCAGCGCCGTTACACAGGCCGCTGAAAAACCAAATACCCGCCAACTTCTTCCACGACAGCCGGTAGAGCCCAAGCGAATCGCCGAGCGCCTCCCGGAACCGCATGGGCATCAGCCGCAGCACCCGCTCGGACGTCGGCCTACAGAATACCAGGAACAACCCGATGCTACCAGCGGCTGCGAACACCAGCACCGCCCCGATCAGCGTTGCTTGCCCTGACGTACAGCCGGACGCCGCGATGCCCAAGCCCGCCAGGCTTCCGATCACGAGCATCGAGTGCAGGCCGATAACCCGGTCCAGGAGGATCGTTGAGACCGCCCGCATCTTGGCCGCCGGCTGGTTGCGGCAGGCCGCGTAGGCCTTGGCCAGGTCGCCCCCGGCGGCGCCCGGTAGAAAAAGCCCCGCAAAGTATCCGAGCCACGTCATCCGCAGTGCTGCCGGCCAGCCGACCGCCAGTTGCTGTACTTCCAGCAGCCAGATCCATCGCCAGACGGGCAGCACCATGCTGGCCAAAAGGGCGCCGGCGGCCGCCAGCAGGTAACCCGTATGCTGAATGCCCCGCAGTTGCGAGAGGTCGAGCCTGCCGCTGGAAACCAGCCACGCAAGCAGACCGGCCGCCACGACCAGTTTCGCGAAGAACACGAGGCGTTGGCGCCACGGACGCGCCGCCGGGACCGCGCCTTCCGCTGTGGGCGTCGCGTTGGTCATGACAACCCCGGCTGGCACCTCCATCGATGGGCCTCTGCCGCCTCCCAGAATCACAGGGCCGGCCGCAGGGCCTCGACGACGTAGTCGATGAGATCGTCCGTCAGTTCGGGGTACATCGGGAGCGAGAGGATTTCGTCGGCCACGGCCTCCGCAACCGGGAAATCGCCCTTCGTGTAACCGAGCGAGGCGTACGCGCCGCTCAGATGCAGCGGAATGGGGTAATGGATGCCGCAGTCGACCCCCTTGTCCAGCAGGGCCTGCATGGCGGCAGCCCGATCCCGAACCCGAATGACGAACAGGTGGTTCACATGGCGGACGTGCGGCTTTTCTTTCGGCAACCGGACCGGCAGTGCCACCAGGGCCGCCCGGTACTTGGCGGCTGCCCGCCGACGTGCGTCCGTCCACGTCGAGAGATACTTCAGTTTGACCCCCAGCACCGCGCCCTGAAAGCCGTGCATGCGGTAATTGTAGCCGACCATCTCGTGGTAATAGCGCTTGGCGGACCCGTGGTCGCGGAGCATGCGAGCGATGCGGGCGACCTCATCGTCATTCGTCAGGATGGCGCCGCCTTCGCCGTAGGCGCCGAGGTTCTTGCCGGGGTAGAAACTGAAGGCTGCCGCGCGGCCGTGGGTGCCGACTTTCCGCCCCTTGTACTCGGCATCATGGGCCTGGGCACAGTCTTCGAGAACCATCAGGCTGTGGCGCTTGGCGATCGCCAGGATCTCATCCATTTCCGCGGGCTGACCGTATAGGTGCACGGGGATGATCGCCCGAGTCCGGGGGGTGATGGCGGCCTCGATCTTCGCCGGGTCGATGCCGTAGTCCTCCTCGGACATGTCTACGAAGACCGGCCGAGCCCCGGAGTGGCTCACCGCCTCGGCCGTGGCGATGAACGTATTGACCGGCACGAGAACCTCGTCACCCGGCCGGATCCCCATAGCCGCGAGCGCCACATGCAGGGCACTCGTGCCACACGACGTGGCCACGCCGTGCTTCGCGCCATGGTGGGCCGCAAATGCCTCTTCGAACCCCTTGACCGCCGGCCCCTGGATGAAGGCGGTGTTCTCCATCACGCGGTCCAGCGCCTCGTGAATCTCGGCACGGATCAGCGCGTACTGGGCCTTGAGGTCCACCAGGGGGACTTTGATCGGCACTTTCAGCATGGCTCCGGCCTTTCTGTCACAGACGACTCGGTTGGCGGCACGCGGCGCAGCACACGAGCGGGATTGCCGGCGACGATCGTATGCGCCGGGACGTCCTTCGTCACCACCGCGCCCGCGCCGACAATGGCGCCCTCTCCGACCGTCACGCCGCAAAGGATCGTGGCATTGGAGCCAATGGAGGCCCCCCGCTTGACGCAGGTCGGCACGACCTTCCAGTCCTGCTCCGTTTGGGGCGCGCCATCAGCCCGCGCGGCACGGGGATAGAGGTCGTTGATGAACATCACACCGTGGCCGATGAAGCAGTGGTCCTCAATATGAACACCCTCGCATACGAAGGTGTGGCTCGATATCTTGCATGATCGGCCGATGGTCGCGTTCTTCTGCACCTCGACGAACGCCCCTAGACGCGTATCGTCTCCGACCGTGCACCCGTAAAGGTTCACGAAGCCGTGGATGGCAACGTTCTTCCCGAGTTTCACGTCCGGTGCGATACGGACAGTAGGCCCACCGGGAATGCTGGAGTCTCTCGACATACAGTAGCCCCCTGTCGGCCCTCAGAGAAGCGATAAGGCGCCGTCCTGAATGGCCACCGGCCGGCCCCCGTGAGCCAGGCTCATGTCGCTCGCCTCCAGTGTGACAACGACGTCAAGCCCATCTTCGCCTGAAGTAATCGGCCGTTTGCCATTGCGGCAGCAGTCCGCGAAGTGACGAGCCATTTTCTGAAGGGCCTCGGCGGTGTCGATCCGCGGCATCCAGACATCGCCCGTCCGATAAGCTACCTGGAGCCGGCGCTGGTCCTCAGGCCCTATTGACTTGGTCTCGATGCCCTTATCGTATACACGTATCTTTTCCGCCGCTTCGAGGTCGTCCCATGAGACCATTTGTTTCGAACCCGCGATGATCATGCGGCGGACTTTCGTCGGGGACAGCCAGTTGACGTGGAAGGTGGCGTTGATCCGGTCGCCGTAATCCACGTGGAGATAGGCCACATCCGCCTTGCCGCTGTCCGTGTGGCTCTGTCCGACCGCGCGAACCACGCGGGGCCGCCGGTTCAGGACCCGGTTCACAATGCTCAGGTCATGCGGCGCGAGGTCCCAGATCACATCCACGTCGTGCTGGAACAGACCCAGGTTCACCCGCACGCTGTCAACGTAGAAGAAATCCCCAAAGTCGGGCCGCGAGGTAACCTCGACGATCTTCTCGACCGCCCCCGTGTAAAGGAAGGTGTGATCCACCATCAGCGTGAGGCTGCGCTGAGCGGCCAACTCGACCAACTCGCGAGCCTCCGCCGATGTGTACGTCATCGGCTTCTCGATAAGGACGTGCTTGCCGGCCGAGAGGGCCGTCTTGGCCAACATATGGTGGGTGCGCACCGGCGTGGCTACTACAACGGCCTCGACCTCTGGCCGTGCCAGAGTATCTGCTAGACTCGCGCTTGCCTGAAGTCCCGGCAACTGCCGGCAGACGGCTGAAAGGCGCTTCGCGTCCATATCGCAAGCGATGACGTGCTCAAAAGCGCCAAGGGACATGAAGTTGCGGGCGAGATTCGGTCCCCAGTATCCCATCCCAACTACCGCGATCTGCCCCACAGTTCAGTCCCCCGTTCCAGCAGTAGTCGAGACCCGTGATATGCCCACTTAACGAAGATTATCATACGCACAAACAGCGCCGCGTCAAATGATTTCCTGGTGCGTCCGGCGTGGGGCTCCCAAGTAAGACACACGTACGACCCTCTGCTGATGGCCGCAGTCCCGGTTCAGCCACACGCCGTAATGGATGGATTCACGGACCCATCCGCGGACGCAGGTGCCCCTTCCGGCGAACCCTGTTCGACCCTCTCCACCGGCACGCCCAGCGGGCGGGCGGCATCGGCCATGTTTCCTTGAGGATTCTCGCCCATGTATCGTAACTCTCGCCCGGGGCGAGACATGGGGCGGTCGGAATTATGCGTCTTCTTCCATGATTCGTCTTGCCCGGGGGCAAAGCTCATGCCTTAATGTCCATGCGAACAGGCGAACACGAACCACGGTCGGAGTAGGGATGCCCCTTGACGGGGCACCCCCTCCACGGATCCGGACGAGCGGGATTACCGCATCCGGCTCTTGCCTCAGGTGACAACGCCAAGCCTCCGCAAAGGATAGGGATGATAGAAGCGAACACGAGGCAGGTAGTGAGCAACCAGACGGAGCGTCCGCTCCCAGGTGTTCCGGCTGCGCTGGCTGCGCCGCGACAGGACGCGATGCCAGTGCCAGCCGATCCGGTAGCGGAACACCGCCAGCGCCCGGCCGTTCATTGGGACCGCGTAGTAGCGGAAGTGTCCTTCCGCCACCGACCGCAGCCACAGGCCCACCTCCGGGACGGGGTCGTGCATTCGCCGCTGCAACTCGGCCTTGACCTCGGCCAGTTTGGCCTGCATCCGCTTCCGCATGATCTGGCGCAGAACCGTGAAGTTCTTTCCATCCTTCTTCTTCCCGCAGATGTGCGTGAAGCCGAGGAAGTTAAACGTCTCCGGTTTGTCCAGGCCCCGCTTCCGACGGTTGAGGGCCGCTCATGGTCCGAACTCAATCAGCCGCGTCTTGTCCGGGTGCAACTCCAAGCTGAACTTGGCGAACCGCTGCCGCAAGGCGGCCAGGAACTTCTCCGCCTCGTGGTGATGCTGGAATCCAACGATAAAGTCATCCGCGTAACGCACGACGATCACGTCGCCCTGCGCCTGCGTCTTCCTCCACCATTGGACCCACAGGTCGAACGCATGGTGGAGGTAGATGTTGGCCAGCAGTGGACTGATGCTGCCGCCTTGCACCGTACCCGTTTCACTATATGTCCGCACCCCGTCCTCCAGCACGCCGGCATTCAGCCACTTACGGATGAGCCGACCGACGCGCCGGTCCGCAACCCGGTGCTCGACGAACTTCATCAGCCACCCGCGGTCGATGGCGTCGAAGAACCCGCGGATGTCCGCATCGAGCACCCAGTTCACCTTCCTCGTCAGCAGTCCGGCGTACAGGGCGTCCAGCGCACGATGCGGATTGCGCCCCGGTCGGAAGCCGTACGAGAACCCCAGGAAGTCCGTCTCGTAGATGGCGTTGAGCACCCCCGTTGTGGTGCGCTGGACGATCTTGTCTTCCAACGCGGTCACGCCCAGCGGTCGCTGGCGACCGTCGGGTTTGGGAATGTACGCCCTACGGGCGGGCTTGGCCCAGTACGCCCTGCGTTTCAGCCGTGTCGAGAGGTCCTGGAGATTCGCTTCCAGGTCCCGCCCGTACGACTGCCACGTCTGGCCGTCCACGCCCGGTGCGGCGTCGCGATTGAGGCCGAAGTAAGCCTCCCGGAGCGTGGACGGGTTGTAGACGTGGTGCAGGAGCGAGGTGAACCGCTTCTTCTTGTCCTTTCTTGCAGCCTGACGCACCCGCGCGAGCGCACGTTGCACGCCGTCCCGGCCCTGTGTCCGGAGCGTGGTTTGCTCTTGCAGGTTCCCTTTGGCCGGTCCCCTTCCCTCCGTCCTCTCCGCGGGCGGCAACTTCGGGTGACGCCGGTCAAGCCGGTCGTCGCCGCCGTTGTTCGGGGGCTTCGCAGGTACTACGGGACCGTCCGACTTCCCATGTTCGTTCATCATCGGCGTGTGTCCTTGGACTCCCCGATGCGACCCGTTCCGCCGCCGGAGCGGGTGAACATGGGACCTCCCGGTTCTCGCGTAAGGTGTTTCCGCACATGCACGGGGTCTACGACCGCGCGGGGTCCTGGCGTGCCTGGCACTGGCGGCACGCCGGATGTTGCCTTCCGCCTCTCCTTACGGCGTCGACACCCCGGAGGGTTCGTCGTTTCGCGGCTGAATACCCGGCCTGCGCGTACCCCTGTCAACGCTTCGCCAACGCCCTCGCGGGCGTCGACGCATGACTCGGGGCCGTTGTGGCCTGCCAGACCTTCAACGTATGACTTTTTCATTCACTGCACCTTGCCGGTTTAGCCCGGAGCACAAGGAGACGACGATGAAGACGACGCTGACGATTACGGAGGCGAACCGCCTGGCCCGCGGCCAGGCACGGGTGACGGCGAGCCCTCTCGACCGCCGGCTCTGGCAGGTCGAGGGCAACGGCTGGGTCGAGGCCCATGAGCCGATGACGAAGCTCACGTGGCAGACATTCCTGGCCGAGAAGGCTGGCGACCCGCAGGACGGGCCGATCGGCATCGATGAGGCCGACCTCTTCGCCACCCTCAAGGACAACCTCAGCCCTCGGGCCATCGCCGCCATCGTCGCCTACCTGCAGCCGGCGAAGACGAACAACCCTGCGGTGGACCGCAAGGTGCGGTGGTTCGCGGACCAGCTCGTCACGCTCGTCGGTGGCACGGAGCAGCAGAACCGCCTCGCCGACGAGGTGGGCCTGTAGCGGAGGGGCCCGGCGACGAGCCGCCCTCGCGGCGGCCCCCAGCCCGGCAATTCCGCCGAAAGGAGTTGAGCCATGAAGAGACACGAGGTGAAGCTGGGCGGGCGGTACGTCGCCAAAGTGTCGGACAAGTTGACGCTGGTGCGGATCGACCGCGAGAACCCGCATGGCGGGTGGGACGCGACCAACGAGAAGACCGGGAAGCCCGTCCGCATCAAGAGCGTCCAGCGCCTGCGAAGCGCGGTCCGCGACCACGCCAAGGAGACGGCCGAGATCCTGGGCCGTGGCCGCGAGGCGGCCCAAGCCAAGACGGTCACCAAGGCCGACGCGGTGGACGCCGCCATGAAGGCCGCCCATGCCGCCAAGACGCCGAAGGACGGCGCCCCGGCGGCGGACGGGGCCGCGACGTTGGCCCACGGGCCGCGATCGGACGACGCCGCGGCCGAGGATACCAAGGGCGGCAAGAAGGCCGCTAAGGCCGCCAAGGGCGGCGAGGGGAAGAAGGGCATGAGCGGCCTGGACGCCGCCGCGAAGGTCCTGGCCGAGGCGGGGAGGCCGATGAAGTGCAAGGAGATGGTCGAGACGATGTTGGCCAAGGGGTACTGGACGACGGAGGGCAAGACCCCTTCCGCGACGATTTACGCCGCAATCATCAGGCAGATCGCCGCGAAGGGCAAGGACGCCCGGTTCCGCAAGACCGACCGTGGCTTGTTTGAGCTACGGCTGCACCAGTAGCCCTTCCCGCGTCCCCTCACGCGCCCGCGCCGCTCTGGCGCGGGCGTTCCTTCTTGTGGAAACGCATTGCCCCCTCGTTGACACCAGTGCGCGGTTGGCCGACCTGCCACTGCATTCCACCGGTGTAACGAAGTGCTCGGCTGTGCAGGTTTACATCTACAGGGCCTTTTCCGTTGGGTATGAACTGGATAGGAGGCAGGCATCGACAACACGGCTGGGCGACGACGCGGCGGCTAATCCCCGCTGTGGGGTCTAGCCATTTTTCCGGGGCCAGAAACCCCTGGAAATGGGGCTTTTCTAATTCGTGCAACTTGCCCAGCAGCGGTCGAGTTGCATGAAACACCCGCTTTCGGCCCTGCCCGGCGGGTTGCAGGCCGCAAAAATGGCTAAACCCCACCCCCGCTGTGAAGTCCGAAAGATACAGGCCGTCTGGGGCCAGACCCTCAGGCGGCCTCTTCTTTTAGGCCGTCGTCCGGCCGGGTGGCCAGCGGTTCGACGGTGAGCTACGCCGAAGGGGAGAAGCGAGATGGCCGACGAACTGACGGATGCCATCCGGACGAATGCCCAGGGGCCGCAGTCCGCCTCGGGCGATTCCGGCAGCATGAGCCAACACCGCCTCGACCACCAGATCGAGGCCGACAAGTACCTGGCCGGCAAAGACGCCGTACGGAAGCCCTCCCGTGGCCTCCGCTTCACGAAGCTGAACGCCCCGGGGGCCGTCTAGTGCCCAAGCGAAACGCCAAGTCACCCCGCCGCACCCCCGGCCGCCCGAAGTCCCGCCTCACGGGCCGCGTGACGCTCTGGGGCGACCGTGGCCGCCAGGACGATCCCGAGCTGGCCCTCGCGATGCGCGCCGTCGCCTCCGCCACCACACGTCAGACGTTCGGTCGCGACCTGGCGGCGGCCGTCCCCGGTGTGGTCCGGCGACGGGGCAGCGGCCAGACGCCCTTCTACGAGGGGATCGCCTTGAAAGGAGGCCATCTATGAGGCCGTTACTGTCGCGCACTGTCGCAGACTGTCGCGACATTCCCATTGTATGCACGCACGCGCGCGG
>Ga0209777_10004327_pt1 | contig 16842 bp, 31 predicted proteins | sample FrelakmetHBP12HB_FD_187147 | JGI IMG/M metagenome (GOLD analysis project Ga0209777, IMG submission 187147) | Freshwater lake sediment microbial communities from the University of Notre Dame, USA, for methane emissions studies -HBP12 HB (SPAdes)... | ecosystem: Environmental > Aquatic >...
TGGTTAGTAAAAAATTTATATAAAAAGGTATCTAGTGTCTCTTGGTATTTTAGGAAACAAAATTGGGATGACTCAAGTTTTTGATACAAAAGGAAATGTAATTCCAGTAACAATTATAAGAGGCGGCCCTTGTTATATTACTCAAATTAAATCACAGGAAAACTGTGGATATGATGCTATTCAACTTGGCTATTTAGAAATTTCGTCAACCTTAAAAAGTTTAACAAAGCCAAGGTTAGGACACTTCAACAGTGTCAATCTTCCTCCTTTCCGATACTTAAAAGAATATAAGATTTTAGAAGCGTCAACTTATGAAATCGGACAAAAATTCAGTGTCGAAATGTTTGAAATTGGCCAGTCTGTAAGTGTCACAGGTTTAACAATAGGAAAAGGAAATGCAGGAAACATAAAACGTAACCATTTTACTCGCGGTCCAATGGGTCATGGTTCAAAGCATCATAGACTACAAGGATCTATTGGTTCTGGAACGACTCCAGGTCGTGTTCTTCCGGGGAAAAAAATGCCAGGACGTTTAGGCATGGAAAAACGTACAATTACAGGGCTTGAAATTATTGATATCGATAAAAAGGAAAATCTTTTAGTTATAAAGGGTTGTATTCCTGGCAAATCAGGAAACTTAGTAAGTATCAGTACTAAAAATTAATTTAAACTTTGTCAGTCATGGAAACAAAAATATTTTTAGAAAATTCCGACAGAAAAAAGAAAGCTATCGGATTAATTCATCGGGTTTATCTCACTCAAATAAAAAACGCACGTAAATACAATGCTTCAACAAAGACAAAATCAGAAGTTCGTGGTGGTGGAAGAAAACCTTGGAAACAAAAAGGTACAGGACGTGCTCGTGCAGGTTCAAGTCGATCTCCACTATGGGTTGGCGGTGGTGTAAGTTTTGGACCCAGACCACGTGTGGTTTCAAAAAAGATTAATAAAAAAGAACGTCGACTAGCAATTCTTTCAGCTCTTTATTTAAAGAAAAAAGAGTTTTTAGTGGTAGAAGATACTCTTTTCAGTACTGAAACAATCACAAAAACAAGCCAAATATTAAAAATTCTTAAAGAGTTGAATTTGAAGGTAGACTCAAAAATCCTTATTGTGCTAACAGCTCCTAATAAGAAACTTTGGTTAGCTACGCGTAATTTAAAGAATATTGATCTAACTGTAGCAACTTGCTTAAATATTAAACAATTATTAAAAACAAATCACATTGTTTTATCTAATTCGTCGTTAGAGTTAATTAATTCAACTTATGGAAAACAATATGCTTAATCTCGGTGATCTTTTAAATTTAGTAAAATATCCGTCAATCTCAGAAAAATCTATAAATCTCTATGGAGACCGTCAATACACTTTTATTGTAGATCGTTCTTTAACGAAAACACAAATTAAATATATAATTGAAAATATTTTTACAGTGAGTATTACAGATATAAATACTTGTGTTTTACCTTCAAAGACAAGACGTGTAGGTAAGTTTGTTGGAAAACGACCGCTTTATAAAAAAGCCTACGTTAAGTTAAAAGAAGGGGATACAATCTCTGATCTTTTTAATTAAAAAAACTAAATTGAGTTAGACCTAAATAAATATGGGAATTAAAATATATAAACCTTATACACCTACAAGCCGTAACAAAAGTAGCTTAGATTTCTCTTTTTTAACAAAAATTAAACCTGAAAGATCTTTAACAGTTGCAAATCATCGAGCAAAAGGAAGAAATAATCAAGGTCGAATTACGACAAGACATAAAGGTGGTGGGCATAAGCGTTGTTATCGTTTAATTGATTTTAAACGTAATAAATATGATAGTAAAGGAAAAGTGATCTCAATAGAGTATGATCCAAACCGTAATGCCAACATTTCTTTAATTAGTTATGAAGATGGAGAGAAACGCTATATTTTACATCCAGAAAATTTAAAAGTCGGTGATACTATTTATTCAGGTAAAAATTTTCCTATTCAAGTTGGAAACGCCTTACCATTAGATAATATTCCGTTAGGGACAGATGTTCATAACATTGAACTCTTTCCAGGAAAAGGAGGCCAACTGGTTCGATCTGCTGGAACAAGCGCAAAAATTTTAGCAAAAGAAAATAATTTTGTTGTTTTACGTCTATCGTCAAAAGAAATTCGTTTGTTTAAAAAAGAATGTTTTGCAACTGTTGGCCGTGTCAGTAATGCCGATTTTTATAATGTTGTTTTAGGAAAAGCAGGACGTAGTCGCTGGTTAGGAATTAGACCTACGGTTAGAGGATCTGTTATGAACCCAGTAGATCACCCTCATGGAGGAGGAGAAGGGCGATGTCCTATTGGAAAACCAAGACCATTAACACCTTGGGGGAAACCTGCTCTAGGAATAAAAACTCGTAAACGAAAAAATAAAAGTGATATTTTTATCATTCGCTCACGTTCATAATTTTTAAGTTCAGAAATCTCAATATTTGAGAGCAGTTTCATAATTCATAGTACATTTATAAAATTAAAATCATGGGAAGATCAGTATCAAAGGGACCTTACATTGCTTATCATTTATTAAATAAGATTAATTTATTAAATGAAAAAGGGAAAAAAGAAATAGTAAAAACTTGGTCAAGAGCCTCTACAATTTTACCGTTGATGATTGGGCACACGATTAGTGTCTACAATGGGCAAAAACATATTCCTATTTTTATTTCAGATCCTCTTGTAGGCCATAAATTAGGAGAGTTTGTACCTACCCGTACATTCCGTTCTCACAAAAAAACTGAGCGTAAAGTCAAAAGATAGATTATGAATAAAGAAAAAGAAATCGTATCCGCAACATCAAAATACCTTCGAGTTTCCCCAAGTAAAATTGATAATATTATTGTAAAAATCCGAGGGAAAAGCTATAAGGAAGCGCTACAAATTTTAAAATTTATACCTCAAAAAACAGGCGCTATTGTCTGGCAAACTCTTTATTCAGCCATTTCAAATGCGACAAATAATTTTGATTTAGAAAAAGAAAATTTAATTATAAAAGAAGCTTTTGTAAATCAAGGACCCATTTTAAAACGAATGCGTCCAAGAGCACAAGGAAGAGCTTTTGCAATTCAAAAGAAAATGTCACATTTAACAATTGTAGTATCTGAAGTTTAAGTTCTATAAAAAAAATTATTTTAAAAAGGAGTTATTGTGGGACAAAAAACACATCCGAAAGGCTTTAGATTAGTAACAACGCAGAAACACTTATCTGAATGGTACAGTGACAAATTAAATTATTCAGGACTCATGGAAGAGGATTATTTCATTCGTTCAAAAGTAGAAGACTTCTTTAACGAATTTTTATCGATTTCAAAAATCGAAATTAATCGAATTAATCAAGAAGTTGAAACAAAGGAATACGTAAATATAACAATCCATGCTCTATTTCCACGTGCCAAAGATATGTATCGTAAAGTGGCAAAATATTTTACAGATACAACTGAAAATCCGAATGCTAAAGTTTTATCTATTTTAAATAATTCAAAAGGAAATTTAAAACGTTTTACGACTTTACTTTTGAAACGTAATGTTCGAAATTTAATTCGATTCTTACAATTAAAGAATCAGAAAAATTATTATGTTGGGATTAAATTTATTAAAAATCCATTTGAAGATGCTACTTTAATTGCCAAATTTATTGCCGACCAATTAGAAAAACGAACTCCTTTTCGACGTGCTGTAAAACAAACAATTAAAAAAGTTCAACGAACAGAAATGAAAGGAGTAAAAGTCCAAGTTTCAGGTCGTTTAAATGGAATAGACATTGCTCGAAGCGAATGGAAACGAGATGGTAAAGTTCCATTACATACATTAAAAGCAAAAATTGATTATACACACCAAAGAGCGGAAACAATCTATGGAGTTATTGGAATCAAAGTTTGGTTATTCATTGGAGAATAAAAATTTACTTAAACAGAGAGAAAAAAAATGTTAAGTCCTAAACGCACAAAATATAGAAAAATGCAACGTGGCCGTTTAAAAGGAAAAGCTTGTCGTAATAATAAATTAAATAATGGTGAATATGGGCTTCAAGCTTTAGAACCCGTTTGGTTAACTTCTCGTCAAATTGAAGCTGTTAGACGCACAATTTCTCGTTATACAAAAAGAACAGGAAAGCTTTGGATCAAGGTATTCCCAGATAAATCAGTTACAGCACGTGCTGAAGAATCCCGAATGGGATCTGGAAAAGGAGCAGTTGAATACTGGGTAGTTGTTATTAAACCTGGAAATGTTTTATTCGAAATTGCAGGTGTACCCAAAGAAGTGGCAATGGAAGCACTACGTATTGCACGTTATAAGCTACCAATTAAAACAAGAATTTTAACACGTGAGGAAAATCAAGGATGAGTTTACCTAAGTACAAAGATGTCATTTCTTTAACAAGTTTAGTAGAAATCGAAAAGGAAATCTTTATGTTACAAAAAAGCTTATTTGATTTACGTATTAGAAAATCAACAAGTCAAACTGTTAAGCCCCATTTGTTTATCCATGCAAAACGTCGAATTGCACAGTTAAAATTTAAAAAATCTTCTTTACTAAAATTAAAAAATTAAAAAGTTATGGTAAGAAAAGAAAGAATTGGTATTGTGGTAAGTGACAAACCACAAAAAACTATTGTGGTCGCAATTCAAACACGTTATCAACATCCAAAATATAAAAAGACTTTAGTAAAAACTAAACGTTATATGGCTCATGATGAGTTAAATGAAGGCAAAGCAGGAGACCTAGTCCTTTTACAAGAAAGTTCACCTTTTAGCCGAAATAAAAAATGGATTTTAAAAGAGATTTTAAAAATCTATGAGAAATAAAAATGTTTAACTGAGAAAGACGTAAAAAATTATGATACAACCCCAATCCTACCTAACGGTAGCTGATAACACAGGAGCAAAAAAACTAATGTGTATTCGCGTCTTAGGAAATAATAGAAAATACGCGAATATTGGAGATATTATTATTGGTGTCGTAAAAGATGCACTTCCTAATATGTCAATAAAAAGATCCAATGTTGTTCGAGCAGTAGTTGTTCGCACGAAAAGTACTGTGAAAAGAGCGGATGGTATGGCAATTCGCTTTGATGACAATGCAGCTGTTATTATTAATGCTGAAAATAATCCACGTGGTACACGAGTCTTTGGACCTGTAGCAAGAGAAATTCGTGACAAAAAGTTTACGAAAATTATATCATTAGCTAACGAGGTAGTATGAAGAAAAAAATAAGCAGTCATGTCAAAATTGGTGACAAAGTAAAAGTTATTTCTGGCACTCAAAAAGGGTTTATCGGAGTTATTGCTTCTCTTGTTACAAAGAAGTCTGTTGTTATTCTTGACGGAATCACACCACGTATAAAATTTGTAAAAAATCCTGAAGGAGAAGATGCAAAAAGAATCCAAATTCAAATTCCTATTCATAGTTCAAACGTGATGCTATGGGACAAAGAAGCAAATCTTGCTAGTAAAATTGGCTACAAAATAGTTAACGATAAGAAAGTAAGATATTTCAAAAAGTCTGGCAATATTCTTCAGTAGTCTAAGAAACAACGTTTGAGAAAAGAAAGTATCTTAGTTTTATTAAAAAAAAGAGTTAAAAAATGAGTAACTTAAAAACCCACTATTTAAATACTGTTGTACCTAACTTAGTCAAAGAGTTTCAGTATAAAAATAAACATCAAATACCAAAAATTGAAAAAATTCATGTAAGTGCAGGCTTAGGACTAAATGCTCAAAATCGAGTTTTTTTACAAAAAGCTACGGAAGAAATTCGTTTAATTACAGGGCAACAACCTATCTTGACTATTTCTAAAAAGTCTATTGCTGGATTTAAGGTTCGTGAAGGAATGCCTTTAGGATTAACAGTTACTCTAAGACGTGAAAAAATGTATGCTTTTTTAGAGAAGTTTACAAAATTAGTTCTACCACGTATTCGCGACTTTCGTGGCTTAAATGCAAATCATTTTGATAAGCACGGGAATTATAATTTGGGAATTACAGAACAACTTGTTTTTCCAGAAATTGATTATGATAGTGTTGATCAGAGACGTGGATTTAATATTACAATCGTAACAACAGCTAAAAATTCAACCGAAGGATTTTTTCTTTTAAAAGAATTAGGTGTTCCGTTTTCTAAATAAAGAAAAATAAATAATAAAAAGAGGGTTCAAATGACAAACGATCTTGTTTCTGACATGTTAACACGTATACGTAACGCAAGTATGGCTCGTCATAGCTTTGCTCGTGTTCGTTATAGTAAGTTAAATTTAGCTATTTTAAAAGTTCTTGCCTCAGAAGGTTATATAAAGAGTTATGCTGTTGAAACTTTAGATCCTGTAGACAATGGGATAAAGATTTTATTGAAGTATAAAGGTTGGTGGATTAAGAAACCTTTATTTTCTATCATAAAAAGAGTTAGTAAACCTGGACAACGTGTTTTTTCTGGTTACAAAAATTTTAAAGACACAATTGATGTCTTACGTTATGAACAAGGTACAGCTATTATCTCGACTTCTGCAGGGATTGTAAGTCATATCAAAGCTCAAAAATTAAAGAAAGGTGGCGAAATCTTATGTTACGTAGGATAAACTAGTTAAAATAAGAGGAAAAGTTATATGTCACGTATTGGTAAAAAAGCAATTGATATTCCTAGCGATGTTTCTGTGAAACTGGAGAAGGACAAAGTTATAGTAAAAGGGAAACACGGAATCCTAGAAAGAGATGTTTTAAGTTATGCTAATCTTGAATTAGTAGGTCAAAAGCTTATTATCACACGAATTGACGACTCAAAAAAGTCTCGTGAATATCATGGATTAATACGAGCCCTAATTCAAAATATGGTAAGTGGAGTAGATCAAAATTTTTCAAAAACTTTACAAGCCGAAGGTGTTGGTTATAAGTTTCAAATTGATAAGACAACACTTATTTTGAATGTTGGCTTTACGCACCCCGTGGAATTCGTTATACCCCCCGATCTAACAGTAAAATTAGAGTCACCCACAAGACTTGTCATTAGTGGAATTGACAAAGAAAAGGTTGGTTTTTTAGCAGCAAAAGTTCGTGACATGCGCCCCCCTGAACCTTATAAAGGGAAAGGTATTTTGTATGCTGGAGAAAAAATATTAAGAAAAGCTGGTAAAACTGGTAAATAATATTCATTTATATATATATATCATTTCTATGAAAAAAGGATTACAAAAGATTTATTTGCAACAAAAAAAACGCTATCTAAAAAAAATTGTAGGTACTTCTGAAAAACCACGATTAGCAGTCTTTCGTTCCCACAAGCATATTTATGCGCAATTAATTGATGATAAAAATGGTCACACCTTAGCCTTTAGTTCTACTTTAGACAAAGATATTGCTTCTCAAATCAAAGTAACCGCAACACAAGAAGCGGCCTTGTTAGTAGGTCAAAGTTTAGCAAAAAAGGCAATAGTTAAAGAAATTACTAAGGTTGTTTTTGATCGAGGAAATCGTCCTTATCATGGACGAATTAAGAATGTTGCTGAAGGGGCAAGAAATACAGGTTTAATTTTTTAAAAAAGTAAGCTTTCTTCTCTTGTGTTTTCTCTTGTGGTTTTGTGGTTTCGTAGATTTAGAATTAGTTTAAGAAGTTTTGATCTTTATTTCGTGAAACTTTTATTTTAATTGTTCTAATACATCTTACGTCACTTTAGGACATGAGCAAAGCTATCAAGCACCAACTAAATCAATGACTTTGTAATTAACAAATAAAAAATATGGAAAAAACAACATTAAAAAATCCAAAAGGAAATTCTGGAAAAAAAGAAAATCCATACATTAAAAAAAATTCACCTCGAGGAACACGTAAAAAGAATGTCATACGCTTATCGAAAATAAAGTATGAAGAAAAGATTGTACAAATTAAGCGTGTTACAAAGGTAGTTAAAGGTGGAAAGAAAATGACATTTCGTGCCATTGTTATTATTGGAGATAATAAACGAAAAGTTGGGGTTGGGATTGGGCGTGCAGAGGACATTAATTTAGCTATTGATAAAGCTGTTTTAAATGGAAAGAAAAATTTAATAAATGTACCGTTAACTTTAAAGTATTCGATTCCTCACGTTGTCACTGCTTCCTATGGCGCTTGTAGTATTATGTTACGTCCAGCTTCTCAAGGAACAGGGGTTATTGCAGGAGGTTCTGTACGTACTGTGTTGGAACTAGCTGGAATTAAAAATATTTTAGCAAAACAATTTGGATCCAATAATATCTTAAATAATGCGAAAGCAACAATTTTGGCCTTAACTACCTTAAACGAAAAAGTTGAGTTAGGAAAATATCAATCTGTAAGAAAGCAATTATTTTATGATAAAATTATGAGAAAATACAAAAATGTTCGAATCACTAATTAATAAAATTTTTCCAAAAATAAAGCAGCAAAATAATCCAACAAAGAAGATTTTACTCACCTTAGGTATTCTTCTTCTTTTTCGATTTGGAAACACAATTCCTTTATCCGGAATTGATCAAGATGCATTAAAAAAATCCTTTTTGCAGTTGGAATCAAGAAATTCTATTATGCAAATCATTAACATGTATTCTGGAGGGGGAGGAGTTACTTTATTAAGTCCTTTTTCTCTAGGAATTATTCCGTTTATTAATGCTTCAATCTTAATCGATTTATTAACTGCTCTCTTCCCGTTTTTAGAGAAATTACAATCTGAAGAAGGTGAAGCTGGACGTAGAAAGCTACTTTTCTACAAAAAAGTTTTAACTTTGATTTTTTCGGTTGTTCAAAGCGGCTTCTTAATATTTTATTTAAAATCTTATTTTTATAATACAGAATTTTTTAATCTTGCCTTGGTTTCTTCAGAATTAGTTGCTGGTTCAATGTTTATTGTTTGGTTAAGTAATATTATTGATAGTAAAGGAATTGGAAACGGCACATCCATGATTATTTTTACAAATATCGTGGTTACTCTACTGAGTAAAAATTTATTAATGAATCAAAAATTTGATAGTCTTTTTTTTATCGAAATTTTCTTTCTATTGTTTTTAATGATTCTAATCTGTGTTTCTCAAACAGCTCGTATTAATATTGATGTAGTGTCTGCTCGTCAATTAGCCTTTTTGGAAAACATTGAAAAAACGAACATGACTCAAAAAACAACAACAAGTTTTCAAATGAAAGATAATGGAAACGGATTATCTATTCGTTTAAATCAAGCGGGTATTTTTCCAATTATTATCGCTTCGAATTTGATTCCATTTATTTCTTACTTTGTTCAATTAGTAAGTGAAGACTTGAAGTTTATTAATAATTTAATTTATTACGTTTTAATTATTGGCTTCAATTATTTTTATACCATTGTTTTTTGGGATCCTGAAAAAATATCAGAACAGTTACGAAAAGCTTCTGTTTCTGTTGTCAACGTAACACCTGGTCGTGAGACTGTTTCTTATTTAGAAAACGTTGTTCGTTCTACTTCCATGATTGGTGGTATATCATTATGTGTTATATTATTTTTATACGATTTCTTTAAACAAGTTATAAACGGATCTCTTTTAAATCAGATAAATATTTCCTCTCTTATTATCTTGGTTGGAGTTGCCTATGAAGTTCAAAAAACAATTAGAGCTCTTTACAAAAATGTTCTTGAGGTCTCTGTTAACTCATAGAATTGAACACAAATAGTCAAAAATTTAGTGAAAGAAAAAGTTATATATGAAAGTACGTCCTTCAGTGAAAAGAATGTGTGAAAATTGTAGAGTTATTAAACGCTATGGCAGAATTATGGTTATTTGCGTTAATCCAAAACATAAACAAAGACAAGGTTAATCAACTTACAGTGACATAAAAACTATGGTCAGAATACTTGGCAATAATTTAGCCAACAAAAAAAAAATATATATTGCTTTAACTTGTATCTATGGAATTGGAATTCCAACATCTAAAAAAGTACTAAAAGAATTAAATATTGATCCCAATATTAAAGTTTCTGAATTGAACGAAACAAATATTTCTTCTTTACGTGACATCTTAGAAACAGAAGAGTTTAAACTTGAAGGGGATTTAAAACGTTTAGTAAGTTTAAACATTAAACGACTTATTGATATTAATAGTTTTAAAGGAAGAAGACATCTGAAAGGATTACCTGTGCGAGGTCAAAGAACGCGTACAAATAATCGTACCTCTCGTCGACAAAGCTTTTTTACCCGTAAAAAATAAGAAGTAACTTAAATATGTCAAAACAAAAACAAAAACAAAAAAAAAAGAAATCAGTTGTTGTTGGTATCGCAAATATAAAAACTACATTTAATAACACAATTATAACAATTAGTGATATTCTAGGAAACACAGTTTGTTGGGCCTCTTCTGGAACTTCTGGATTTAAAGGCGCAAGAAAAAATACACCTTTTGCAGCTCAAAGTGCTGCAAGAAACGCCGCTGTCAAAGCAATTGAATTTGGCATGAAAGAAGTAGAGGTTGTTATTAAAGGAAGAGGAAACGGAAGAGAAACATCTATTCGAGCTTTAAAATCTGCTGGTTTAAATATTTTAACCATTGAAGACAAAACATCGGTGCCTCACAACGGGTGCCGTCCTCCAAAGAAACGTAGACTATAAATTATTTTATTTGTAAGAAACATATGAGTACATTAACTTGTATTGAAACCTATATTGATAAAGAACAGAATTATTATGGGTGCTTCTTAATTGAACCCCTTGAGACAGGACAAGGCATTACTTTGGGGAATGCAATTCGACGCACAATGTTATCCGATTTGACAGCTTCTTCAATTACGGGGGCTCGAATTAATAATTTGAAGCATGAGTTTTCAGTAGTTGAGGGATTACGAGAAGATGTGTTAGAAGTCTTACTAAATTTAAAAGAAATAGTTTTTAAACACGCTTTTTCTCCGAAAACAGAAACCTTTCATCCTAAATTAAAAGGCTTCTTAAATGTAAAAGGACCTCTCATTGTAACTGCTGGGATGTTCTACTTACCAAAAAATCTTTTAACAATAATTAATCCGACTCAATATATTTGTACAATTGTAGACACTTCCGAATTCTATTTAGAAATTGATATCGAAAACGGGAAAGGTTATCGATTAACAGAAGAATATAGAAGAAAAAATATAGAAGAGAAATTTTCGATTTCAAGACCTTCCACACTTTTAGTGGATGCTCTTTTTATGCCCATAAAAAAAGTGAACTATAAGATTAAATTGATTCACGATACGCAAGGGAATATTAAAGAATCTTTAAATCTCGAAATTGTTACAAATGGAAGTATTACTCCTAAACGTAGTCTCTATGAAGCAATAAAACTTTTAATGGATCTTTTTTATCCATTGCTTCTTAATTTTAACTTTTCTTCTATTTCCTCTCAATTGTTAAAAAGAAAAAATAAATTTTAAAGAAATACTATGAAAACAATTTTCCCAAAAAAAGAGTGCCACGTGCCAAAATGGTTTGTGGTCGATGCCGAAGGAAAAACCTTAGGACGTTTGGCAACAGAAGTTAGTAAATTATTACGTGGAAAAGAAATTTCGTACTTTACACCAGGAGTAGATCAAGGGAACTACGTGGTAGTTTTAAACGCAGGTAAAATTACAGTCTCAGGAAACAAAGAATTACAAAAGCTTTATTATCGCAACTCACAACGTCCTGGAAGTTTAAAAATTGAAACATTTAAACAATTAAAAACCAGAATCCCAAGTCGTATTATTGAAAAAGCAGTTTGGGGAATGTTACCAAAAGGAGTTTTAGGTCGTGACTATTACCGTCGTCTTTTTGTTTATTCTGATAATAAAATTAATTATCTTAAAACAAAAGAAGGAGAAAATAAGTCTTCTTTGTTAGATGTTAATGACTCTAAAAGTTGGATTAAAGTAGATTTATAAATTGATATAAAAAAAGAATTCTAAGTATGAATGAAACAGACACGTTTTACACTGGTATAGGAAAACGAAAAACTTCGGTGGCGAAAGTTTTTTTAAAAGAAGGTTCTGGGATAATTAAAGTTAATAATAAAGTTTTTGAAGACTTTTTTTCAGGAGTTGGAGAAGAACGTGAATTATTAAAAAATCCATTTGTTTTAGTCAATCTAAGTAATAAATACGACCTTGATATTAAAGTTAAAGGAGGCGGTATTAGTTCACAAATGGATGCTATTCGTTTAGCTATAGCCAAGGCTCTTTGTACGATCAATAATGAGTATAGACAAGTTTTTAATGAAAACTTATTACTACGAAGAGATTCTCGTATCAAAGAAAGACGTAAATATGGATTAAAAAAGGCAAGAAAAGCTTCTCAATATTCAAAACGTTAATTCTTTACTTTATTTTATTTTTCTCCAAGAATAGAATCCAAGAGCGAAGCTCGAAAAGCTTAAGGATTTTTCTTAGTGGAGAAAAAACTTCAAACTTTAATTCATTTACATTATAAAAATAATTATGGCAAAAAAAGGCTTACATCCGGAATGGTATAACACTAAGATTTTTTGTGATGGAAAACTTGTTTTAGAAGTTGGCACAACAAAAAAAGAACTTTTTGTAGATATTTGGGCAGGTAATCATCCTTTCTACACAGGTTCACAAAAGATTATTGATACAGAAGGTAGAGTTGAAAAGTTTCAACGTAAATATAACTTAAAAGAAGTAGAAATTAAACAACAAAACGAAAATTAATTTATGCCAACAATTCAACAACTTGTCCGTTTAAGTCGAACGAAAATCATAAATGCAACAAAAACACCTGCATTAAACTCTTGTCCACAACGCCGAGGAATTTGTACACGTGTTTATACAACAACACCCAAAAAACCTAACTCTGCTATTCGAAAAGTGGCTCGTGTAAAATTAACAAGTGGTTTCGAAATTACAGCTTACATTCCAGGAGAAGGACATACTTTACAAGAACATTCAATTGTTCTAGTTCGAGGTGGTCGTGTAAAAGATCTTCCAGGGGTTAGATATAAAATAATTCGTGGAGCCCTAGATTGTACGGGAGTCAAGGATAGACAACAAAGTCGTTCTAAATATGGAGCCAAAAAGCCAGTTCCAGGAGTTGTTAAAACAGGTAAAAAATAAATTAAGTCATTTATTAACAAAGAATTTAAATTATGTCACGTCGAATATCTACAAAAAAACGTTTTCCTAAAAGAGATTCCAAATTCGATAACTTACTTGTAAGTTTGCTTGTCAATCGTATTCTAAAAAGTGGAAAAAAGCGATTAGCCAAAAGAATCGTTTATAAGGCATTTGAACTAATTGAATTTAGAACAAATCAAAATCCAATCCTAATTCTTGAAAAAGCAATTCGAAATATAAGTCCAAGAGTTCAATTAAAAGCCAAACGCGTTGGTGGTGCAACTTATCAAGTTCCTACTTTATTAAATAAGTTTCGTTCAACAAATATCGCTGTTCGTTGGATTGTCGAATTTTCTCGTAAACGCGCTGGAAAAGGAATGTCTTTAAAATTAGCCAATGAATTATTAGAAGGTGCAAAAGGTCTTGGAAATGCTATTAAGAAAAAAGAAGAAACACATAAAATGGCGGAAGCAAATAAAGCCTTTGCCCAATTTCGATAAATTGGTTAAAGTGTTCAGTTCTTAACTTTTAGTCTATTATTGGATGACTAAAAGTTCTAACAAGAACGAAGTTTAAAAGTCTTAATTAAAAGCGTAATAAGACCTTAAATCGCTGAAAGTATATCAGTTATGAAATAATTTTTATTTTAAACATATTCATGGCAAGAGATAAGTTCGAACGTAACAAACCACATATCAATATCGGAACAATTGGCCATGTCGATCATGGAAAAACGACATTAACAGCAGCTATTACGGCAACCTTATCTACATTAGGAGGAGCCGTTTTGAAGCGTTACGAAGATATTGATGCAGCACCCGAAGAACGTGCACGTGGAATTACGATTAATACAGCTCATGTTGAATATGAAACTGATTTTCGACATTACGCCCATGTAGATTGTCCAGGACACGCTGATTACGTAAAAAATATGATCACTGGGGCGGCTCAAATGGATGGTGCTATTCTAGTTGTTTCGGCGGCAGATGGAGCAATGCCTCAAACACGTGAACACATTTTGCTGGCCCGTCAAGTTGGAGTAAAACGATTAGTTGTTTTCTTAAATAAGGCGGATCAAGTAGACGATCCTGATATTGTTCAATTAGTTGAACTTGAATTACGTGAGCTACTACAAAGTTATGACTACCCAGGAGATGAAATACCTTTCATTTCGGGTTCTGCTTTATTAGCTTTTAATGCTGTTACAGCAAAGCCAACTATTACAAAAGGAGAAAACCCGTGGGTAGATAAAATCTTCGACTTAATGCAAGCTGTAGATACTTACATTCCAACTCCAGAACGTGAAATCGACAAGCCTTTCTTAATGGCAATTGAAGATGTATTTTCAATTACAGGACGTGGAACTGTCTCAACAGGTAGAATTGAAAGAGGTAGTGTTTTAGTTGGAGAAACAGTTGAAATTGTTGGTTTAGCAAATACAAAAACAACAACAGTTACAGGGTTGGAAATGTTCCAAAAAACGTTAGAAAAAGGAATGGCAGGTGATAACATTGGAATATTATTACGTGGTGTTCAAAAAGCTGATGTTATGCGCGGGATGGTTTTATCAAAACCAGGATCAATTAATCCCCACACTAAATTTGATGCAGAAGTTTATATTTTAACAAAAGATGAAGGTGGACGTCACACATCTATCTTTGAAGGCTACAGACCTCAATTTTATGTTAGAACAACTGATGTGACCGGTCAAATTTTAGAGTTTTCTTCTGATGGAGAGAAAATTGAGATGGTAATGCCAGGAGACAATGTCAGTATGACTATAGAATTAATTGCCCCTATTGCAATTGAAAATGGTATGCGATTAGCAATCCGAGAAGGTGGTAGAACTGTAGGTTCTGGGCTTGTAACAAAAATTCTTGCTTAATAATAAACATAATAAAATTATGAAATTTCGTATTCTTTTAAAATCATTTGATAATGACCTTATTAATCTTGCTTCTCAACAATTACGTGTCACGTTATCGAAAACTGAATGTGATTTAAAAGGTGTTGTTTCTCTTCCTACAAAAATAAAGAGATTTTGTGTTCTCCGTTCTCCTCACATCGACAAAGATTCACGTGAACATTTCGAGCTACGTCTTTACAAGCGTTTTATTGATATAAGCACTAACTCACCTTCTATTTTAGATTTACTTTTGAAAACAGAGTTACCTGCAGGTATTTCTTGTTCTTTAAAAATATTAGAAGCTAAATAACTGGTATTGAGAAAAAAAAAATAAGTAAAAAGTAAACTCTTTAAAGAGTTTATTTTTTACTTATGAGAGGGAATTAATATAAATTTTCTTCTTCGTGAGTTAGAATTGTAGAATCTGCAGTAGGATAAGCAACACAAGTTAAAACAAATCCACTAGCCATTTGATCTTCATCTAAAAAAGTTTGATCTGGTTGATCAACAGAACCGCTTGTTACTTTTCCTAAGCAAGTAGAACAAGAACCTGCACGACAAGAATAAGGTAATTCAACATTGCTATCTTCAGCAGCTTCAAGAATAAATTTATCTTCAGGACACTCGATTGTTACATCCAAATTTTGGGCTTCGTTTAATAATCTAACTTTGTATTTTACCATGCTATCTATAGGTTAATAATAATTACTATTTTATTATAAAGAAATAAAACAATTGAAACAAAATTTTTAATAAAAATCAATTTAAAATTTTTTATTTACTTGTTTAAGTTTTTTCTAGAAAAGAAAAGAAAAATTGAAAGTTTTAAAATAGTTTAAAAAAAAATTTAGAAAGTAGAGAAATTAGAACCAATTAGTTTTAATAAAGCATAAGCAATACTGCCGCCTCCAAAACCTCCAATAATAAAACCAGAAGTAAATTCACTCCAACCTTTCGAATTTAAAAAATTGATTAACTCTTTTTTTTCTGAAAAATTGAAGTTTACTTCATTGGCTTTAGTATCTGAAAAACTAACAAAACCATAAATTAAAAGACATGTTGTTAAAATAATAATTAAACTAATTGTTGATACAAAGCCAACAAAGTTTGCAACTTGACTATCACGTAAAGGTCCTAGCTTTACGAATGGGCCAAGTAAGAAGTATCCATGAACAAATCCAATATTAATTCCTCTTAAGAGAGGCGATAAACCAGCTTTATAGGCCGGTAATAGGCTAAGGTAACTTTTTGTTAAGTTTGATGTAGTAATGGGTGTTGAAAGATGACCTACAAAGATGTCTCCTTGAAAAGGTGAAACAACATCAAAACTTTTTGTTACTCGTTTTTCATTAATCATATTTAATATTTTTATTTATAACTTAATTCTACTATTACTAGTATAATAACTTGTTCTTTATATTTCCCTAGAAATTTTAAATTAAGAACTTCAAGATCTTTTTTAAGCACTATTATATTATATTCTTCTTACCATTAACAGAGTAAGATAAAGAAGTTCAAGACCTAGGACTGCTTCTGTTAATTCAAAAAAGTTGGTTTGAAAAAACACGAATTATATGTTAAGTTCACAATAAAAACGCAAAATGAGTTTAATTCTTAATTATTTAATTTTATGTGGCTTCATGTTTGGTTTAGTAACAGCTCTATATTTAGGATTAAAAACAATTAAGTTAATTTAATTGTTTTTATTAAGTAGTCAGAAAGAGGTCCATTCAGGAATCAAAAACTGAAAACTCTAAAAAACAGGAAATAAGAAGGGAGTCTAAAAGTCTTTCAACAAACCAAAAATTAAATTTTTATGGACGATAACATGATAAGGGAAGACATTATAGGAGCTCGAAATAGTAG
>Ga0209777_10004328_pt1 | contig 16835 bp, 13 predicted proteins | sample FrelakmetHBP12HB_FD_187147 | JGI IMG/M metagenome (GOLD analysis project Ga0209777, IMG submission 187147) | Freshwater lake sediment microbial communities from the University of Notre Dame, USA, for methane emissions studies -HBP12 HB (SPAdes)... | ecosystem: Environmental > Aquatic >...
ACTAAAAAGACTGGCTACCTTTACCATATTCTTGTCCTCCTTCTTCGTTATGGCTTTTGGGGAATAAAAGTATTTTACCATAACAGTAGGAGGACTTTTATTTAAATGCTATTTTGGACAAGAGTGACCTCTTTTCAATTTTCATTCTAACAGGTTTCTTCCTTCTTTCTTCGAAGATTTAAATGAAATCAACAACTTGCGTGGCTTAACTACACCTTTTCGACCCACAGATTCTTATGACGACCCAAACAATGTTTGATGGGCACTCAGAATTACCGGCATAATTCTTTTCCGCGTCATATCCTATACCATACGATGATCCATTTAGGCCTATGCCTCACGGTGCCCACATAGCAAAGCTATGTGGGTTAACCGTTAACCATTAGCGGAAGCCCCTTTTACCTTCAAAACGATTATTACAACATTCTCTATTGGTTATTGGATTGGCGGTTTTCGCTTGTGCCATTCGGTGGCCTGTTCGTAAGCATAAGCTACCCGGAAAGCCATTTCTTCGCCAAGAGGCGGCGTTATGATCTGCAAGCCGATCGGCAAATTCATCGAATCGAACCCGCAAGGGAGGCTCAATCCGGGCAGTCCGGCCATGTTGACTGGGACGGTGAAGACGTCGGAGAGGTACATCTGGAGCGGGTCGCCCGTCTTTTCACCGATGCGGAAGGCTGTCGTGGGGCTTGTGGGGACTATGATGGCGTCCACTTTTTTGAAAGCATCCTCGAAGTCGCGCCGGATAAGCGTTCTGACCTTCATGGCCTTTCGATAGTAGGCCTCGTAATAACCGGCGCTCAGCACGTAAGTCCCGAGCATGATGCGCCGCTTGACCTCTTGGCCGAAGCCCTCCGTGCGGCTCGATTTATACATCTCGATCATGCCCTTGCCCTCGTCTTTCCTGAAACCGTATTTCACACCGTCGTAGCGGGCGAGGTTGGAGGAGGCTTCTGCGGGCGCGATTATATAATAGGTGGCGATGGCGTAATCGGTATGTGGAAGGCTTACGTCAACGATGCCGGCGCCCAGCTTCCGGTACACCTCGACCGCCGCATGCACAGCATCTGCGGTCTCCTTCTGCATGCCCTCGATGAAATATTCCTTCGGGACCCCGAGTTTCAGGCCCTTGACCCCCTTATCGAGTGACAACTCATAATCCGGCGCCTGCTGAGGGATGGAGGTCGAGTCTTTGGGGTCGTGGCCTGAGATATGCCTGAGGAGGATTGCGGCGTCGCGGACGCATTTGGTCATGGGGCCGACCTGGTCGAGGCTCGAGGCGAATGCGATGACCCCGTAGCGGCTCACGCGGCCGTAAGTGGGCTTGATGCCGACGATGCCGGTGAGGCTCGCGGGCTGGCGTATCGAGCCGCCGGTGTCCGTGCCGAGCGCTCCGGCGCACAGGTCGGCCGAGACAGAGGCGGCGGAGCCACCGCTCGAGCCGCCCGGTATCCTTGCCAAGTCCCACGGGTTTTTGACCGGCCCGAAGTTGCTCGTCTCGTTGCTCGACCCCATGGCGAACTCGTCCATGTTGAGCTTTCCGAGGAAAACCGCGCCGTCCTTTTTTAGCTTGAGCGTCGGCGTGCCTTCATAAGGCGGCGTCCAGTTGTAAAGTATATTTGACCCGCAGGTGGTTTTAAGGCCCTCGGTGACAAATATGTCCTTGATGCCGAGCGGCGCGCCGGTCAACGCCGTGACGCCGTCCTTCCTTGCAATGCGTTCGTCCGCGGCCTTGGCCATTCGCAACGCGCCCTCGGCGTCAACGGTGATGTAGGCGTTCAGCTTGGGGTTGAGCCGGGCGATCCGGTCAAGATAGGCGCGCGTCAATTCCTCCGAAGACACCTCGCCGCTGCGAAGCGATTCGGAAGTCCTATGCAGGCTCCATGAGGTTATTTCTTCAGACATTGTCTCTTTTATAATCGAGATTCCGGTTTATTGCAACCGGCGCAATTAACTCAATATCTCCCAAGGGGTTTGAAAAACACGCTTTGTGGCGGACAAAAATGTCCGCCCCCCTGCATACATATTTGATTTTGTAAGGAGGACGGACATTCTTGTCCGTCCTAATTAAGGCGACAAGCAGCGCCCTTACATCTTGTTGCTCGGGTTTTTTTCCTTGATTATGCGCAGGAAGCGCGGTCGGTAGATAAGCTCGAATTGCTCCTCTTTTCCGGGGAACAGCCCGAGGACTTTCTTGCGGGTCGCTTCGATGAGGGAGAGCGCTTCCGCCTCGTCGAGGTCATTTTCCCCCAATTGCTCCGCGCATTCATCCACGATGCGGCGGAGAGTGCGAACCTTCGCCTCCTCGCTGATAACCTTACGATAATCCGTCATTTCTTCAGAGGCGCGAGTGAGCCAATATACATGTCGCCTTGCAAAATTCATCCCCCTTCGTACTGGAGCAGGGAAAATACCGGCCATTTTTTGATTTTCTGGCGCCCGTTGAGGCCGATCAGCTCGACGAGGAACGAGCATTCGACGACCTTGCCGCCGCATTTTTCGACGAGCTTGGCGGCGGTTTGGGCGGTGCCTCCGGTGGCGAGGAGGTCGTCCACGATGAGCACCCTGTCGCCCGCGGAGATGGCGTCCGCATGAACCTCGATCACATCGGCGCCGTATTCCAGTTTATATCTTCCGCCGACGGTTTTCCAGGGCAGCTTGCCCTGTTTGCGCGCCAGGATGATCCCGGCGTTAAGACGATAGGCGACGGCGGCGCCGAACACGAAGCCTCGCGCCTCCACCCCCAGCACTGCGTCAATCTTTGTGGCGAGGTACCGGTGTGTCAGGTAATCCACCGCCATTGCAAACGCGGTGCGATCCCTGAAGAGGGTTGTAAGATCGTAGAATAAAATTCCTTTCTTGGGAAAGTCAGGAATTTCACGGATACTTTTTTTCAGTCGCTCCACCACAGATTGTTCACCTTCCTTTAAAAATTTTCAGGCTATCCACGTCCGGGCCGGTTGCACAACGCCCCGGCGGGATCAGCGCCCCGGCAGGTACAGAATCGGGTCAACTGCGTCCTGGCCGCAGCGCACCTCGAAATGCAGATGCGGCCCGGTCGCGTTCCCGGAATTGCCCAGCTCGGCGATCTTGTCCCCCTGCTTCACCACGTCGCCCTTCCGGACAAGATTTTTCCGGTTATGGGCGTATATCGTCTTCAACTCCCCTTCATGTTTTAAAATAACCATCAAACCGTATCCGCCGAGACGGTCAGCGAATATAACCGTGCCGTCCGCTGCGGCGACAATGTCGGTACCGATGGCGGTTTGGATGTCTATCCCATCGTGTTGCCTGCCATTGCGAATCCCGAAGTTCGATGTAAGGTTCCCCGTGATGGGCCATATCAGGGGAACGGCATTTCTCGGGCAAGACAGCTCTTCGGTCGAGGAAGGCGGAGGCTCATGCGTCGGCGGATTGGCAGGGGGTGTCGGGTTCCCGTTGTTGGGAGGCTCCGGACGGCTTGGCGGGTTTGAGGGCATTTCGCCCAATACGATCTCGGTCTTTTTGGTCTTCCGCCCGCCCGGTATGAATAACACCTGCCCGACCCGTACCTTGGTGACATCCTGTATCCCATTTGCCTCGATAATGTCTTCCTGAGGCACGTCATAGGCTTTTGCGATGCGGTATATGGTCTGCCCGCGTTCTACGGTGTGATAGACGCCGCCCGATTTCTTATGTTTGACCCTCTTTTCCTGCTCCTCCGCCTCGGGCGTTCCCGGCGCGCGCTTTGGCGGTGTTTTAGGTTGCTCTTTAATCTGGGGTTTTTCCCGGAAACCCTTGAAAGGCAGGAAACATCCGAGGAACAGCGAGAAGAGAAGCAGCGGCGCCAGCAGCGATACTATTCTCCTGTTTTTTATCATTGATCAGCTTTTCCCCGCCAGTTTGGCGGCCATCCGGACGGCTTCCGCTGGGGTGTCCGCGGCTTGCACGCCGTCAATATGACTCCATGCGCCGAGCGCGATGACCGGCGTGCCGACCTTGAGGGCCAGCGCCACTTCCGAAAGAGTGCCCGCTCCCCCAGGCAACGCCACCACAGCGCCCGCCGTCTGCACAATCAAAAGATTGCGGGCATGTCCCATACCCGTAATTATCGGAATGTCCACAAAAGCGTTTGCGTCCGACCGGCGCGTCCCCGGCAGAATCCCGATCGTCATCCCGCCCTCCTCGCAAGCGCCACGGCACGCCGCCTCCATAACCCCCTCAAGCCCGCCGCACACAAGAACAAAACCGCAACGCGCTATCTCCCGTCCCACCTCCCGCGCCATCTTCAGCTCGGAAGCGCTCCCATCCGCTGCCCCGATAACTCCTATCATGCGGCGCGGATTCTTCCGCCCCGAAACGCTTTCGCCTACACGCGACATTATCTGTTAAGTTATCGCCATCTCTAAAAAATTTCAATAGCCAACAAATAACAAACACCAGATTTGCCGCAAATACCGGCGCAACAATCACATAATTCTTTCAATAATTAACCCCGACAAGCTGGCGTTTGGCGGCCATTCAACCATAAAAACAGACCGCTTACTGAAAAAATCCTTTCAGCGGGCAAATTCAGGAGATACTATGTAACTCTAAAATAGGGGCAAAGGTTTATCGGCAGGCAATTCGATACGGGGGCCTCAATCATGATAAGAACGATAATTTTTTGGGCGATCGTGGCGCCTCACACTATGCTGTATAGTGTTCTTGTGTTCATTGTTGCGCCGTTCGACCGCTCGGGGGAGATCGTGCTTCGTTTGTGCCGGTCATGGTCGAGGGCGATTCTGCGGCTGGCGGGGGCGCGGGTGACGGTGGAGGGCGGAGAAAACATTGATGTCAACACGCCGCGGATATTCGTAAGCAATCACCAGAGTTACTTCGATGTCTTTGCGCTGATGGCCTTCCTGCCGGGCAACGCCCGGTTCGTTGCGAAGAAAAGCCTCGAATACATCCCTTTCTTCGGCCAGGCGATGCGGGCCGCGGGCACCGTGATCCTGGACAGGAACAGGCCGGAGAGGGCGCGCGAGGAGCTGATGCACGGGGCCAGGAAGAACCTCACTGCGATCAGGGGCGTTGTCATTTTTCCCGAGGGCACTCGCAGCCGCGACGGCAGCCTCGGCCAGTTCAAACTCGGCGGCTTCATGCTCGCCATACAGGCGCAGGTTCCCATCATACCCGTCGCGGTCACGGGCAGCAGGGACATAATGTCGGCTGACAGCTTTCAGGTGAGACCCGGCGCAATACGCATCCGGATCGGAAAGCCTATCCCAACGCACGGCCTTTCCCACGATGATCGTCACAAACTTATGGAAAATGTCCGTGACGAAGTGGAATCTCTCCTGAAAAACGGCGCCGCCGCCGCAATGGCGGCGTGATGAGAATTTTGGATTTTAGATTTTGGATTTTGGATTGAAATGGGGATGTTCTATTGAAAGCGTTCAATCCAAAAACAAAAATACAATTTATGAAAATTACTTTTATAGGTCATTCGTCGCTACTTCTGGAGACTGCCGGGGCCAGGCTTGTGACCGACCCGCATTTTAATTCGAGGATGCTGTGGCTGTCGCGGGAGCGCCCGCCGGGGGTGAATATCGAGTCCCTTACGGACGTGGACGGCATCCTAGTCAGCCACGGCCACCTGGATCACCTCGACCCGCGCACACTCCGCCGCTTCGGAGAAGGCGCGACGCTCGCGGTGCCCCCCGGCCTGGGCTGGATAGGCAGGCGATGTGTGAACGGCCGTACCACTGTCCTAAGGCCGTGGGAAACGATCGGCATAGGATCGGCAAGCATTACCGCTGTTCCGGTGAACCACGTGAACTTCCGCCCCGGCTTCATTTTCGGCAGGGGCACGGGATACCTGATCGAGGTCAATGGGCTTACGCTTTTCTTCGCGGGCGACACGTCTTATTTCGACGGGTTTGGGGCTATCGGAGGGCGGCGCGAGATTGACGTCGCATTCTTGCCGATTGGGCCACTCAGGCCCGAGTGGTTTCAGCGGCGGTTCCACATGAATCCCGACCAGGCGCTTCTCGCTTTGAAAGAGCTTGGCGCGCGCATGATGGTGCCCATTCACTGGGGCGCCTTCCGATACATGTTCGACGGGGCGAGAGACGCGGTGCGCCGCTTCGTGAACTCGGCCCGCAAAATGGGCCTCAAGAATCGCATCGTGGTGCTCGAGCCGGGAGAGAGCGCGATATTTTCGCGATCGTGAACCGTGCTCAATAATTGTTAGGCAAATAATAATTTATCAATATAGCCGAGAGGTGAAACGCAAGATGGAAGCATTGGGAATAGATGTTGGAAGCCTGTTTTTAGGGGCAGTGCTGGTTGACGAGGAGGGCGTGGCGAGGGGCGCGGAATACATCCCGCATCACGGCCGCCCGGCGGAGGCCCTCAAGAAGGCCGCCGCGGCTCTGGGCATGCTCGACGGCTGTTACATCGGCCTTACCGGCTCCGGCGCGCCGCTGCTCGCCGACCAGCTCGAGGTCGGGCCAATTGACCAGGCGCAGGCGCTTCTCCACTCGGTACGGGAAAAATGCCCGGAAGCCAGGTGCGTCATCGAGGTGGGAGGCAGCAATCTCACACTGTTCCGGCTCGACGAGTTCGGGGCGGTGCGCTTTTTCAACCAGAACTCGCTGTGCGCCGCAGGCACAGGCTCGTTCCTGGACGAGCAGGCCGCGCGGCTCGGTATCAATTACGACGACTTGAAGGGCTTCCCCGAGATACCGGACCCACCGACTATAGCGACCCGCTGCGCGGTCTTCGCCAAGAGCGACCTTATACATCGTCAGCAGCAGGGCTGCACACAGGCGGAAATGTGGGCGGGCCTCTGCAAAGGCATGACCACAACAATCGTCCAGACCCTTATGCAGGGCAGGCCGCTCAAGGAAAACGCCGTACTGGTCGGCGGCGTCAGCCGGAACCCTCTCATTCTGAAAAACCTCGCCGACGCCTGCAACGGGATGGTCGCCAGCTTCCCCGGCGCTCACCTCGCCGCCGCGGAAGGCGCCGCTCGCATCGCCCTGGCGCGCCAGGATGCGCGGCACGTCAAGTGGGAAGACCTCGAAGACCGTTTCACCGCTGCTACCAAGTCCAAGGCCCGCAAGACTCTTGCGCTTCAAAAGACCATTTATCCCGATTTTTCCGTGCATAAATTTTATGCCGACGCGGCTGGCAACGAGGTCCGCGTTTCGAGGCCGCTCTCTCCCGGCCCGAAAAACGTCTACCTCGGCGTAGATATTGGCAGCACCAGCACCAAAATGGTGATACTGGACGAGACCGGAGAAGTGATCGCAGACATATACCGTAAGACCCGCGGCGAGCCTATCGAGGCCGCGCGGAAGTTGTTCGAGGCCGCCCAGAATGTAATGGAAGATACCGGCGCGGCCTTCGAGGTCATGGGTTGCGCCACAACGGGGTCGGGAAGGAAACTCGTTGGCGCAGTCATCGGCGCGGACATCGTAATCAACGAAATCACCGCTCACGTCCGCGGCGCGCTCGCCACCTCCCCGGACATCGAGACGGTCTTCGAGATCGGAGGGCAGGACTCGAAGTTCATGAGCCTGCGCGACGGCAGGGTTCAGGACTCGAATATGAACTACGTCTGCGCAGCGGGCACCGGCTCGTTCATCGAGGAGCAGGCCAACAAGCTTGGCTTCGCCGTCTCCGAGGTTGGAGACCGCGTCCTTGGGATTACCCCTCCCCACACCTCGGACCGCTGCACAGTCTTCATGGAACAGGACATTTTCAGGCTGATCCGCGAGGGAAAGAGCCGCGAGGAAACGCTCGCCGCCACCATGTATTCAATATGCCAGAACTACCTCAACAAGGTGGTCGGCAAGCGTAAAATAAGTAGCGACAAAATCGCTTTCATGGGGGCGACGGCCCGAAACAAAGGGCTGGTGGCCGCCTTCGAAAATCTGCTCGGCGTCGAAATGGTCGTTTCGCCGTATTGTCACGTCATGGGCGCCCTCGGGGTGGCCCTGCTCGCAAAGGAAAAGCGAGTGGACGGCCGGAAGAGCAAATTCCTGGGCTTCGACCTCTCCCACCGGAAGATCACCCTCAAGGATGAAACCTGCCGCCTGTGCAATAACAACTGCGCCATCACACACGCCGAAATAGAGGGCGCACAAACGCGCCCAAGCTGGGGATACCTCTGCGGAAGGGAGCCGGACGAAGGAAAAAAGAGGAAGACCGACAACTTTGACCTCTTCAAGATGCGCGAAAAGATGCTCAACACCATGGGGCGCCTCGAAAACCTTGCGAAAGACGCCCCGCAAATCGGCATCCCGTCGAGCCTCACATCATATACCTATCGCCCCCTGTGGGAGCGCTTCTTCAACCGGCTCGGCTACCGCGTGAGATTTTCCCCTGCGACCGATCCGGCGGTCTCGAAGGAGGGTGTGTCGCTGGTTGCGGGCGATTTCTGCTACCCCGTAAAAGTCGGCACCGGCCACGTTGCGTCCTTGCTGCGCGACAAATCGGTCCCGTTTGTCTTCGTGCCGGTAATGATCGCGCAAAAGGGAACCGAGAAACTGCCTAATAAGATGTTTTGCCCCTGGGTCGAAAGCCATCCCCCGGTGCTGCGATCCAGCTTGAGAGCCGCCGGCCTGGACACGAGCCGCCTGCTCGACCCGCCCGTTGATTTTCGGGCGCCGGAAAAAACCACGGTTCGAAAGCTTTGCGCGTGTCTTGGAGAAAAACTTGGGCGCTCCAAATCGGAAATCCGCGCCGCATGGGGAGATGCGCTGAGGGCGCAGGAGCAATTCAACGAGGCGTGCCAGTACGAAGGGACAAAAATTCTCGAATCCATTCGCCAGTCCGGCGAGAAGGCGATCGTCATCGTCGGGCGGCCTTACAATGCGTTCGATCCCGGCGTGAACCTGAGCCTGCCGCTGAAGTTCGCCCAATACGGGTACCGCGTTATCCCGGTGGATTTCATCCCCTTTTCGGACGATGCCGTGCCGGAGGAATACCGGGACGTTTTCTGGGCCTATGGGCAGCGGATACTGGGGGCGCTGGAGGCGGTCAGGGCGAATGAGCAACTTTTTGCGGTGTATCTCAGCAATTTCAGTTGCGGCCCGGACAGCTTCCTGTTGTCTTACGCCGAGCGAATCATGAGCGACAAGCCGATGCTGATCCTCACGCTCGATGAGCACGGCGCCGATACGGGCTACCTGACCCGCATCGAGGCGTTTCTCGACGTTATAAAGGAGCGGAGGGGCGCCGGAAAACGCAACCCGGTTTACATCCCCGATGCGGACAGCGCCGAATTCCGCCGCCGCAAGATATGGATACCACCCATGCACCCCTTCGGAACGCCGCTGTTTGCAAGCGCCTTCGAGGCGTTCGGGTGGAGTGCCGAGGCGCTTCCCCCGGAGGACGAAGAGGCGTTCGAGCTGGGCAGGTCAATGACGCGGGGCGAGGAATGCCTTCCGGCCTCGGCGACGCTCGGCACGCTGCTTAAAACCCTCCGTGACACCGGGGCAGACCCGAAGAAGACCGCGTTCTTCATGCCGACCGCTCCGGGGCCGTGCAGGTTCGGGCAGTACGCTCTCCTGCACCGCATGGCCCTGAACTCACTTGGGTACAAGGACGTCCCAATACTCAGCCCCTCCTCGACCAACACCTACATGGGCCTCGAAGATGCGCTGCGAAGGAGGCTGTGGCTCGCCATGCTGCTGAGCGACATATTCTTCAAGGCCGGATGCCGCATCAGGCCTTACGAAATGCGCAATGGCGACACGGACCGCGCATTGGAGCAGGCGCTCAGGATTCTTTCTCCCGCTTTCGCCGACAAGAAGGCCGACCTCGACAGGGCCTTCATCGCGGCGATGGAGCATCTTGACGCCATTCCGCGCCGCGATGAATCGAAGCCGCTGGTGGGGATCGTCGGCGAGATTTACGTGCGCTGCAACGCCTTCAGCAACGAAAACGTGGTGCGCGCTGTCGAAAGCTACGGCGGCGAAGCATGGCTTGCGCCGATGGCCGAGTGGATTCTTTACACCACCTTCAGCCAGAAGCGCAACGCGAAGGAAAAGGCCGAGGGCATCGGCGCCACCATCGAGACCTACATTAAAAACCGCTTCCTCCATCGGGACGAGCGCCATTATTACGCGCTCGCGGGAGATATCCTCGCAGACCGCCACGAGCCGCCCATCGAGGACGTGCTGGCCGATGGAATGAAATACATGCCGCTCGAATTCGAGGGGGAAAGCGTGCTCACCATCGGCCGGGCGATACAGTTCGCAAAGCAGGGCGCGGCCATGGTCGTCAATTGCGGCCCCTTCGGCTGCATGCACGGCTCGATCACCGACGCAATATTCCGCGAAATCGAGGATAATACCGGAATCCCTATCCTCAATATGGCTTATGATGGCGAAGGCGGCCAGAATCGCCGTATCGAGGTATTTTTCAAGAGCAGACAGTAGACAGTAGACAGTGGAAAGTGGAGAATAATGGCGCCTATCTGTGAAGCAGCATGAAGATATAAACATGGCAGAAATAAGCCACGTGGAGCCGACAGACGATAAGTCCGGTGGCTTGTCCAAGAGCGGCCGCCACATGCGGATATTTTCAAATGCAGAGATTGCGCGCGGTGGGCACGAGGACGTGATGCGCGCTGCCGCATCGTCTGCCATTGTGCACGTCTTTGAATCGCCCTCCCGCACCGATTTCAATTGCCTGAAAGCCGCCTACCAGTCTAACGGCCTGCCGGTACCCGCGAGGGCCGGCCTTCAGCCCATGTTGGGGCAGTGCTCGTCGCTGGCTCTCAGCAGGCGAGTCAAAAGCGCCACAAAAGACATCGAAAACCTGAAGCGCCTGCTCGAGTGGCAGCGCAGGAATGACTTCGCCGTGGTGCTTTTGCCGCAGGTGGTTTTTTACGGGAGCAAGCCGGGGCGGACCGGCCCTGAGAGATGGTGGGACAAATGGAGTGGGCCGGAGGATCGCCCGAAGCTGCTGCGGAAATGGCTGCGCATTCTTATCTCCAACGGAAGCGCGGTCATACAGGCGGGTGAAGCGATAAACCTCCGCGAATTTTTATCCCGGCCCGAAGCGCGCGGGCTGCCCGACGCCGCCGTGGCGCGCATACTGCTGGACACCTTGAGGCGGGATTTCTACAACCTGCGCCGCGCCGTCCTCGGCCCTCCGGTGAAACCCCGCGAGGCCATGAAGGAAAAGGTCAGGCGGCATCCCGCTCTAATCAAGGCCGTTGAGGAGGAATCGCGAAAATTGTCCCGGAGCGAGTGGCAGGTGTGGGCCGAAGTGGACCGCATGCTCGATTCCATAATGGCGGATTACGACGTGCGGTTTATTCGTATATGGGCAAGGGTCCTCTCGTGGGTATGGAGGAAGTTCTTCGAGGGCATCGCAGTGGATCACGTCGGCCTCGAGCGTGTAAGAAAGCTTACAAGCAAAAACCCCGTGATTTACGTCCCATGCCACAAGAGCCACGCGGATTACCTGCTCGTCTCTTACCTCCTCTTTGTCCATCACCTGACGCCGCCGCACATCGCCGCAGGGGGAAACCTCAGCTTCTGGCCGTTGGGCTATATTTTCCGCAAGTCGGGCGCATTTTTCCTCAGGCGCTCGTTCAAGGACGCGGGCATATACCCGGCGGTGTTCGAAAGTTACGTGAGAACCCTCATGCGGGAAGGCTTCGACCTCGAGGGCTTCATCGAGGGCGGCAGATCGAGAACCGGGAAATTGTTCCTTCCCAAAATGGGCCTCTTGAGCATGATGTTCCGGGCATTCGAGGATGGCGAGCAGCCCGACCTGAATTTCGTGCCCATCTCGATCAATTACGACCGAGTGCCAGAGGAGGAAGAGCTGCTCGGCGAGACCCAGCAGCGGCGGCTTCTCCCCCCGGGATGGCGCGGCATGTGGAAGGTTCTCGGGCGGAACAACGGCTTGATCCATATCAACTTCGCGCCGCCAGTCTCATTGCGCGAATACCTCAATGCCCGCAACGCCGTCCCCGCGAATATGGAGACCGAGGAGCGCAGGGCGCTCTACCGCGATTTCGCCTTCAAGCTCATCCGATCCATAAACGACGTGAGCGTGGTCACTCCCAACGCCCTGGCGGCGGCCGCCCTGCTTGGCCGGGAGAACCCGAAAATGGAAGAAGGCCGGGTGCAGGAAGATGCGGCTTGGCTGCTGAAATTCCTCATTCACTCGAGGGCAAGACTCGCCCCCACACTGCGCCATCCGGAATCGGCCATTGCGGAAGCCCTCCGGCTCAACAGGGCGCAAAATTTCATTCGCGACCTGAAAATCCCCGGCTCGGATAACGAACCCCAGATCATCGAGGTGGCCCCCGAAAAACGCCCGCACCTCGAAATGTATAAAAATAACATCCTTCACCTGCTCTATCCGTCCGCTTTTGTCGCCCGCAGTATTCTCTCAAAAGGCGGCCCCGTCTCGACGGAGGAAATAATAGAGGATTACCAGAAGCTGATGCTGCTTATGAAATACGAGTTGGTCTACAGTGAGTGGCGCCGCTCGCTGGCAAGCGGCGACACATTCAGACTTGTTTCTTCGTGTGTTCACGAGGTCCTGGGATTCTTTGAGAGGGAGGGACTTGTGTCGCCTGAGTCTCAAGCGGCGGCGCAATTGTTGTCGCCCACGGCTCTCGGAAGAGAATTGCTGCCGCTCTTCTCCGGCCAGATTGGAAACCTGCTCGAGGCGTATCGTCTCGTGTTTGAGCAGGGGGGGCCGGCGAGTGACGATAAAGAAAGCGAGTTTGCGAAGCGCATGGTTCACGTCGGCCTGAGGGCCTATCACCTGGGCAGGATCAGGCGTAGGGAAGCGATATCCGTTGTGACATTTAAAAATGCCCTCTCATTGTTAAGGCATCTTGAAAAGATAGGGCAAACAGAACTGGTCTCTCCGGCAAGTTTCAATAAATTTTTCAAGCCCGCCGACTGATCAAATATCCAATATTTTCTCTTTAACCAGCGGGTCTAATATTTCCTGTATCTCCCGCTCGGTCTCCAGCGGCTCGATGTCCCTGAACAGGAACCACTTTTCGTTGTGAGAGGCCGTTTCGCCGGGCGCAACATCCAGAAGGGCGCTCAAAGTCTCCATCTCCAGGAATTTATCGTTTGTATATAATTCAACATTCACGCCATAATCGGGATAGGGGGAACGCGGGTCGAATGTGAACGCCTTGAGAAAGAGGTAGCCTTCCAGCCAGTACGCGGCCCATCCTTCGGGGACGGTAAGGCCGAACTTAAACGGGTTTTTCCTTTTCGGGTCCTGTTTCAGGAAAATGTAACGCTCCCCCCAGATTACCCGCGGATCGCTCATGTCGGAGTAGGGCCAAAGGGCGATACAGCGGTTTGGAAGCAGGCCCTCCGAGTCCGGCGCTCTGAATTGAGGCGTTATTGCGAGTCCGCCGAGGTTCATGACGCTTAGCGCCCATAACGATAATTTTATCGTCCACGGGCCGTTGTTGGTCATGCGATGCTCCACCTCGAAGCCCTGCCCGGCGGAATCGAGTCTTATGATAATTTCTTTCCTTATGCCGGTGCGGGGCTCCTCCGGCTGTTTTATATGGATTCCATCGTGTAGCGGTTTCACGTCCACCGGCGTATTATCGGGCCAATACGTGCGATTTCTCTTCTCGGGATTGTGCCACAAGCGGTGCCCGCCGTATATGCGCCATTGGTCCCCTCCCGTTTTTCCTATGTCTTCCGCGATTTCCCCGAAGAGGTTTACTTCGTTCGTAAAACCGCAGCGAATAACTCGCGGGCCGACATCGGCCGTAGCGACAACCTCTATTTTGCCGTCGCCAAGCCTGTAACAATTCGGCCAGCCCGCATATTCGATCCTGGAGATTTCCATGCCCATTTGTGAAACCTTTCCGTCCCGAATGGCGTTAGCTCGCGGCGTCCAGCCGCCGCACTCCAAAACCGGCATCAGTTTGCGCAGGTGCAACTGATTTTGATGGAATTTAAGGCTTTTGCAATAGGCGACCGGGAAATGTCTTCGGCGGAATAGCCCGGCTCGAGCGTCTGGGGGTTCCCCCTGAAATTTGTCTGGGGGAATACCAGAGCCCGGGCGCATTTGCCGACCTCGATGCTGTCCGCCACTTTGGCCCAGTTGGCGCCCCGGCCTTCAGGGACGTTCTCCATGTCGGCGAACTTGACGGACCCGAGGTCATTCGGCCTGAGGATGACGGAATGCCCGACGAAGCTCTTTTCATCGTAAACCTTCACGTAGCATTCCATGATGTTTGTATCCGGCTCCTGCGGCGCCTCCACTAAAACGCGGCTCGGGCCGGGCATGGGTTTCGCCTGCTCCGAGTTGGAATTTTTCACATTCGATGATGCCGTAGCGCAGCCGCTGACCGCGAGAGAGAATGCCGCCGCTAAAATCAGAATATATGCGTATCTCATAAATTTTACCTCCCTTTTTTAATTAAATTTAAGGCCTGATTTTCCTGCGGCAAGACGTATTGAGGGAAATTTTCATTATATGGAAGAAATTTTGAGATGCGGTAGCCATGCCCCTAACAGGGCATTGAAATAGTGATTTTGCAAGACGGACAGGAATGTCCGTCCTCCTACATTTGGCGCCTTTTTAATGCCCGCTTATGGACAGGCATGGAACCCGCAGGCTCGGCGCTCCGATGTTCTCCATGAATTTCAGGTCGGAGGCCACGGCGTCAATGCAGCCGAACATCTCCAGGATGTTCCCCGCGACTGTGATCCCGAGAACCGGTTGGACCGCTTTCCCGCCCTCGATCCACGCGCCCGAGGCGCCAAGCGAAAAATCTCCTGAAACCGGGTTCGCGGTATGAACGCCCATCAGTTCCTTCACCAGAAGACCCCTGCCCATTTCCTTCATGATTTCGGCTAGCGGGCGCTCTCCCGCCGGAATGTAAAGGTTTGTTAGTCCGAGCGTCGGGGGTGAAGTATAGCCGCCCCGGGATGCGTTTCCGGTGCTCTTTTGCCCCGCCCGTCTTCCCCACGAAAGGTCGTAGAGATAGTTTTCGATGACGCCCTTGTGAACAAGCCGTGTCCTCTGGCGTGGGACGCCTTCGCCATCGAATGGGAAGGAAGCGGCGCCCGTTTTAAGCAGTCCGTCGTCATAAGTCGTTATGAGGTCGGAGAAAATCTTTTTACCCAGCTTGCCCATGAGCATGCTTTTTCCCTTGGCCACCGCTTCGCCGAGGAACGAGTTTCCGAGCACGGCCAGAAGATCCGCGGCTGCCGAATTCCGGATGATGACAGGCCCTCGAACGGTCTGGATGCTCTTTGCGCCGAGCATTTGAACCGCATCCTCTGCCGCCCGGCGCGCAATCATCCGGGCATCGAGTCCAGCCCACGTCCTTGAATAACCGTGATCCCATCCCATCTGGCCCTCGCCGTTCTCTTCGGCGACTGCCATGAGGGACGCCGAGCAGCCGTTTGCGCACGCCTCTCGTATAAGCCCGCGGGAATTGATCATGTGCAGGGTGCGTGATCCTTCGCCGTAGGCCGCGCTCCGAACCCGGGCTATCCGCCGGTCATAGTTCTTAGCCTCGCTTTCGAGGGACAAGGCGCGTTCGATCTTCTCCCGCTCCGGCGTCTCTTCAATGGTCGAATCCCACAACTCTATCTGGGGCAGCGTCCCCTCGGGGCCGGCAAAAGCCCCCTCCGGGTCGCGGTCCGCCGATTTCGCCCCCGCTATTGCGCTCGCGACCATGGCCGAGAGCGCATCGGGAGAAGCTTCAGCCGAGTACGAAAATCCGGGCCGCTCCCCCACGCGCACCCTCACCGACACCCCACGGCTCCGCGACACCTCAAATGAGTCAATCGCGCCATCCTTCGCCTCCGCCGTCAAATGGCGGCCCTCGACGAGATACACCTCCCACTCGTCCGCGCGGGACCTCTTGCAACAATCAATTGTGAAATTGATAATATTATCGTTGTCCATTTTTCTGCCCTATTCTTCCCGCTTTCTATTTTTTTTGCCCGCGTTTTTTTGGGGCGTGAATTTGTCCGCGCCCACGCGGAATATCACAGCATCTTCGTCGCAGTCGGGGAATTTCACGCATTGGAGGCAATCGGCCCAGATTTTGTTCGGGAGTGTGGATTTATCGGCGCGGCTGAAGCCGAGGCGGCTGAAAAACCCGGTGCGATAGGTGAGCGCAAAGACGCGCCCGACGTCCAGTGCTTTCGCCTCCTCGATGCAGATCGCGACAAGGTCTTCGCCAAGCCCTTTCCCGCGCAATTCTTTTTTGACGAAGAGGTTTCGGATTTCCGCGAGGTCTTCCCAGCAGACGTGGAGGGCGGTAGTGGCCTGAATGGGATCGCCCTTTCTTGGGCGATACACCCAGTAGTCGCGGATGTACTGGTATAGGTCGTTAATGGGCCGGGGGAGGATTTCCCCTTCTTTTGCCGCATCAACTAGGAAGCGGTGCATCTCGCGGATGTCCGCGACTGTGGCTTTTTTTATCATGTGGTTCTCCTTGCCCTCTCTATCATCTGGGCCGCCACGGCGCGTGTGGCGTCCGTTACCTCGATTCCGCCGAGCATTCTTGCGACCTCCTCGGCGCGCTCGCCCTCCTCCAGTTTCGTGATTCGCGTAACTGTCCTGCCCGCCTTCCGGGCTTTTGTGACGAGGGCATGGCTGTGCGCGAAGGACGCTATCTGGGGGAGGTGCGTCACGCAAAGGACCTGCGCCCTTCCGCTCAGCTCTCGCAGCTTTCTGCCCACCACCTCGGCCGCCGCCCCGCCCACCCCCGCGTCAATCTCGTCAAACACGAGCGTCGGCACTTCCCCTCCTCCCCGCAACACGCTCTTTATGGCAAGCATGATGCGGCTAAGCTCTCCGCCGGAGGCGATGCGAACCAGCGGCTTCACCTC
>Ga0209777_10004329_pt1 | contig 16835 bp, 4 predicted proteins | sample FrelakmetHBP12HB_FD_187147 | JGI IMG/M metagenome (GOLD analysis project Ga0209777, IMG submission 187147) | Freshwater lake sediment microbial communities from the University of Notre Dame, USA, for methane emissions studies -HBP12 HB (SPAdes)... | ecosystem: Environmental > Aquatic >...
GCGGCGGCGGCGGGGGGTGGGGGTGCTGGAGGTGGCGCGATTCGCTTGGCGGTGGATGGGATGTTGACGGTGAACGGGGCCCTGACGGCGAACGGGAGCAGTGGGAGGGCGGATTGGGGTTCCGGCTACTCTGGTGGGAGCGGGTCGGGTGGCAGTGTATACGTTACAGCGAAGACGTTGGCGGGGACGGGGGTGATCGCGGCCAACGGGGGTGTGGGGGCTCCCATCGGCAATGTCGGCGGCGGAGGCGGCGGGCGGATCGCCATCTACTACGCCGACATGTCGGGTTTCACGGGGACCATTCGGGCACAAGGAGGAACGGGCTATCAGAACGGCGAGAACGGCACGGTCTATCTCGCTTCCGTGGTCCCGCTGCATCTCCTCTCACACACTCCGTTCGGCCCGACGAACCAGACCATTGACCACATTGACCTTCGATTCGACAAGCCGCTTGATCCTAGCACGTTCATGGCGTGCGACGTGGTCCTGACCGATCCGGCGGGCACACCGATGCCGCTGACGGCACCGCCATCCGATCAGGGAGACAACGTCTGGCGGATCACCTTCGCTCCGCAATCAACTGAGGGCACGTATCAGTTCTCCGTTGGCCCGCACGTGGCCAGCCTGTCCGGGCACGAGATGGACCAGGACATGGATGGCCGCGAGGGCGAAGCCCCCGACGACGTCTACCACGGCACGTTCACGATTGACATGACGCCGCCGAGCATCACGGGCCACGGCCCGATGGGCGAGCAGCATCTACCCGTAAACTACGTGGACGTCACATTCAGCGAGGCGATTGCCCCGTCCACGTTAGGCGCAGGCGATGTCGTCCTGAGCGGCCCGAACGGGCCTATCTCCGTCAACGCTCCGGTGCAGCAGAGCGGCAACACCTGGCGGATCGGCTTTGCGTCGCAGAACGCGGTGGGGACGTACACACTCACGGTCGGACCGCAGGTGCTGGACTTGGCCGGGAATGCGATGGCCTCGGCCTTCGCGGGCACGTTCAGCATCGCACTGCCGGACCTCAAAGTGCAGGACCTGAGCATAGGCCCGACGGCACCGCAGTCGGGCGGGAATCTGACGATCACTTGGGATGACTTCAACGACGGCGACGGTACGGCGACGGGCTCGTGGGTCGACTGGGTGAAGGTTGTGAACCAGACGACTGGGGAGACGCTGCTGGACACGGGCTGGTGGTTTGACGGGAACTCGATTGGCGCGGGTCAGTCGCAGGCCCGTTCGCGGACGTATCGGCTACCTGACGGGTCACGGGGCGCCGGAGAACTTCAGGTGACGGTGACGGCGGATGTCTGGGGCAATCTGTTCGAATACAACCCGTCCGGCACGGCCGAAAGCAACAACAGCACGAGCGTGGCCCTGACCTCGGTGTTGGCCGCGTACCCGGACCTCCAGGTGACCGGCCTGACGGCGTCGGGCGACCCGGCGATGCAATCGGGGGCGCTCTTGACCATAGGTTGGCAGGATGCGAACAGCGGCACCGGTGCCACCGGAGGGGCGTGGTGGGATCGGGTGACCGTGATTAACACCACGACCAGTGAGACGCTGCTGGATACGTGGGTTTACTACGATGCGGGAGCCAGCGGTGCGATTGGCGGCGGCGACTTCCGCGCGCGTTCGGCGACTTATCGTTTGCCGGACGGGCCGCGTGGGGTGGGCGACTTGCAGGTAACGGTGAGCACTGACATCAACAACAGCATCTTCGAGTACAACGGTGGCGGCACAGCCGAGAGCAATAACACTTCGCAGATCACAGTTACCTCGGCCTTGGCAGTTTACCCCGACCTGCAAGTGACCAGCCTCTCGGTGACAGGTGAGCCGGCGCTGCAATCGGGGGCGCTCTTGACCATAGGTTGGCAGGATGCCAACAGGGGCAATGGTGCGACGGCTGGGGCCTGGTGGGATCGGGTGACCGTGACCAACAGCACCACGGGCGAGACGCTCTGGGACCAATGGTGCTACTACGACGCGACGGCCCAGGGCGCGATTGGTGCTGGCCACTCCCGCGCACGTTCGGTGAATTATCGTTTGCTGGATGGGCCGCGTGGGGTGGGCGATTTGCAGGTGACGGTGACCGCCGACATCAACAACAACGTTTTCGAATACAACGCTGGCGGAACGGCCGAGAGCAACAACAGTTCGCAGACCGGGGTGACCTCCGTGCTGGCAGCGTATCCTGACTTGCAAGTGACCGGAGTGATGGTGACGGGCAATCCGACATTGCAGTCGGGGGCGCTTCTGACCATCGGATGGCAGGATGCGAACAGCGGCACCGGTGCCACCGGAGGGGCGTGGTACGATCGGGTCGTCGTGACCAACACCACCACCGGTGAGACGCTTGCCGACACTGTGGTCTATTACGATGCGACGACGCTCGGCAACGTCGCGGCGGGCCAGTCTTCGGCCCGCTCGACCACTTATCGCTTACCTGACGGGCCTCGTGGGGTGGGCGATTTGCAGGTCACGGTCACGGCTGACACCTACAATTGGGTCTTTGAGTACAACTCCAGCGGCACGGGCGAGAGCAACAACAGTTCACACACCACGGTGACCTCTGTCTTGGCGGAATACCCTGATTTACAAGTAACTGGCTTGGCCGTGACGGGTGATCCGACGCTGCGATCAGGGGCGGCATTGACGATCAACTGGCAAGACTCTAACACGGGCGACAGGAACACCACGGGAAGTTGGTATGATCGACTGACAGTGTTCAATACCACGACCGGCGAGACACTGGCTGACACCACCGTCTATTACGACGCAAACGCCAGCGGCAACATCGCGGCTGGCCAGTCTTCGGCCCGCTCGACCACTTATCCTCTGCCCGATGGGCCTCGCGGGGCCGGCGACTTGCAGGTCACGGTCACGGCCGACACCTACAATTGGCTGTTTGAATACAATACTGGCGGCACGGGCGAGACCAATAATGCAGCCCAGACCACGGTCGCCTCTGCACTGGCACCTTACCCCGACCTGGAGGTGAGCAATGTCTCCGGTCCAACCGAGGTGGTCGCCGGGCAGAACGTTACGGTCAGTTGGACCGTGACCAATCGGGGAGACGCTGATGCCGCAGGCCCGTGGGCCGATCAAATCTATCTCTCGACCGACCGTTCTCTAGGCGACGATGTGCTCGTCACGGAAGTCGGGTTCACCAGCACCGTTGCCAGCGGGGCCGCGGCGCAGCGGAGCGAGACCGTTCGTATTCCCGGTGGTATATCCGGCCCTTACTACTTCCTCGTGAGAGCTAATGCCAGGAACCAGTTCTACGAACTCCGCACGGACAACAATGGGGTCGCAGCAGACCAGGCTACCCAGGTCCGGGCACCGGACTTGGTGGTGAGCGGAATCACCGCGCCGGCCCAGGGATTCGCGGGGACCCAAGTGGACATCAGTTGGCAGGTCAGCAACACGGGGACGGCCGATGCGAACGGCTCCTGGCTGGACCGCGTTCTGCTCTCGAAGGATGACCAACTCGGCAACGACGTTCAGTTGACCTCCGTGGCGTTCAACGGATCGTTGGCGATCGGCCAAACCTATACGCAGACCCGGCGGGTGACGTTGCCCACGGCGACTGGCCAGTACCGGGTCATCATCGTGAGCGATGCCATTGACATGCTGGCCGAGAGTTCGGAGCAGAACAACTGGTCATTGGCTGCCGATCCGATCCTGGTCGCACCCCCCTACCGCGCCGCAGTCCAAACGGACGTGGACGTTGCGCCGAACGGCACGACGATCCCGCTGCACGGTCAGGCATTTTCTTCCACTGATGGATCGCCCGTGGCGAACCAGCCGGTCACGATCCGCATTCTTGTCAACGGCACACGGCGGATTCTAAACGCGACCACGGATTCCAGTGGCAACTTTACGGCGGCTTTTCAGCCGCTAGCATTCGAGGCAGGGCACTACTCAATCGGTGCCGACTACCCCGGCATGGAAGACGATACGATTCAAGATCATTTCACGCTCATCGGTATGCAGGCGAGTCCCAACGGAACATCTTTGCGCCTTGTGCCCGGCATCACGCTCACAACGCAATTCTCTCTGCAAAACCTGAGTAATGTTCCATTGAGCGGCCTGGTGGCCACGGTGCTTGACGCGGTCGGCAATGTGCAGGGCCAAGCCACGGTAGCGGACGCTCTGGCGGGCAATGGCGTCTTGCCGCTCGATCTGTCGCTCATCGCAGCCGATGCCTCGATAACCCGGCAGCAGCTTCGGCTGCACGTGACCAGCCATGAGGGTGCAACGCTCGATGTGCCGCTGTACGTTACGGTGGTTCCCCTGGTCTCGCAGTTGACCACCAATCCAGGCTATCTACAAGGCGGCATGATCCGCGGCCAGCAGACGCTCGTGACCTTCGACGTGTCCAATAGCGGCGGCGCGCCGAGCGGCGATCTTCAGGTCCTCTTGCCCGACTTCTCGTGGATGTCGCTCGCCATCAATCCCACCATTCCGTCCCTCACTCCGGGGCAGACAGCGAGAGTCACGCTGATTCTGACACCTCCGGCGGACCTGCCGCTCCAGCGCTACGACGGGACGCTTGTCCTGCGCGGCGTAGATGGGAGCCTTCCCATTTCTTTCCAGTTCCGTGCCACCTCCGATGCCATCGGGGACGTTCAGATCACGGTGGACGATGACTATACGTTCTACGTCGCCGGGGCACCGAAGGTAGTTGGTGCCAAGGTTCGGCTCCTTGACCCCTACGACAATTCGATCGTGGTGGCTGAAGGCACAACAGATGCCTCCGGTGCCGTTCTGCTGCCGAACGTTCACGAAGGGAGTTACCTCCTGGAAGTGACGGCCGACAAGCACGGCACCTATCGTGCCACGTACAACGTGCTGCCGGGGACTGTCAACGAGAAGGAAATCTTCATCGCTCGTGAAACCGTTACGTATCAGTGGACAGTCGTGCCCACGACAATCCCGGACCAGTACAACATCAAGCTGGAAGCAACTTTCGAGACCGATGTGCCTGTGCCTGTCGTGAAAATTGAAACGCCGGAGGAGTTGCCTGCCCTGGAACCTGGCCAAAGCGCGCAGATCGACGTAACGCTGACCAACCTGGGTTTGATCGCCGCAGAAGACGTTGAACTGACGCTCCCACAGAATGACCCCGACTTCATCTTCACGCCACTTGTGCCGAAGATCGGAACACTTCCGGCCAAGAGTTCTATCACGGTGCCTGTGACTGTCTATCGGATAGTCCACACGGCTGGACCGCTGCTTGCCGCCAATGGTGGTTCGGCACTCGCTACGGACTTCGGCCCGGTCCTTGCTTCAGGTGCCGTTGAACCCCCTGCGGCTGCCAGCGGCGATCCCGAATACCCCTACCGCGAAGGCTGTATCCTCTGGCTCGGTGTGTTGTATGACTATGTATGCGGCAAAGACAAGGTGTATCATTGGGTCAAGACCAACATCAAGGTCGGCATCAATGTTTGCGTTGCCCAAGCGATCCTGGGGACTGTGCCAACGAACTGGGGCTGGTGGGGACCGATAGATGGCGGAGGCGGACCTAGCACTGGTTCATTTTCTCCTCCCACGGTCATAAGCAACTCCTGCGATCCGTGTCTGGATGCTTTGGCTAAGGCGGTTCTTGACTGTGGATGGGGACTGCTGCCCATTCCAAAAAAGGAATGGATCGACTGTCCGAAGGGCGCTTTCGAGTGTGTGAAGGGCATCATCCAGGAGATTCAGGACATACGGCGATCTCACGGGAGTCTTGATCCTGTCACTGAAATCCCGAAAGTGCTCGGCGAACTGAAGGATTGCGTCGGAGGGTCTGTGGACTGCCTTAAGTTGATTGGGAAGGACATCCCAATTATAGGCGAAATAATCGCCGCGTGGGATTGCGGTTTTGGGCTTGGTGAAGCTATTAACACTTGTTGGGAACAATGGAAAACAGAGCCGTGGTTCCAAACTCTCATGGCTCGAATAGATCGCGTTGGAAAGATTCTCGACTCGTACACAGGACTGTTTGCATCAAACGTGTGGCTCAAGGTCGCCGATGGTCAGGCGCTTGCTGATTGGCTCGCCGCGTTCGAGAACTGCATTGGTTTTGGTACGAGTACCAGCGATCCCAGCAGCCCATACGTATCTGAGCAGGAGCGGAACGAGTTACTATCCATAGCCCTTCCGCAGCCGTTGACAACGGATGATGCGAACCGTTTCCTGGATCGCTGGAACCGGAGCCTGGATTACTGGCAGGCTGGCATATTCTACTTGAACGAGGTGCCGGCTGGGCAGAGCACTGACTTCATCGCCCTGGATGTGAGGCTGGCACAATTGCAGGCTGCCGAGGAAGCAATCGTAGCAAATGAGGCAGAAGGCTTCTCGGGCTCGGTGGAGGCGGTCGTCGATGCACAGAATCGGATGATGGATTGGCTTGGCAGCCAAAGCGGCGTCTGCGCGCAGGTGCGAATACAGATCAATCAACAGGCGACGATGACCCGCGCGGCTTTCTTGGGAACACTGGAGATCGACAACGGCAATCAGAACGCGGCCCTTCAAGGGGTGCAGGCGACCCTGGACATCCGTGATGAGCAGGGCAATTCGGCCAATGACCGGTTTGCCATTACCGGCCCGGAACTGTCCGGGTTGACTGGCGTGGACGGTTCCGGCGTCGTCGGGCCGGGGGGCCACGGTGTGGCTAAGTATACCTTCATTCCGAATCGCGAGGCTGCCCCAGACACACCTACGGCATACCGCATCGGCGGCACACTTCGGTATTTGTCCCCTGAGACTGGTCAAGAAGTCGTTGTGCCCCTGCTTCCCTCGACAATCACCGTCTATCCAGACGCCAATCTGAAACTGGATTACTTCCTGCAGCGCGACGTGATTGGCGACGACCCCTTTACGCCCGAAACCGAGCCATCTGAGCCGTTTACGCTCGGGCTAATCGTAAGCAACACCGGCCACGGGGCGGCCAACGACCTCACCATCACCTCGGCGCAACCGGAGATTGTTGAGAACCAAAAGGGCTTGTTGGTTGACTTCCTGATCGTCGGTGCTCAGGTGGGCGACGCGCCCGTTCAGCCGTCGCTCACGGTGGACCTCGGTGACATTGACCCAGGCGAGAGCAAGGAGGCACGTTGGCTCTTGACATCAACCCTCCAGGGGCGGTTTGTCGAGTACGCCGCCAGCTTCGAGCATGTCAACGGGCTGGGGGATCAGCGTCTGTCGTTGATCGACACCGTGCAAATCCACGAACTGATCCACACGGTTCGTGCCGACCGGCCGGGCGACGACAACCAATACGACTTCCTGGTGAATGACGAGCCCGACCCGTACACATTGCCAGACACGCTCTACATGAGTGACGGGTCGAAGGCGATTGTTAATGTAGCGGTCAACCCCACCGTCGATCATTCAATCTCCACAGACAACTTGGAGGCGCACCTCACAGCGGACGTGACTTCAGGATGGGACTATCTGCGATTGCCCGATCCAGGACCCGGTTTCCGATTGAGTCGTGTGGTGCGATCAGACGGGAAGGAGATTGCCGTTGGCGACAATGCGTGGCAGACTCATTATGTCTTCGCTGAGACGGACCAGTCCTACCACCGCGAAGGTCGGTTGAACCTGCTGGACTACGATAGCACCGGCTCCTACACGCTCTATTATGTCGCGGATGATACTGTTCCTCCGATGCTGACCCGTATCGAGACCGTAACGCCCAATCCGCAGACGGGTCCGGTTTCTTCGCTCGAAGTCGAGTTTTCGGAGGAACTTGATTCGGCCACTTTTGACTACCATGACGTGGTGTTGACGCGCAACGGCGGGCCGAACCTCGTCACCACCGCGGTCACGATTACGCGCATCAGCGGCGGGACATACCGCATCAGTGGGCTGGACGCTTTGACTGCCGAGGATGGCAACTACCAGTTGACCGTCGATGCAACAGGCGTTCAGGACTTTGGGGGGAATGCAGGGACTATTAGCTCGCTTTCTGCGTCCTGGGCGAAGGGCATGGCAGCCCCGGCGGTGGTCTCCGTCGGCCCAGTGTCGCCTAGTGTGCGTAACCAGTCCGTCTCGGCGATTGACGTGGCGTTCTCAAAGGCCATCGACGCTGCCAGCTTTGGCCCCGACGACCTTACGTTGACGCGCAACGGGGGCGGCAACCTCCTCGATCAGAACATCACCATCACGCCGCTGAGCGACAGAGAGTTTCGAGTTAGTGGCTTGGACAGCCTGACTACGGCGGAAGGCGAGTATGTTCTGCGCGTCACCGGCAGTGGGATTTCTGATACCGGCGGCACCAGTGGCATTGGCTCAAACGAAGCCCGCTGGACGATGGACACGACAGTCCCGACGCTGACCGGTATCGAGCACCTAGCCACCAATCCTCGCAACACGGTGGTGATGAAACTAGACGTTAGCTTCTTTGAACCGATTGATCCTTCCACATTCGATTGGCACGATTTGACGCTGACGCGCAACGGTGGTCCCAACCTGGTAACCAGCGACGTTCAGATTGTTCAGCTTACCAGCACAACGTACAGCATCCGCAACTTCAACTGGGCGGTGGGGCAAGAGGGCACGTATTCCTTGACCGTTGATGCCACGGGGATTCAAGATCCTGCCGGGAACGCGGGCACAGGTGTCGCATCGGAAACCTGGGTTATGGACACGACTGCTCCGTCCGCTCCCACTGGTCTGGCGATTTCGCCTGACCGCGGCGTCTCAGCCGCCGATGGCCTGACGAACACGACGCAACTCGTCGTATTGGGCACAGTGCTGGAGCCTGGACTCCGGATTCGTGTCTCAGATGCGACCAATGGTGCTGATCTCGGCGTAGCCACCAGCAACGCTACAGGGTTCACTTTACCGGTAGACCTGGGCACCGCCGGCACCCATCATCTGGCCGTTCAAGCCGTCGATCCGGCGGGGAACTTCGCACCGACCGCGTTCCTGGACGTGTTTGTCGATCTGTCAAAGCCTGCTGTAACGCGAATCACCGGCGTCAGTCCGGGCGAGCGGCGGTACGCACCTGTAGATCAACTGGAGATCGACTTCTCGGAAGTCTTGGCTGCGGGCAGCTTCGGTCTGGACGACTTGCAGTTGATGCGTAACGGCGTCGATGTGCCCTTAGACCCAGCTACAGTTACGATCACTCCCGTCACAGGGGCACCCACCGCATACACCATTAGCGGCCTGGCAGGCGTGACCGGAGAACTAGGACAGTACGAGCTAGAGGTCGGCTTGGCTGGCGTCATGGACCCGGCTGGCAACACGGGACAAGGCGAGACCAACTTAACGTGGACGCTCGCGCAGCCTGACACGACTCCCCCAACCGTGGTCGAGGTGGTCGTGCAGGATGGCCAAGCGCAGCCGCTCCATGTTGACAAGATCGCCATCCGGTTCTCCGAGTCGATGTCAGTGGCGGCCATGATCGCGGACGGCTCGATAGGCTCGTCGGTCTTGTTGGCAGCGCTGGATTCGCAGAACAGGGTTACCGAGTTTGTTCCTCTGAACGCGCAGCAATTCTCCTACGATGATGTCACGCACACGCTCACATGGCTGTTGAATCCCTTTGGTGGAACGCAGTCGCTCGCGTCGGGACGCTATGAATTGCAGCTTGATGCCACCCGATTTACCGACCTAGCCGGAAATCCCCTGTCAGGAAACGGAGGAGGCACGGTGTCGTTCGATGTGCCGAGCTTCACCGCCCCTGCGAATCTCCAATCTGCCGGCACTGACATTCAAGTCAATGCTTACTCGGTGCCGTTGCTGGCCGACTTCAATGGGGACGGGGTTGACGATTTGATCGTTGGCGAGGAGGCAGCCGGTGGCATTGGCAAGATTCGCGTCTACGTGAATACGGGAAGCAACACGGCCCCAATCTATGCCAGTTCCTCTTATGTACAACTTGATGGCCAAAACTTGACCGTTCCGTCGTCCGGTTGCCTCGGCGTGTTCCCACGGCTAGTTGATTGGGACGGCGATGGCCGACGGGACTTGGTGGTCGGTCTTGCGGATGGGACTTTGGAGTTCTTCCGTAACGTGGATACTGGCAATGGCGTTACACTAACCCAGGGGCGCTTCATTCAGGCGGGCGACCCCGGTGCCAAGTCGAACATTAACGTCGGCGCGCGGGCCACGTTCGACGTGGGGGACTGGGACGATGATGGTCGAGCAGACTTGGTGGTCGGCGCTCTGGATGGCATGGTGCGCGTGTACCTCAACCGGGCCAATAGCGGTGAGCCGGACTTGGCAGCACCGTTGACGATTCAGGCGGCGGCGAGCAACCTCGTGGTTCCCAGCGGACGCTCTAGCGTGGCCGTGTGTGACCTGAATGGAGATGGTCGCAAGGATTTGGTAGTCGGTAACACCGAGGGTCAACTCTTAGTGTACCTCAACCAGGGTACAGATGCCGCTCCGGTCTTTGGCGGCTACGAGATGCTGTCCGCGGCGGGTATTACCATTGACCTGGCCGGACAAGCCCGGTCTCGGCCTTTTGTCAAGGATGTCAATGGCGACGGCGTGCCCGACGTGCTGCTGGGTGGCAGCGATGGTTTGGTTCGGCTGTACGTTGGCCAGCGCGTTGCCAATCAAACGGCCGCCTTCACGGTCTTTCCGCCTCCACCATCAGCCCCAAGCCAGTTGGCAATCACACCTGATACTGGCACGTCACCTACGGACGGGATCACCAACACGGGACTTGTCACCCTCACCGGAAGCTTGGGTGAAACGGACTTGCTGGTCAACATCTATGATACGACCAGTCTGGCCGACCTCGGCAACGCCATAGTGACTGGGATCAGTTTCAGCCAGGCCCTCAATCTCGCAGAAGGACAACATCACGTCCGCGTTCGCGCGCAGAACCTAGGAGGTTATGCTGACGGCTTCTTCGATGTACTCGTCGATTCTACGCGGCCGACGAGTTCCGTGGACGCGCTGCCGACGACGACGGCCGACACGAGTTTCGCGGTCCGGTGGTCGGGGAGCGACGATGCCAACGGCTCGGGCCTGGCCAGTTACGACGTGTACGTCTCCGACAACGGCAGCGCCTACCGCCTGTGGCTGCCGGGCACGCCCGACACGTCGGCCGTCTTCGGGGGCGAACAGACCCACACCTATGCCTTCTACACCCGGGCCCGCGACAATGCGGGCAACCTGGAAACTGCCCCAGCCACGCCGGACGCCGTTACTCTGGTGCCCGACATGGTGCCGCCGACAGTCACCGGGAGCGCCATCAACAACAGCTTAGCCCAGCGGTCGAAGATTAGCGGCCTGTCCGTTGCCTTCAGCGAGGACGTCTCCATTACGGCCGGCGACCTCCTGCTTCACAACGACACAACGGGCGAGGACGTGGCTCTTCCCTCGGGCATCTTCAGCTTCGACACCAGCACCCACACGGCCCGGTGGGACCTGTCCGGCGTAGACCTCGTCGACGGCTACTACACGGTCCGGCTGCCGGCCGGCAGCGTCCGCGACGGCGGCGCGAATCCGCTCGCGGCGGACCAGGTCTGGCAGTTCCATGTCCTCAAGGGCGACGCGACCGGCGACGCTAGTGTCAACGTGTTCGACCTTCTGAAGGTGCGCCAAAACTACCTCCTGCCGCCGGGCGGCGGTCGTGACGACAACGCCGACGTGACGGGCGACGGTAACGTGAACATCTTCGATCTCCTCCTGGTGCGGCAGAACTACCTGCACGAACTGCCACCGCGGGACCAGAGCGGCGGGCAATCGCCGGAGATGACTCCGGGGACCGCAGAGAGCGACGGCGAAGCTGTCCAGACGGCGTCCCGGCCTCTGACGCCACCGGTGCCGATGACGGCAACGGCCCCGACTGGCCCCGCGACAGCAGAACCCACGACGACGGTGGAGACACCATCGGCTGCGGTCCCGCAGGCTCAACCGGCCGAGAACATCACGTCGGCCGCGGGCACACAGGCGGTGACATCAGGCGCCCTTTTGACCAGTGCGCACGACGAGTCTCCGACCGCCGACCAGGCGGTGCTGCCAGTAGAGGACGCGAGTGCGCTGGCAGTCCCGGCCCCAGTCGCATTCTCGCCGGTTGTTGTCCCGCAGGCACCGACGAGCGAGAGCTTCGCTCCGCCCATGAACCCGCAGATGCTCCTGGGGGTTGCCCTCTCCGCGGCTGACCGAGAGACGACACCTACGGGCATCGAGGGGCAGTTGGTGGAGGATGTGGTGACTGTGGCGGCACCGCTTGCGGCTGGAGCCTCGGCCGACACCTCGGCGGCGGACACCGGCATTGGGTCCCGAGAGCCTGTGGCAGCCATCTTCAGCCTCTTGGCCTCCGCGATAGGGAGCGCTGATGAAACGGGTTCCGGGGATGAACTGGCCGCAGACATCAACTCGGTGGACGTGCTACTGGAGGTGGCCGGGCTTGAGGTGAGCGTCTGAGTTGTCTTTCCGTGGCGTCGCACCCGAATACCTGCCACCGCGGCCGTGGGTTCTGTGCTGGGGAAACAATCTCTGTTGATTGCTCGCTCTTGTGCACGGCAAACCCCATGAAAAGGGTGTTCCGTACGCACAGCGGCGTCGGAGGACTACCAGTGTCACCAGCATCGCATGCGGCCAGGGGGTACGATGTCCGGGGCAATCCAGACTTCTTGCCGAGACAGGATTCTTGCCGTATACCATAGTGCTGTATAGGGGTAGTGCGCTATTGGTATCCTCGCCCATACGGTCGGGGGTGTGCGGTTTGTACGGCGCGGACCTTGCACGCGGCGGACTGATGGTTGCGAAGGGGTTATGAGAACACACCACGCTCTTGGCGTTCTGGCTTTCCTTGCCTTCTCCGGCATGGTCCATGCCTCCGTCGTTGATGTGACGGTATCGGCCAGTAAGAGCAGTATGGGCGTTGGCGAGACGGCGACTTTGACCGTCTACGGTCAGGTCAAACCAGCCTATGCCACGTCGGGCAACGGCATTTTTGGCTGGGACGTGGACCTCCGGATTGGCGACCCGACGATTCTCGGCCTGCTCCCGGCGACGCTGGATCGCAGCGGCTGGATGAACAACCCTTCGACATCGAGCTCTGGTACGGGCAAGTCCTGGGGACTTGATGCGATCTACGACACGGGAGAGTCCAGCAGCACGCTGGGCCTTACGGGCCCTATCAAGCTCTTCTCGATTGACTTTCGGGTGCTGAAAGCGGGCACGACCACGCTTGCCGTTGAGCCTGACGCGACCACGGGTACAGACTTCTTGACATGGCTAGGAAACAGCGGCGGCGACTACTCGCGGGCCTCGATCACCATTGGCGTGCCAGCAACGCTTCTCTGGACGGGCTCCATCGACAACAAGTGGAATGTCGGGCAGACGGCCAACTGGTCAGCGGGTGGCGCGGCGGGGGTATACCGGGAAGGTGACCACGTTGTCTTCGACGACACCGGCACTCACACGCTGCCAATCAACGTTACGGCGACGGTCAACCCCGGCTCGCTGCTGGTCAACAATAGTGCGACCGATGTCGTGCTTGGCGGTATCGGCTCCGTCGCTGGGCCCTGCAAGTTGACCAAGACCGGCAACTCTACGTTGACCCTCACTGGCAACAACACTTACACGGGCGGCACAGCCGTCACGTCCGGCACGCTGATCGCCGCCGCCATGAGTGCCCTCGGCTCTGGTGCCGTGAGCCTCGGCGGCACCGTGGGGTCGAATAATGCCTCGCTCTTGATCGATGGGAACTACACGCTGAGCGCCCCCGTCACCGTACAGGATGACGGAAGCCTCACCTCCCTTCGCACCATGGGTGGTGATAGCGCGGGAGAAGCGGCGTTCTCAGGTGACATCACCGTCAGGAAAGCCCTGGCGCTGACGGCGGCCGCGGGCGGCACGGTGCGGTTCTCGGGCGTGCTGGACAACCCCGAGGGGCACACGATCATGAAGGTGGGCGACGGGATCGTGATCCTCGACGGCTTCCAGATGCAGGGCCCCGGCGCCCTGCTCGACGTCGATGCCGGGACTGTCCTGCTGAACTCCGACGCCGGCAGCGGCACCAGCGCCAACCTGTCGATTACCGTGACGGACGCCATCGTGAACTTCGGCAGCGACCAGCATCTGGACACTCTGGACATCGGCCCAGGCGGCAAGGTCGCCTTCACGGGCGCGCGTGTGGTGGTCCTCAATCACCTCATGATGAGCGGCTTCGACTTCGGCGCGATGACCCTTACGCCAGAGCCGGCGACACTGGCCCTGTTGGCCGTAGGTGGCGCCCTCGCGTTCTGGCGGCGCAGAGGACGGTGGATCCCAAGAGCCTGTGGCAGCCGTCTTCAGCCTCCCGGCCTCCCCGATAGAGGTCGGTGAGGAAATGGGTTCCGGGGATGAACTCGTCGCGGGCCTCGACACGGTGGACGCGCTGCTGGAGGTGGCCGGGCTTGAGGTGGTTGTGTGAGGGAGCTGGCGTGCGGCAAGAGACTCCGGCGAGCTAACAGGGTAAAGGTCCACTTCACGTAGCGGCGTGTCTGGACCGGTTGCCCGCCAGCCAGTGTCGGTCTCACCGTAAGTCCGTGATCCCATAGGGCTTACCCGTGCAGGTCTGCCGCGGCGTCCACCCGAACCGCAGGCCTATCAGACGAGTGTACGTAAGCCACCAGTGCCACACTACCCTTTTCGCCGCGCTGCCATGTGCCCGAGGACGAGGAGGATGCCCAGCCCCACCAGTACCAGGCCGTTGGCCACCAGGAGCCAGCGCGTGCCCATCCACGAGACGAGGTAGAAGGCGGTGCCGAGGGTGCCGAGGATGCAGCCGGCCGTCGAGAGGGCGGAGATCTGGCCGACGCCTTGCCCGAGGTGGGGCATCTCGTGGATCAGGAGCCGCGCGGCATAGGGGCAGACCATGCCGAGCAGGATCGAGGGCAGGGCAAAGAGGATCGCGCCGGCGCCGAGGGTCGGCCACCGCAGATCCGGCGGTTCGTAGACGCTGAGCTTGGTGGAATCGGCCACCGGGGCAGCACTCGCGCCCGTGCCGCTCTCCTTCCACTCGGTGGGGAGGGGCGCACCTTGGCCGGGGTAGACCCATTCGAGGACGGCGTCAGCGTAGAGCGGTATCGAGAGGGTGACCGCGCCCGCCACGGCCAGGACGGCCCCCAGCTTCCACATGGCCGGGCCGAGGTCCGCCAGGCGTCCGCCGCCGTAGGCCCCGAGCGCGAGGCCCACGAGGAAGACGCTGATCAGGCTGCCCCAGACGATGATGTCGCTGCCAAACTCCGGCTGGACGAGGCGGAAGCTCGCCATCTCCATGCTCATCAGGGCGGCGCCCGCGAGGAACACCGTCGCGAGGATGATGGCACGGGTCATGGCCGCTTGGCTTCCTCTTCGAAGAACTTCGGATTCTCCCGCCGCAGCGTGTCGACGGGGGCCATGTCGTCCGTCAGGGGCTTCTCGTTGTTCGTCTGGGTGGTGTACAGGCGATACTCCTTCTCGATGAGGTCGGCGAGGTCGAAGCCGAAGTCGCGTCCCTTGAGGACCGCCTTGGCGCGCCGCTGGAGCTCCGCGGGGGCGATCGGGTCCTTTTCGAGCGACGCGACGAGGATGATGTTGCCCGAATCGCCCGACGGAAACAGGTACGTCTGCGGGAACGCCAACTGGTAGGTCTTGAGCTCGGCGTAATAGAACCGGTTGACGGCGTGCTCCCAGAGGTTCGAGGCCACGAGGCCCCCCGGGTTCAGGTGGTCCTTGACGAGCTGGACGAACTCGGCCGTCGTCAGGTGGAACGGGATGTGATCGGCCGCATAGGCGTCCAGCAGGATGAGGTCGTACTTCTTCGGACTCCGCTTGAAATACATCCGGCCGTCCATGACGATGACGTGCGTGTTGGGCGTCCCCTTGAACTCGAAGAAGTCCTGGCAGACCTTCACGACGTCCGGGTCGATCTCGACGATGTCGATCCGCACGTCGGGGAACTGCTTCTGAATGAACTTCGGAACGGCCGCGCCGCCCAGGCCCACCAGGAGGACGTCCTTGGCTTCGGGCAGGTACGCCAGGGCGGCGATCATCGACCGCGAGTACCGGAGGTCCAGCTTCACGGGGTCCTCCAGGACCATGCTCGACTGGATGCCGCGCGTCTTGGAGAAGTGGAGGCAGCGGCGGCCCTCGTCGGGGTAGTCGACGACGCGGATCCGGTAGTACCGCGACTCGCGGTCGTACTTGACGACGGACTCGGTCGCCTGGCCGGCCATGCCGATCGCCAGGAGTCCCACGAGTCCAATGACCGCACTGCCGACCGCGAGCACTGCGAGCTTGAGCCGCGTCATCGCCTTGCACCTCCTGATTGCCGCTACGGAAGAGTAGCGATGTGGGAAGAAGTTTGCCAGTCCTTTTCCATGGCGTGGGTGGCCCAGCATCCACGGGGCGGCCGTTCCAGGGCGGGTGCCATGCTTTCGCGCTTCTGCGAAAGCATGTCTCCCGAGAGCTCACGTCCATGCTTTCGCAACGGCGCGAAAGCATGGCACCCGTCAGCCGCTGGTGGGCAAGCCACCAGTGCCACACAACCGAAACGCTCCAGTTTGCCCAGTCTTCCCAGAATGCGTAATCTAACACGCGGACCGCTGCCGATAAAGAAGACGACGACTCTGGGCACACTGCGTTCGGGAGGGACGATCATGCCGGGTGACGATCTTGTCGAGGCCCTTGAGGAAACGATGGCCGAGGAGCGGGCCGGTACGGGCCGCCGAACGGGCCAGGATCGCCGAGGCGGGAAGCCGACCAACTTCAGCGGCCCCGAGCGGCGCGGGAAGGGGCAGGACCGCCGCGTCACTCCCGACCGCCGCGCGGGCAGCGACCGTCGGGGCGGTATCGACCGGCGCCACGCCTTCCGCCGCCTCGAAGATCAGGAGGCGTTCCAG
>Ga0209777_10004330_pt1 | contig 16835 bp, 10 predicted proteins | sample FrelakmetHBP12HB_FD_187147 | JGI IMG/M metagenome (GOLD analysis project Ga0209777, IMG submission 187147) | Freshwater lake sediment microbial communities from the University of Notre Dame, USA, for methane emissions studies -HBP12 HB (SPAdes)... | ecosystem: Environmental > Aquatic >...
AAGCCGATCAAGAAGGACCTGTCACAGTATGACCTGTTCATCGTCGGGACACCGGTGTGGGCCGGCAGGATGTCTGTCCCCACGAGGACCTTTATGGTCCAGAACAAGGAAACGCTCAAGGAGGTCGCCTTCTTCTACACCTCGGGCGGCAAGGACAACGAACAAAAGATCTTCCCTGTCATGGAACAGGTCTGCGGGAAAAAGCCCAAGGCCACCTTGGGACTGAGGACCAAGGAAGTAAAAAAGGACGAATTCAAGGATAAAGTCGTATCCTTTGCCAAGGCCCTTTCGAGCTGACCTGACCAAAAAGTTTAATGGCCTTTAGAAAAATGGACTATAAACTTTCGCTCGATGACCTTTGCAAACCCACGCCCATCCCTATCGGCCCGAAAGGGCCAATCTGGGGTCCTGGGCAACTGGGACCCCATTGTTTTTATTTTTAGACTCGCCGGGATTCGCTTAAAGATTTAAGCGAAATGGGTTCGTTATGAGTTTTATACTATGATCCTGTGCGTCTTTTCTTTTTTTTAGGGTGTACATTCCAGGGTCTATTCTTCGGGGTACAGTCCACAGAATTGTACTACAACCCACCTTTCTCGAAAACCTTATTATCCGGTAGGTCCAATTCTCTTGACCGGTGCCAGTGTTATGAGTTTGATGAAAGCAAGGACCTTGATTATCCTCCTATTGCTGGTCTCTTTCTTTCCAGTGTGCGGAGCAAAAAGTGATACCGCCGTAAAAGCGCCGTTATATTCGGTCGGTGACTATTGGAACTACCAGTTCACGGACCAAGGTGTCGAAAGCACAAGGAACATGACCATCACCAGTCTTAGCACGACCTTTGAAGGCCAGACCTGCATAGAAGAGAAGTATTCGTACCCTTCTCAAGGCTATTTAGCGATCAGACGCGATTATTATCGTGTATCGGACATGGCGGAAGTGGGTACGGTCATAAATTATACGAGTGTCAAAGTTGGAACGGAAATGGTCAATGAACGCGAAGTATATGACCCCCCTCTAACCTCTCATCATTTCCCGATGCAGGTCGGGGACCAATGGAGCTCCCAAAGTGTGCTCAATGATTATATCCAAATACCTCCGTTCAAGGAAGTCTCGCACACGGTGATAAACATCGATGTCTCCTATGAGGTTTCCATGATGAAGGAGAAGACCACCGTAGATGCCGGCACTTTCGACACGCTCAGAATGGATGGACGCAGTTATAATAACACTATTCTAGACCAATATTGGTATGCACCCAAGGTCGGGAATTACATCAATGCATCGATCTCTTCGACCCAAGAGAAATATGAGCTATTATCATACAGTTACAAGAACGCGCCCAAGGACGGCTCAACGACCAACGATGGCGGGATGCTCAGTGGCAACCTGTCCTATATCCTTGTATTTGTAATAATCATCGTCGTGGTGATCATCGTCGTGATGCTGGTCTCGAGGAAGAAGAGAAAGGTCCAGATCGCGCAACCCCTGGGATCTTTGCAGCAGCTGGCCCAGCAGGCCTACGACCCGGCGGCTCAGGACCAATATGCCGGACAAGACGACCAACCTTCCCAGGAACCAGTACAGTACCCACAACAGCCACCTCAATACTAAGGCCCAATGGACATTTTTATTAGTGACCTGACGAAAGCGGTCCATTGTTGCATGGTTCCATGATAAAAGTCCGTTCAATCCAATAGTTTCTTCTTCAATTCCTACGTTGGACCCAGCCGGGTCTTCAATTATGAATAAAATCGTGTATGTCAAGAACAACCAGACATTTATAGTTCTAACAATTCAAGCGTAAAGTTTATTGTCCTTAATAAAAAGTAACCATAAACTTCTGCGTTCGATGACCTGAACTCTGACCCTTCGCCCATCCCCATCGGCCCAATATGGCCGTTTCGGGGCCTCGGGTAACCGGGGCCCTTCTTACTTCTTTTTCGAAAAGGCCTTCCCTGGGTTATAGTGGTTCAATGTAAAACGCCCACGCTCACAGCTTGCATGCACCTTCTGCATCCTAAGAAGATCGATAATCTTCTCGTCGATAATGCGCGCCAATTCAAGCTAACAAACTCACATATGCGGGAGTATTGTGAACACAATGTGACTGGAAAACTCATCCATACGAGTCTGAGACATCCACAAACGATGGGGAAACTGAGCCAATATCAAAAGAAGATGAAGAGGTTTTTATATTATCGTCTTGGAGAATCCAAGAACCGGCAAAAGATTTGCGTCGAGATAAGAACCTGGAACCATTGGTATAACAATGAAAAATATCACTCGGTTATCAGAGGTTGTCCGGAATCCACACGGAGATGCTGTATTCAGGAAAAACCGAGAAGAATTGGTCTTTGAAGATTATAAAAAGATTAAAATTGGAGGAGGTTCTTAAACCCCCATTGTGCAGGTGATGACATAAGTGTGTGGTCTAAACAGTCCCGTTCAAGGTCAGAAGAATTTCCTGCAGTCTATGATCATATCTCGATTCCTCGGATCTGTTTATCTCATCCAGCACCGCGAGCTTCATCACTTCAGCATCTTGAATTATTAATTTGCGCATAGTAATTGTCATCAATATCGTATATGGAGAAAGTACTATTTATACGCAATTACTTATGACGCCATGTATAGTTTTTGACAGGATTGCATTAGGCTATCACGATTCCGAGCCGATGCTGTCTATCCGCGATAGTCGTTTTGGCCATTGGTATTTTTTTAAAGAATACCTCTTCAAAATAATAATATTTTCATCAAATATTTAAAGATAATACGTAAAAAATAAATACTTACTTTTCCTTTTATCCTTCGGATGGGAGAAATATGAAAATATCATTGATAGCTGCTGGTGTCTGCTTTTTGATGGTTTTTCCTGTTTTTGGGAATGTTGCATCTGCATTAAATAATCAAACAAATCAAAATAACACTCAAAATGTTATTATTAATAATATTTCTGATACAAATGATTCTTTAAAAACTAATCTAACAGTTAATGGTGAAGATGGATATACCTATTCTTATTCTTCGAATGGAACATTTCTTTCCAGATCGCCAACAACATCTTCTAATTTTATTGAGACCGAACAAAAAAATATTACAAAGATTAAAACCGAAGAATTCTTCTCCATGATAAATAATATTATTAATGGAAATACATCTTTATATTATTATTATTATAATTTAAAAGCGTCCGGAATGGATAATTCTACGATATATAATTCAATACTCAAGAAAAAACAATTAATAAATGATAATGATCTTAACATTGATAATAAAACCATTAAAACTGATTATAATATCAATCAAATTCAAGAAATAAAAAAGGATAAATATGATTCGGATGATCTGGGACATACTTATGGTTTCGGACCCCAGACTAGAGACAATAATTGGAATGAAGTTTTGTATGATCATTTTGATGATTTGAATTATGCTGATTGGTCAACATATACCGGGGGGTCGGGCGGAATTTCAATTGGAAGTAGCATGCTTGATATTTATTCTAGCGGAGCAGGCTATGCTTACACACGGGGAATTCCTTTGGATATTTATACTACCAAACCTACAAATGATTATATCGGGTTGCGATATTCAATAACAATGAAATTTCAATTAGGTTCTGTAACATATCCAAATAATCATTGGATTTATTTAATAAAGAGTAATCAAATTGATATTTTAATAGATCAATATACAGATGGTACAACTTTTTTACAATATTATGATACTTCACCGCATTATGTGTGGGGGAATTTTGCCGCTTCAACTTGGTATACTCTTTCTGTTGTTTATAATCTAGATAATAATACATATATAATTCGTTTATATAATTCAAATAATGGATTATTAAAGAGTTATGCACCCTGTAATGCCTTTGGCACAAGTGAAGCACCAACTTTTTTCATTGGAGATACTGATACTACTGGTGACAATAACGTCAATCTCTTAATTGATTACATTAACGTTTATGGACATACAAAAGCAAAATCATTTGATAATTTTGATAATTCCTTCTGGTACGATTGGCGAGTTCAAATGGAATCAACTCAAAGCGAAACGATGACTGTACAAAATAATGATCTCCGGATAAAAGCTACCGATAATGGTATGTCTCTAGCAAATTCGGGATATGTCGACTATTCAAGTTTGAGTTCATATACTATGGCAATATATTTCCAAATTCAAAGTAGCAGCAATCATTGGTTCCGTTTAATAGATAATGGTCCGATTGCAATTTATATTGGAAATAATTGGGTTGATGGAAATTATTTATATTATTATGCCAGTCCCTCATCACCTGCAAATTTTATTGCTTCTTTAACTTATGAAAATCAGAATCCTGGCACAAAAGCAGTTTGGTATTATCTAGAAGTTATTGTTAATCCAACTCCTAGCTGTAAATTTTCTGTGTATCTCAATGATCCGGCCCATAGATATTCCCCAATAGTTCCAGCCACAACAAGTTGTGCAGTCGATGGAAATGGAAATACTATTGCAGCACGAAATTATTTAAGAGTTGGAAATGGTCCAAACGATTGGTCTGATGGAATAATAAAATATATAAAATTACTTGCAACCATAGGAACCGATGATGGAGATGGTTTTACAGATACTTATGAAGATCAACCGTATCTCCAGATATTTGGTGATGATTTTCAGTCACAATGGAGTTCGGATAATTCTTGGAAGTTTGACTCAACAAACATTGGTTGGACAATTGGCAGCCCATCAAATCCAAATGGTCCGAGTCATTGCGCAGCAGACACAGATCAGTGTGCTGGAATTGGCATGTATAATTGGCCAACCGCTGGACAAACGTATTACTTATATTCCCCTGCAATTTCAGTTCTTGATATTAATCAAGCTCAAAATATTGTTCTAGTATTTGATTATTGGTTAGGCTCAACATCCTATACTCAAACTGCAAAGGTCCAAATTACTAAATCTAATACTTTTAATAATCCTGGAACAAGTTTTACAGATCTTGAATCTCTTTCAACAACTTCGGGTTGGGTGAATTTGCATACGAAGATTATAGTACCTTCCACTATATGGACGGGAAGTACTTATATATTCTTCAGATTTATATATTATGTTGCTGCCAGTCAAAATGTTGGTGGAGAATTTATTGATAATATAAAATTGTACGCTGCCATTCCTCATAATGCTGTTGATATCGATGCTGATGGTGATGGTCTAACTAATGGTGTTGAATATTACTTGTATGGTTCATCACCGGTGCGATATGATACTGATGAAGATGGTTTTTATGATTATATGGAAATTTCATATAATGATTTAAATGATCCGATATTGGATAATGGTCCCGCAAATCCAAGTGACCAAGATATTTTCATAGAGGTTGATTATATGCACTCAAATAATCTTTTTTCTGCTACAATATCTCATCTGAAAACGAAATTCCAGGATCATGGAATTAAACTACACTTAATTAATGGGGGTATGTACAATCGATATACTGATTTTACAACACAATACAAGACATATAGCAATTGTGTAAATGATTATCGACCAACAGACTTTGAAAATAATATTGGAGCTTATCATTATTTATGTTTGTTCTATATGAAATCGACTTTTGATTATGTCGATTGGGGGGAAGCTGGATATACTCCCCCACCACAGTATAATTCAATTGTATGGAATACAGCAGTAACAGTAAGCGCTGATTGGGCCGGAGCTCCAGAAGATGTAAATCAGGCTGCTGTTATTATGCATGAACTTGGACATAATCTATATCAAAATGATAATATTGGAAAAGTAATGGATCAGGGTGTAATATATTATAATTGGAATTTTGATTATACTTTTAATTCTTGGCAGTCACTTGAATTAGCAAATAGCCATACATAATTTTTTTTCTTTATCCCTATATCATTATATATATTTATAAAAATATTATTGGAATGATAAATTATGACTTCCCGCAATTGTTATATTTGGCCTTTCGAATTCTTAGGAATTATTTTTTGTGTAATTGGCATCCTCTTTTTAATGTTTAAGATAAAAACCATAAAAAGAAAAATCACAAATGGTTTTGGTTTATTTCTTTTCTTTATAGGACTTTTTATAATTGCTTTTAGTGAAATCTATTTATCAACTTGTCCGCCCTAAATTGAATAAAAAAAATAGTAATTAATTACGGCTCTTCTCAAATTTTAGGGAACGATTCTTCTTGACCAACCATCACTTTATTGACGATGAGCGATGGAATAACAGTAAAAATTAATTAGAATCGAGTCGATAGTAGAATCAATACCAATTCGTAACTGATTAGCTTTTCGCTGCAAAGACACCTAATGCCCGCTGACTTAATTGTTCCTGCAGCCAATCGACGAAGTTCACTCCCCTCTTTTTGCAGGTCATAAAGAGGGTCATCAGTGTCTCGAATGCCTTGGCACTGAGCAGGCTCCTGCTCCCATAGGAGTTTTTCCTTATAACGACCGACGGCCGTAGATCCCGTTCAGCCCCATTGTTGTGCCAAGGGATCCCTGGCACCCCAACGAAGGTGAATATCTCCTCGAAATGCCGACTAAGGAATTTAACCAGCCTCAGGACAGCCTTGTCCGTAAAATTTCTATCGATAAGACCGCATAACCTGATCTTGAAGGATTTCTCAACCAATATTCTGTCCTTTAAAGAAGGATGGCTCATGTCGAACTTCACAGCCTCTGACATCAACTTTCTCAAGGACCTTTCGAAACTGACAAACTCCTCATGAGGCCTGCCCGGTCTCGTATAGACCGGGTCTCTGTCCTTCATGAATCCATGAGGCTCGATACCATATTTAACCTCGGATCGTTGCATCTGCCGGTTGATATGAACAAGGCATTGCTGTTTCGGATGATCGATTGAATTATAGCCGGTCCAACCGTCGTTAACCAGAACTCCATCGAAGTTCTCGTCCAGGATTTCCATGGGGACCGTCCGGCCCCTGCTCTTGTCTATGACGAACAACGCCTCTTGGACGGTTGAGAATACCCAGAGCCAGTTATTCTTTCCATCGATCCTATAACTGGTTTCGTCGCCACCCACGCACTTGGAACCACGGACCAGGGCCTTTATCGTTTCGTACTCGTCCCTGAGCTCCCTGGCGACGAACCGTTCCATATCCTTGATGGCGCCTTTGGACAGATTTAGTCCGTAGAACATCTTGTGAAAACGGCGGTCTAAATTTCCTCAAAAATGGCGGCGGAAAATTCCTCACCCCCTAGCACCATCTCGTGGCCCTCAAAAGGGGCGGATATGGTGTGATAACGGAGGTGAAAAACATGGAAATGAAGACCATGAAGAACAACGGAATGACCATCTCGGCAATTGCCAGAGAGGCGGGGCACGACCGGAAGACTGTCAGGAAATACTTGATGGAAAAGCTCAAGATTCCTGAATATAAAAAGCGAGAAAGACCGCCAAGCATTTTAGATCCATACAAAGACACTATCCGACGACAAGTCGGGGATTACAACATAAGTGCCACAAAGGCTTTCGAGGACGTTCAAGCCCTAGGTTACAAGGGTAAATATACCATTGTTAAAGAGTTCGTCCGAACTCTCAAAAAGGACAAGGGAATCCCGGCTGTGATCCGCTTCGAAACCGGGCCTGGCATCCAGGCCCAGGTGGACTGGTCCGAGAACGGTACAGTGGCAGTGGACGGGGGGGTCCGTAAACTCTACGCCTTCACCATGGTTTTGGCCTTTTCTAGGGCCAAATACATGGAATGCACCTTCGATACCACCACGGAAACCTTCATCAAATGCCATCTAAACGCCTTTGCCCACTTCGGCGGTTTTACCAAGGATATCCTCTACGACAACACCAAGAATGTCATTCTGAAGCGGGCCCTTCTTGCCAAAGACCACGAATGGAATCATCTGTTCAAGGACTTCTTTATGCATTTCGGGTTTGTGCCACGCCTTTGTCGACCTTACCGGCCGCAAACGAAGGGCAAGGTGGAGAACGTCGTAAAATTCGAAAAAGGCGACTTCTTCATTGACCTGGTCTTCGTCTCCCTTCAGGATACCAACGCTAGAGCTCTTGCATGGCTACGGAAAGTCGACAGCAAACCACATGGGACCACAGGTATTCCGCCCCTGGTCCGCCTCGAGGAGGAAAGAGGGAAACTCACATCATTGGTCGGAATTCCGCCCTATAAAATTATCCAGAAGTTCGACCGGAAGATCCCAAACGATTGCTATGTCTCCTATCTGGGCAACAAATACTCTGTGCCGTATCAATACGCCGGCAGGAACGTCACCTTATTAGTCCACGACGGAAAGTTCGAAGCCGAGATCGCTGGAAAGACCATATGCACACATGAGGTCAAGATGGGTTCCGGCGGTAGGGTCCGTGTCAAGGAACATTTCGCGGGTCTTCTGAAGGAGATAATGGACTATAACCGCATACCCCAGGAAACACCCCAGATCCAGACGAAACTTCCAATCGTTCCCGTCGTGGAACAGAGGTCTTTGGAAGTTTATGACCAGTTCTGCGACCTCAAATCGGGGGTGGACAAGTGACCTCGATATCATACGAGCGATTGCACCAGAATATGCAGAACCTGAAGCTCGAGACGATGGAGGCTATCGTGGACAACTATCTGGAGCTCGCAGCATCGGAGAACAAATCCGTTGTGGAGATCCTAGACCATTTGTTCGAGGAAGAATATCGGTCCAAGAACAATTCTGCCATCGAGACTCGTTTAAGGATCTCCGGGATACCAGTCAAGAAGACCCTGGACGAGTTCGATATCTCCTTCCAACCGTCTCTCGACCCTGCGGTTATAAACGAGCTCAGGACCTTAAGATTCGTTCACAACGCGGAAAGCGTTTGTCTTTTAGGGCCGCCCGGTACCGGGAAGACCCACTTGGCAATAGGGTTGGCGATCGAGGCAATCCACAAAGGATTCTCGGTCTTCTATACGACGGCATCGTCTCTGCTTGATAAATTGAAAAAGGCAGAGCAGAGAGGCCAGTTGGACAAAATGATCAAGACCTTTGCCAAATACAAACTGCTCGTGATCGATGAGATCGGGTATCTACCAATGCAGAAGGAAGGATCGCATATGTTCTTCCAGTTGGTATCAAAAAGATACGAGAAGGTGGCAACGATATTCACATCGAACAAGCCGTATGGCGAGTGGGGCGAGGTCATGGGAGACCCGGTGATTGCAGCAGCGACCTTGGACCGGATCTTGCATCACAGCACGACAGTGAGCATCAAGGGTGAGAGTTACAGGCTCCAGGCCCGGCGTCGGGCCGGAGCCTGTGCGCCGAATACACATGAAACAATCGGAGGGACAGCGTAAACTATATTACCGGGTGGGGAAATTTCGAACGCCATAAGTGGGGAATTTTGGGCCGCCATCTACACTTGAGCATGAACTTGATTTTCTCTCGTGTAATTCCCATCATTCTCCAGACAGATATCGTGATTGCCAAACCGTTCCCGAAGGTCTTCTTCGGGAAGAAGTCTGGGGACCTTGGGGTTATCCTGATACCGCATTTCGGGCAGTACGGTCTTTTTGTTGTGACCCGGATCACCATCGGCTGTGGTGGTTGGACATCGAAAACAAAACGCACATCGCCATTTTCTGGTTCTTCGAGATGTGTTCCACAGTGCGGACAGGTATCCGGATTGAGCACGATCTCGTGAGTGATATCTTCAGGCCTCGGGTTCGCTCTTGAAATTCCCTTGTGCCCTATCGGGGCACCAGCTTTCCGTCTCGGGCCAGAGGTATTCGGCTTGAAGTTGGGCGAAGGTAATACCAGTTTTCGTTGGTGATTTACAAGAGCCAATTGATCCTCTAAGTTCTTGTTCTTCCTCTCAAGTTCCTTTTTTTCTCGGTTGAGCCGTTCAATCTCTTTCCGTGCACGTTCGAGCTCTTTCTTTGCATCTTCGTACTTTTGTTTGAAATCCTCATCTTTGTCGTCAGGGGCCATCAAGATGGGATAAGAAAGTAAGGGTAGATAGATTCATTGCTAGAAAATGGGTTCCTGCTTATCATTTACGTGTCGTCGGTGACTGCGAAAACCTAATCAGATACACCAATTCTTTCTAGTATACTAGCGGAAAGGTGATAATTCTTACCTAAAACGGGAGAAGAGCCATAATACTAAAATTGAAATATTTGAAATACCATTATAATATAGATGTCACAGAATATCTCAAAGATGATTTGTATCCTTATCATTTCATTATTATTCTTATTAAATATACCAATCAATTTATTGGGGGATATTCAGATTGAAAAGGTTGGAATCAATTCAGATTTTCCGGTTTTAGCGTTATCAGATAATGATGATATATTTATTGCATATGCTGCAGGTCATCCTAATCTTACAAGGGGAGATAATGATCTCGGAATTTATTTTACTAAGATGAAGAGAAATGATATTGACTTCTCCACGCCGAAAATCATAAGCCAAATAGACCATAGTGGAGATACTATGGCTAGCGACCCAGAAATTCTATCTGTCAATGGAACTATTTTTATTGTCTATCCATATTTAAATAACATATATCTGACAAGGTCTTTCAATCTTGGAGAATCCTTTGAACCGCCCCGTAAATTAAATATGATTGATAAATGTGAATATCCAAATATTGCAGGGGACGAGAACGGAAACATCTATGTCGTTTGGGATGGAGCAACGAATAATGATTATAATATTTCTTTCGCGGTGTCAAGAGATAATGGGAACACATTCATGGTAAATTCAAGTCTAATCAAGGATGAAACCCATTCAAATCAATATAATCCAGTTGTCCGACAATATGACAACAAGGTCTTCATTCTTTGGGCCGATTCAAGAGATCAATATGATTTGGGTGCACTGTACTCGATTTATAGTAATGATTTCGGTAGAACCTTTTCAGAAGAAATGAATCTAAGTTACCGTCAAATCTTAGATTTTGGTTATCCAATGTATATCGCAGCTAATTTCGATGGAAAAGGATATTTTTATCTTTTTAGTGCAGAAAGTGGAAGGACTTGTCCAACCATTTCTAAATTTGATTATATAAATAAAACCTTTCTCCCCGGGATTGAAATTCAATTGACCAATTGTCCAAAATATGGTATCCGTTGGGCGATAGGAGAAAACTTCTATTTTTTATGGAACGGTCAAATATCTCAGAATGGAACACAAACAATGTACATGATGAATACGGATGGTTATAATTTTTCGAAATTAACTCCTAATGTCCGTGTAATTGATCCTAGTTTTAGTGGGACCGACCGATCAGACGTGAAAATATCCAAAAATGGAACACTCAATATTGCATTTCGAGGATATCCAGGAAATGCTACAGGAAATGCATGGAATGTTTTTTTCACTAAATATACCCCTAATAGACCACCTATGGCTATTATCTCAAATCCTATGGACCATGCAAAATTCCTTTCAACTCAATCAATCACCCTAAGTGCCAATGGTTCATTTGACCCAGATAATGATGTTCTTTCTTATTATTGGGAATCGAATATCTCAGGCTACTTTAGCGATTCGAAATATTATATCACTACATTCCATCCTGGAAATCAAAAAATTACTTTATGGATCAATGATAATCATGGGCATAATGTATCAACTTCGATTGACCTTGAATCCTATGAATTAATTCTTACGCTCATAGTCTCAAAAAATCAAATTTATACTTTTGAAGAAGTTAATATCTCTTGCATATCCAACATTCCGTCAATCTCCTACTTTTTCGATTATGGTGATAATTCAAATAGTTCATGGATTTCATCAAATTTTATCCATCATGAATATTTTGACGAAAAGGTCTATGAAGTTAAGGTCAAAATAAAATATCTAAATGGATTTATAACGAATTGGTCTGAACCAATTCAAATCACTGTTCTGAACAGATTGCCAATCCCAATAATCGAATTCTGTAAGGTGCTTCAGGTTAAAAATGAATATCAATTTAATGGGACTAAATCATATGATAAAGACGGTAATATCACAAGATATATCTGGAATTTCGGGGATAATACAGAATCATTCAATTCATCGCCAGACCATATATTCTATCCAGGTACTTACAAAGTCTCTTTGTCAGTATTAGATGATGACAATGTAAAGAACGACACTTCAATATCTATCAAAATCAATGCCACACCACCAGTCTCGAATTTCACAGTAACTCCAAAGAATGGGACAATTAAAACCGTCTTCAAATTCTCCTCGACCAGTTATGACCCAGATGGCAATATAGTGGAATATTCATGGGATTTTGGTGATGAGTCTAAATCGAATTCTGAAAATCCCACCCATCTTTATTCTAAGAAAGGGATTTTCGAAGTTGTTTTAAGTGTGAAAGATAAATATAATCTGATATCGAAATCGTATCGTTATATTACAATATTCAATTTACTTCCGATAATTAATATTTCAGTCAATAAAACCGTTGAGTATACATTGAACCCAATATCTTTCTCAGCAAATAATTCATATGATGATGATGGTGTAATACAGAATAATTTCTGGAATTTCAGCGATAGTAATTATTCAAATAGATCAGATGTCATTCATTTTTATTCTGATGATGGCCTTTACAAAGTCTGCCTTCGAATTACTGATAATGATGGAGGAGAAAATAATACCTGTATTAATGTAACTATATTGAATAGAAAACCTATTGCAATAATTTCATTTGTTAGCAATAAAGATAAACAATATACCGGAATTCTTTTATCCATTTTTAGTAATAAATCCTATGACCGAGATGGTAAAATCATTTCCTATTCATGGTATATCGATAATGTCACTGTATCCAGTAATCCCGGATTAATTTATACCTTTAAAAAATCTGGAACACATCGTATCCAACTTCAGGTCACCGATGATGATGGTGAAGCCTCAATAACTAGCAAAAATGTTGTAATAAAAGCAAGGGTTCACCAAGAAACCTCCAATTACTTATGGGTTCTAATAATTATTATTTGTTGTATCATCGTCTTTGTTGTTTATGAAAATTTCCGAAAAAAGGATTAAAGATTATCAATGGCTACGGTCTAAATTGCAGAATAACCTAGTAACTATAAATAGCGTCATAAGTAATTGCGTATAAATATTACTTTCTCCATATACTATATAGAGGAGAATTTCTATGCGCAAATTAATAATTCAAAATGCTGAAGTGATGAAGCTCGCTGTGCAGGATGAGATAAACAGATCCGAGGAATCGAGATATGATCACAGACTGCATGGAATTCTTCTCGTCTGTGAGGGCATAAGCAACTATAAAATCGGAGAAATGTTCGGACAAAGTCCTCGAACCGTCGAATACTGGATAAAACGCTTTGAAAAATCTGGATTTGCAGGGCTCCAAGATGGCAAGAGGACAGGAAGACCCAGGAAGATTGATGATGGTTTATTGGAACAGCTTGGTCTTGATTTGCGTCGAAGTCCGAGGGATTTCAAATATTCAGCGACACCATGGGATGGAAAGCTCCTTTCCTATCATCTGTTGAAGAAATATCACATTGACCTTGGTGTCCGACAATGTCAACGACTTTTCACGAGCCTCGGTTTCAGACGGCGGAAACCGCGCCCAGTGATTGTCTCTGCCGACCATGAGGCGCAGGAAGATTTTAAAAAAACTCCGAAGGCTCGCAGGAAGAGATGATATCAATCTCTGGTTTGAGGACGAAGCCCATTTACAATAGTCGATGTGGAATCCTCTTTAAAAGAATTTTGCTCAATACCCTTAACTGATTACACCCCCATTAATTTTTCGGACCTCGAGACGACCATTTGCCGGAAGGGTTAGGCGTGCTCGTCCCCTTTTCGCAATCCTCTTTACGCGGTCTATGCCGCATGTGAGTTCCGGAAATTCTGACCGCTTCCGTTCCGGAAAATAATGCCGGTTCAATAAGGAGGCGAAGAATTGACGAACTTAATCAAAAAAGACCTCTCCGAACATATCCACGGAGAGGTGGACTCTGTGAAATCATTGATGGACCGGCACACTGTGCAAATATTGCTTAAAGCTGGTCATACTCAAAATGAGGTGGCACAGCTCTCGGGAATTTGTATTCGGACAGTCCGAAAAATTAGCCAAGAATCTCCAATTGAAAATATTGACGATAATACCGAGATAAAGAAGCGCAGAATCGGTCGCCCAAGTAAAACCGAACCTTACCGGAAATTTATCGAAGACCTCTTGGAGATCAATCCGGATTTCCAGAGCCTAGAATTACTTCGGAGGGCGAGGAACAACGGATACGACGGAAGAAAGACCGCCTTCTTCGAGTTTGTGAAACCCCTTCGTAAAAAGAAACAAGCATATATCATGCGTTTCGAGGGTCTTTCGGCCGAGTTCTCACAACACGACTTTGGCCAGGTCGATGTGAGATTCCTCGACGGAACTATAAAAAGGATCCACTTCTTCGCATCGCGATTGAAATGCTCACGGTGGGCAGAGGTTACCATCGTTCCCGATGAACGGGTCGAAACCCTTGTCAGGACGATCGCTGAGCATTTCGTTGGTTTCGGCGGCTTGCCTCTTCTTGCCGTCTTCGACCGTCCCAAGACCATCGCTTTGGAATGGGATAAGTCTGGGAAGGTGACTAAATGGAACCCGGCCTTCGCATCAGCCCTGTTCGAGCTGGGCGTGAGTGTTGATGTAGATATAGAGCTCTGCTGGCCTCACCGGCCAAATCAAAAGGGGAGCATCGAACGGATAGTCGGATGGGTGAAAAACTCGTTCTTCAGGCAAAGGCGGTTCATCGACGAAGATGATATGCAAAGACAGCTCAGTGACTGGCTTCGCGAGGTCAATGAATGCCGTCGGTCAGATGCCACGCACGAGATACCAGCTGTGCGCCTTTCTGAGGAGCTCAATTGGTTGAGGTCGGTCAAGGTCCAACCGGAGGACCTGGCACTGAAATATCCGATTGTCGTCGGCCCGACTGCCATGGTGCGGTTCGACAATCGACTATATTCAATGCCGCCAGAGGCGGCATGCTTCGCCGGAACCATTTTTGTATACAAGGACAAGATAAGAATTGTAGCTGGCATCCACGAGGCTAATCATCCAAGGGTGCCCCCGACAGGAAATATCTCAACGCTTCCTGAACATCGTACCGCTCGTCTTGCAGCTGTCTCTGGAAAACGTGGAAGGAGATACCTGTGAAAACGCCAAGACCTGCTCGAGACCGGTGAGGCGGCCTTGACCTTCCTCACGGAGCTTGTCCATGCAGATAGAAACTGGGTCAACGATATAGACCGGCTCCATGAACTGCTGCAGAGATATGGTCCGCCCGCAATGGATATTGCTTTCCGAGATGCGGTCCAGTCCAAGGTGTTTTCCGTCGAGATCGTTGAATGGTATCTTGACCGGCATCATCAGACGGCCTTGGAGGTCTGTTCATGAACTCCATTGCTGTTAAGCTGTCGGACAAGGACCTGGATCCGATGCTCAAGAAGCTCCATCTTGCGAACACTCGCAGGACCTGGAAGGAGACCGTGGACCGAGCCGAGAAGGAGGATTGGTCCTATAGGGACTTCTTAGCATTGCTCGTCATGGAAGAAGTCGCTCACAGGGAACAGACGAGAATTATGCGTTCGGTGCGAAAAGCAGGGTTCCCATTCCTAAAAACCATCGACGAATATGATTTCAGCCTGCGTTCAAATGTCCGTCGTGGCCTCTTCGGTTCCTATCTAGGTCCCGAGTTGATCTCAGAAGGGCGGAATCTTATCTTGATGGGGAAGACCGGTCGTGGGAAAACACATCTGGCTGTTGCGATAGCCTATCGTGCGATCCAGAACGGGTTCACTGCGAAGTTCACGACGGCGGCCGTCCTGATCGAGGAGCTCTCCGAGGCAGGTAAGGAAGGTAAACTGAGACAGGCTTTGAAGGAATACATCTCACCAGCTGTCCTGGTTATCGATGAAGTCGGCTATCTGACATATGGTCCCGAAGCAGCGAATGTTCTATTCCATGTCGTGAACGAGCGTCATATCTTGAACCGTCCGATCCTATTCACGACAAATAAGTCCCCATTCGAAGAATGGGGTGATGCGTTGCACGACAAGGACCTGGCAGAGGCCATCGTAGATAGAGTGCTTGAGAAAGGACGGATAGTCGTTCTTGATGGACCCTCAGCAAGGACAAGGCATCTTGGTCATCAAATGGCTAGTAAAGGAAAGATAGATAAACCGGCAATAATTTCCGGAATCAAGCGGCAACAATTTCCGGAATCCACACCGCATTCTGAGAGTTCGTGCGAGAGGAGAGGCCGCAACCCGGAAAACGGTGTCGCTGCACCTGAATCCACAACGCGGTCTCACGCTGTCAGCGCCTTCCTTTGGCATGTCTTCTCCAAGGCCTTTATCTTCCTATCCGTTAGTTCGGGTACCTCCCATCGACATGGTTCCTTATTCTTGAGCATGTGATAGATCATCACAAGAAGCTTTCTGGCCGCGGCGACAACCGCAATCTTCTTTGATTTCTTCTTGTTTGCTATACGACGATAGAACTGTGATACAGGGTTTTCATATTTCCTGATGTGTTGAACGACAACTGTTAGAACTGTCAACGGCGGTTGAAAAATACATAGTTATGGCGGACGAAAAGTGCAGAATTCTTCCGGAATACGCTGTTGCTAAAGAATGCCTGTAAACATGCTATTTCAGCAAGTAACAAAGTTGTTACTGGTTGAAGCTTGATCAATTGGATGAGAAATGGCTATAATACTAAACCGAAAGCAAAGGGGGTCGAGGGGTAAGTTGGAACGGTTTAAGTGGTGTTTCAGGGGGGTCCTAAGGGGTTATTCAATGGGGTCTCATTGGTATTCCAGG
>Ga0209777_10004331_pt1 | contig 16834 bp, 15 predicted proteins | sample FrelakmetHBP12HB_FD_187147 | JGI IMG/M metagenome (GOLD analysis project Ga0209777, IMG submission 187147) | Freshwater lake sediment microbial communities from the University of Notre Dame, USA, for methane emissions studies -HBP12 HB (SPAdes)... | ecosystem: Environmental > Aquatic >...
ACGGCCATGCTGTGGGGCGATGTGGATTTCGACAAAAAAACCTTTCTGGTCACCGGAGGGGAAACGGGGACCAAGAATCACGAGGTCCGGATCGTGCCGCTCTTCCCCGCTTTGGAAATTTTCCTGAAAAATCTACTCGCCGGGATGCCGGAAAAGCCAAAACCGTCGGACAACATCTTCAAAATCAAAGACGCCAAAACCACCCTGATAAAATCATCGCAGCGGGCCGGTTTGCCGCATTTCACGCATCATTCACTGCGGCATTTCTTTTGTAGCAATGCCATCGAGGCCGGCGTAGACTTCAAGGCCATCGCCGGCTGGCTCGGCCACAAGGACGGCGGCTTGCTGGTGGCCAAAACCTACGGGCATTTGCGCGATGAGCACAGCGCGGCGATGGCGCAACGGATGACGTTTGGGGCCATGGGGTAGAGCGCGGACGGTGTCGGCCTGCTGGTACGGACTGCTGCGCGGGGACGGTTTGTCGGTTGCCGGGTCGCGGCCGTCGGCGAGGGCTTTGACGATTTCTTTGGCGCCGGTGCTATCCATGACGGTGATAAATAGCAGGCTGCGGTGGTGGATTTCAAGGACATGGCGCATAATCTGCGCTGCCTACGCGTTCAAAAAAAAGCCGTTTTTGCTTGATGCACCGTCTGTGCGGTGCTATTGCCTTGCTCTGGCGGAAGGAGAGCGGCCGTGGCGAGACCCCTTCTCGATGATTTGCTGGAGGAGTTGGGCCTAAGGTTGCGTCATACCTTTGGCAGTCAACTGATATACCTAGGAACGACTACGCCTGTCGATGAATTCGGGTCCGGGGACGTTGACGTTCTTATCGTGCTCTCCCAGCTCAGTGACGCGCACATACGCCTTGTCTGGAATGTTGTATCCTCTGTGCGGCACACATGGAACGTTTTCCTTGATTGCCGGATGAGGACAACCGAAGATGTGTTGAAGCAGCCTCTGCTTGAGCAATTCCTTCTTAAAACATTCCTGCGCGACTGCTATGGCCTCAACCCTTTTCGCGATGTAGCCGTGGCGCGAGATGTTTTGAGCAATGAATGCCGCCTTCGTATAGCGGAGCAGGAAGACCGGATATTGGGCCTCCTCCCGTCTGCCATTGCGGATGTCGGTCATCTGCGCGGAATCGGAACCGCCACCTTTGAAGCCGTGCATGCTTTCCTGGTTATGATGGATAAATCCACGACCAGTAAGGATGCTGGCCGTGCTGAGCTGGTTCGCGGGTGGCCGGCTTTCCAGGACATCAACGCCATCTATAAGGGCTATCGAAATCCCACGGCTGTCTCTGATGTGCCCTCCTACGTTGCCACCGCCTTGGGTATCGTTAAACATCTGTCCTATCGTGCGCAGGGATTCTCGTGCGCTCATTCAGTCCTGTTGGTCAATGCGCCTTCCTCCCTGTTGCCCCATCCGCTGGACGAGTGGTTCGGTTATGACGCAAACATGCCCTTGGGATTACTTTGCCTTGGGGCCCATCTGCGCACGTTGGAGGTGCCGGTTCGCGTGCTTGACGCCTATGCGATGAACATGACAGCCATGGGGACGGTGGATGCGATCGTTCGCGAATACAATCTTCCCAAGGTGGTTGGATTTAATCCTTCGTCGCCCAATATTCACGTTGTCCATGCCATTGCAAAGTACCTGAAGCGGATTTCCAACGATATTCAGGTTGTGGTTGGTGGTCCGCACGCAACCCTTGCAACAGCGCACGCTTTGTCCAGCCCCCACATCGACTATGCCGTGGCGGGAGAAGGGGAGATACCTTTCGGGCTTCTTGTCGTCAATCTTTTGCGCGGAGATCGAACGGCGGACGGTATCCCTGGCGTGTATGTACGACGTAGCACTGGTGAAATCACAGGTTCTATGCAGGACTCTGCGCTTCCCCTAGACACCTTGCCCCTGCCGGCCTTCGATCTCCTGCCTTTGAAAGAACGATATTTCATTAAACGTCGTAGAGCTTTCTTGCACACAAGTCGGGGCTGCGCATTCAGATGTTCTTTTTGCTCTGTGCCAAAGTTCTGGGGCGGTGTTGTCCGAGAAATCCCGATAAATGTTGTTCTTGATCATGTAGCGGCCGTTCAACGCGATCTGGCTGTTGAGGAGGTGCAGATCGTTGACGACAATTTCTCTCATCATTCTGGAAGACGGATCAAGGAATTTTGTGATGGTCTTGCACAACGCCAGCTACAGATCCGTTGGAAGTGTCAGGTTAGAGCCGACCAGCTCGATACAGAATTGATTGCCTTAATGTTGCGCTCAGGATGTTTTGAGGTAGATGTTGGCATTGAATCCGGAAATGCACGTGTGCAGGACGTTATTGGCAAGAAGCTTGATCTCGCAAAAGCGCGCGATGCGGTAAAGAATCTTCGGAACGCTAATATTGTCTGCAAGGCTTTCTTCATTCTTGGTTTCCCATCCGAAACGTGGTCCGAAATGCAGGACTCCATCAACTTTGCCGTAAATTTGAAGTCGCTTGGGTTGCGGGATGTCGCTTTCTTCCCTGCCATGCCCTTTCCTGGTACTGCATTGGCTGACTACGCCGCAGATGTACTAAAGAAAGATATTACACAGGGCGCAATTATGGACGATACGCAGAAGTACGTTGGTTCCTATGCTCTGGCCCGTCTCCGGAAGTACGCCGCTATGCCAGAGGTCTCTTTGAACGAACTTCTTAAGCCTCGCGAGCTTAGATTGCTTTGCGCATTCGGCTATACAAGCTTTGAAAGCGGGACTATAGTCAACGATTTAAAGACCGACTTTAGCGAATTCGCGAAACAACAGGAGGCAATGAATTATGCAAGCTGAAAAGCCTATAACACCCAAATTGAGCGATGGAGAATTGGTGAGCTATGCGTGGGATTACTTTCTTGCGCACGGTCAGGCACGCCTCACAACATTTCGTTTTTATCTTATCTTCTGCACGATTCTGTGCTCGGGCATCTGTATGATTCTTGCCGCCGGCAAATCGCCTCTTTTGGCGAGTCCGCTGAGTTTAATTCTGGCATTTTTATCATTTGTTTACTGGAAAGTTGATGTGCGGCACAAGGATCTTATCAAGAATGCGCGGGCCGCTCTTGTCTCCTGTGAAAGCAGTTGGGGCTTGCCAACCGTCGAAAACGCCCCACATCCTCTCTGTCTTTTTACACGCGACGCCATGGCAAAGGCGAAGACGCCAGCAAACCCATCAGCTAAGAAGCCTACCTTCACGTACTCCACTTGTGTTGGTTTAGTCTTTTTTGTATTCGGTGTTGGTGGCCTGGTTAGCGGCTCTGCGTTCATCCTATGGCATTTTATCTAGGACATTGGTGATGAAAAATAAGTCATCTCGGAATTACCGATGTCAGGGCAACGCAGGAAGGTCACGCGCACGTGAATCTGTGAATGCAGCCTTTGTGGGCCTTTCTTACAAGGAGGGGATGAAAGCTTTGGACAGCCGAACAACCACGGGGTCCATGATTGATGAGGTTGTGAGCGGTCTGTCTGGCGTGGAGTGCTGGCGGACGAATTTGGTCGATAGGGTTTTGTTTGATAATCAAGGCCGTCTACGGAATCCGACTGCTTATGAGATTGGGCAGTGCTTCTCGCGTTTTGAGGAACGCGTACGCAAGCGTCGGCCGAGAATCGTGGTGACGCTTGGTGCTTTAACTTCCAAGCATATTTTAAATCGCTTGGCCGGGACATCGTTTGCCGGTTGGGCGGGTTTGCTGAACTATGTGCCTATTGAAACCGCGAATACGGTCTTTATCGCGGCCCACCACCCGTCGCACATTGCAGTCTACAGGCGGCGTGAGCGTCGTGAATATGTAGCCGCCTTGCGGGAGGCGATTACCGGTGCGCTTGAGGGAACGTTTCCATTAGGTGAGTTTGCTTAGGGAAACGTTGCATTGCTTGGCGGCGACAACATCCTAGTCACCATGCCGGAAGTCTCGCGAGACATAACCATATGTTCATCACCATTGATGGCCCAAACGGCAGCGGTAAGTCTACTTTGGTAGATTCTCTAGTTACGATGTGTAAGCTGAGCGGGAAGCAGGTGGCTGCTTCATGTGAGCCGACAAAGTCGGCACTAGGCGTATTTCTGCGGGGTTCGGAATCTTTATTGTCTGGAATTCCTCTCGCATGTGTTGTGGCTGGAGATCGCTATTTGCAATTAGAAACCGACATATTGCCAGCTTTGTCGAATGGCCTGGTTGCGATATCCGATAGATATGTGGAGTCTTCTTTTGTATTCCAAAGTCTTGATGGTGTCGATTGGGATTTCATATGGGACTTGAATTGTCACGTTCTGATTCCTGACTTGAGCATTAATTTGATTGCCCTTCCGGACACTTTGCGAAATCGACTTGCTGGACGAGCGATGCATTCGCGATTTGAACGTTCCTGGCGGTCCGAGGATGAGCTCGCTTTATACGCAAAGGCGCGTGGCTTTTTATCGACACGAGGTTATAAATTCGTTGTAGTTGACAGCGAGTCGCAAGCTCAGGACGAGATCTGTGCCATGCTTTACAAGCAACTTTTCGAGCGGGAGGATGCGCATTAGGGCCATCTCCTGTCTTTCCAGATGCTGCATGTGGAAGCATTGGTTATTGATGAATCGTGACATCGTATCCCATGGCGTATAGGCTCTTACTCGTTCTTCGGTTCCGCGGCGGGAAATCCTCAGGAAGAGCCCAGCCCACTATTTCGCCGAATGTGCTTATACCGGAATGACGGATGCGGCGACCCGACGTAAAAGACACTTCAAAAAGACGTTCCGGAAGGTTGGATAAAGACCCGCCATAGAGAAGGTAGTTCAGTACATCCAGAATACCCTCGCCATCGGCCGTCCTCTCGCCGTAAAGTCGGCGAGCTAGATATTCGCCACGCTCTTCGCTAGACATCTCCGGGAGCCTTTGCTGTAAATCCAAGGTGGTATATTTGGCACGATTGGCATAGTCGCGAAAAGCATGAACTTTGGCAAACACTTCGACGAATATGCTCTCGTTTAGGTCAAGAATATTATCCCTGGATAAGTTGCGAGCGATGAATGGAGCCCAGAGATTCATCATTCGGTCTTCGAAACTCGGCGCGGAAGGAAGGGCTTTCCACCATCGAATTGCCTCTTCAAGTGCAAAATGCGGCTTAGCTTTATTTTGTTCGTGGAAAGCGCCGTGGCGTGAGGTTCGTCCTTCTGTGACGAGATTGAAATAATAGGCGTGCAGGAATTGGTCTGCCTGAACCCCGATCGGGATATCAGCGGCTACCCATGCAGGGCGGTTTCGGTCCTGAGAGACAACGGATCCGATATCCCGAATGTATCCAAGTGTGCGGTTCCACTCCTGCAGGAAGTCGCGACGGTGGCGTGCTCCCGCATCTGCTCTTTTCTGAACGGAGACTAAGGAATCAAGGCGGGGGAGTTTACGTTTGGAGTCAAACTCCTTACGCATTCGTTCCCATTCTGCGAATTCGGGATCTTCCTGGTGCTTCCACAGTTCTTCGACGAGTTCCTTTGTGAGGCCATGTGCTACGTTGTTAAGTTCGTTAAAGAAAGTTTCAAGTTCTATAGTCAGGCCCGCCTCTTCGATCTCGTCATGCGACATGAAAAGACCAGCCTCGATATTGCCGAACCATGCCGATTGCGTAAGGTTTGCCGAACCTATGTAGACGCCAAACGGACGCCACCAAATTACCTTGGAATGAAACGTGTCGGGGACCAGTTTGCAGATTGACAGTGGCGATTTGCCAAGAAACCATTTGAGGATACTGACGTTCACCGGCACGGTGTAGTCGTACCTTGCCCAGAGGCGCAAGGGGATTCGGCGCTCATAACAAGGTCTTATGAGGGGGCCATCGTCCGTCACGTAGGCGACTGCGGCCCAAACTTCATCGCACTCCTGAAGCGCCTCGCGATTGAGCTCGTCGATGGGAGAGCGATTGCGCTCGCCGCGAATAAACTTCATTTGATCTCCTATTGATTACAGTCTGGGTTTGTGCATTAGGTACTTATTTTCGCCGGTGACGTTGTTAACCTCATCAGACTCGATGATATTCTATTCGTGTTGCAAGCCCGCTTTCGTGTGCATCCGGCACATTGTGCGCAACCCATGCTTGCACCCATTCATCGAATAGACGTGAACCAATCAGCGCGCGTATCATTATTTCATAGAGGAGAAGTGTGCCTCCCGCTATTCGGCAAAGAGCATTTCGGACAGAACGCGAATCTATCTCATTCTCCGGTCCGTCAGTGAACATGTTGGAATCTTCATAATTAGTCTTCAGTCGAAGACGGTAGAGATAATCCATTATGGTATAGGGACGCATATCGTGATCCGATGCGGTGATCTCTTCATCGGTCAATTGTGGAAGCGGGAAATCTGGTTCTTTACGAGGTCGGCGACCTTCAGCATGCCGCACCTCTTCTACGGCACGCCAAGCCCGTCTTCGCTGTTGCAGTTTCCTGTCGCGTAATCTCTTCCGGCACTCATGTAGAGCATCGCGACGCGTCGTCATCAACGACTTGGCGGCAAGACTGAATACATTGTCACCCTCACAATTGGACCAAGAATGGATCGTTTCGTCCGCCACATGACCATCGGGTACATTGATGACCCCCTGTGACCCATACGCAAAGCTCCACGGGGCCAGCATCAATCGTCGATTTGCCCATTGGTCGAAGAATACGTTTTGTGTCCGCGGATGGCTTTCTGGTCTGGGATGGCCATGTGCGCAGTGCAAAGCTTGAGCGCTATGGTAGAAGACGTAGTAAACCTGAACCGCCGACCAATTGTTTGAGAGTCTAAGGATTTCCTCCTCGTTCGCAAAGCGATTTGATGCTTGGAGCAGGGTCTCCGTCCCCCAGGCAGTATGCAAGCTTCTCTGAATTTGATTGAGGTCCAGATCATCTCTCCGCGCATTGGGGATAATTTTGGCACCGTGGATGCGTTGCGATATAGTTGCGTACATCTGGTTGCGACGGAGAAGTGTAGGATCATAGACGAGTAACGCAAACGCCCGAATATAGTTCGAGTGTGTTTTAAATGATTCTATTGGGCTGTTGCTCATTCAGAATCGCCAATGTAGATTCACCTTTGTATAACCTGTCTAAAGCATAAACGCCCCAGTTCTCTTTCCTCAATGGCCATAACCAGCGCGTTCTTGATCTCAGAGCTTGCCAGCATCATATACTTTAAGCACTTCATCGCCGTAGTGATTGATGACCTTGATGGCGAGTTTGCCGGTCTTGGGCGGAGGAAATGGACGGCTGGTGGTGGCATAGAGGGCTGACCAGGCAGATTCGTCAATCTCCGCTCGCAGAGCCTTCTTCAGCTTTTCGTAGGGCTTATCGGCGCCGGTGAAGTATGCGTGACGGACGAAGAAGCTTTCCTCGTTGTAGTTGGTGTCCAGGAACCAGCAGGCGATGTCGTCCACAGTGTTGTTGCGAATCTGGCCGGTGGTCGGATCATAGACATCCAACCCTTTGATTTCGACAATGAGCTGGCCGTCCTTGGTCTTCCGCACTTCGAGGTCGGGTTCGCCGAAGACGGTGAACAGATTGCCCGCGCCGGTTTTCTTGAGAAATTCATCGCCCATCTGGAGGTCGGCATGAATCCGGGCCGGCAGGACGACCAGCTTGCCGTAGCGTTTGGTTTCCTCGGAGACGTGCGGATCGAAGGCGAAGCCGCAGACGATCAGGGTGTCATAGCCGATACCCTTGACGGCTTCCTTGGCGGCATCCTGAATCAACTGCGGCCCAACGGTCCCGTGTTCCGGCCCGATGCACACCGCCACGCGGCGCACCTTGCCATCCTTCTCGGTATATTCCCCCGCGGCGTGAATCCAGAGGCCCGGATGAATATCGAGCCGATCAAACTTCAACCGCTCGTTCTTGATCGTGTTCTGGACGCCAGCGTTCAGCAGGTTTTCGATGATGATATTGCCGAAATCCCCAGCGCCAACCAACTTGACGCTGAAACCCGGCGCTACCTTGCCCTCCGCCAAACCCTTCTTCTTCGCGTAGCTGATGGTCCGGTGCGGCGATAGGCTCTCCACCGTGAACGGGCCGGTGACGCGGATGCGTTTGTTGTCCTCGACCGGCTGGTCATAGAGAAATTCGGTGTCGGCGCGCTGGGCAATGCTGGCATCCATGGCGGCCTGCCGGGCGCGTTTGAGTTGCCACCACTCGGGCAGCAGTTTCTTGGCGGCCTCCGGCCATTCTTCCTCCGGCTCGCGCGGTACATTCCAATCGTTGGCCAGGCCTTTCACCAGCTTGGATAACTTCTGGAATACTACGGCCAACTTCGGCTGCCATTCCGCGTGGATGGCGTCAATTCCCTCGTTGTTGGCAATGGCCTTGAGCGTGATGTGTGGCACGCGTTTATAGACGAAACCCTTGCGAATATCGTTGGCCGTTGTCACGGCCTGCGACACCTGTCCAGCCAGATCGGCCTCTTTGCGCACGCCTTCTGGCGAGTCAGACAGCAGGTAAAACGGAAACTTCGCGGCCATCAGGCGCGTCCGCGCAAGCGTCAAGGCGACACGGCTGGTATCGCATGTTATCCATCGCCGCCCCCACTGTTCGGCCACATAAGCCGTTGTTCCGCTGCCGCAGGTTGGATCTAGCACCAAGTCGCCGGGGTCGGTGGACAACAAAATACATCGAGCGATAGCCGCTGTTGGTGTCTGAACTACATATAGTTTTGTAGGATCTGTCCCGATATCTTCCCATATGCTATTGACCATCATTACGGGGAAGTCCTCAAAATATCTCTTGTATTGTAAAGATGCGCTTTCCATCGCCAAGCGATTCGCCTTTTCTAGACGCATCAAACCAATCTCGGTCGTTTTCCAGTGGGAAGTTGTACCTGGCGTAAACGTTTTCCCGTTAAACGTCACTGGGCGTGAAAGAGAATCAGAATATCCTTGAGATATTAGGTTGTCCACGCGAACGACACGACTATCTGGTGGCAGGAGTGTCGGATCTGCCCCTTCTTCTTGAGTCAAAGCTCGTGCAGTGCCGTCTCCCAATGCAAGTATTCGATAGTGATCGCCGCCCTCCCCATCAAGAGACTTCTCAACGTAGAGCTGGCGATACTTCACGTGTTCGACCGACTTCGCATACCAAAGGATGTAATCTGCATTGCCGGGTATCATATTCACGCGGGCCATGGGGCTATTAAGACTACTGGTTTTGCGGCATACGAGTTGAGCACAGAAATTCTCCGCCCCGAACACCTCATCTAGCGCGCACCGCACAAGGTGGACGTTTTCGTCCCCGATCTGAACGAAAACGCTGCCAGTTTCGGTCAGTAGTTCACGGGAAGTGATAAGACGGTCGCGCCAGTAGGCCAGGTAGGAGTGGATGCCGAGTTCCCAAGTGTCGCGGAAGGCGCGAATTTGTTCGGGCTGTCGGGTGGCGTCCTCGGCCTTGTTGTCTTTCACGTCGCGCTTGCGAGTGGAGACCTGCCAATTGCCGCCGAATTTGATGCCGTAGGGCGGATCGATGTAGACCATCTGGACCTTGCCTTTGAGGCCCTCGCGCTCGGCGAGGCTGGTCATGGCGAGCAGGCTGTCGCCCAGAATCATCCGGTTGGCCCAGTTGGACTCGTGCTGATAGAACTCGATCAGGTCCTCGAACTTGATGCCGTTGAAATCGGCGAACAGGTTGAGCTGCGGCGCGTCCTTTTTGGATTCGGCGCGGAGATCCTCGATGAGCGCCTGCGGGTGGATTTTCTCCTGGATGTAAATGGGCACGGAGGGGACGGTCAGTGGCTTACGGTCCTGCTCGTCCTTGCCCTTCCACACCAGTTGCGGGTCGAGGCTCGGGTCGCGGGCATAGAGCAGGCCGGGGAGCGTCACGTCACTGGTCTGGGCTGCTTCCTCTTTGACGAACCCGCGCAGTTCCTCGGTCGGGATATTCGCCCGTTTGTCCTTATGGCGCAGGGAAACGATGGGGACCGAGTACTTTACCTTGGTGGGTTTGGCCGGGGACATGGCTTTTGCAGTTTGTTTTTTTGGCATAGCGACAGAATTCCTCTCCCATCAAGCTTTGAGCCCCCGACCTTGCAAAAAAGCTGCAATCGAATGCTTCCCATCCCACGGATCAGCAATTTCGAGAAATCCCCAGCGGCCAAACCCGCCGTGATTATTGACCGCCGGCACCCACAGGGTGCGCGCCGTCGAAACCTTGGCCGCTTTATCGGCGTCCCGCTCGCCCGTGACTTCGATGATCAGATTCAGTGGGTCCTCCCGGCCGTTGCCATCGTCCAGACGGGCGATGAAGTCAGGTGTGTAGTTGTGGCTTTCGCCGCGGATGGTGTATGGGATATAGAAGTGCAGACCTTGGTTTTTGACATAGGACAGCAGCAAACCTTTCGCTCCTAGTTCTTCCAAGGCTTGTGCCATTTTCTGCTCCCAGGACTTGGTGTCGGCCACAACATGGGAAACATGGCAAAAGTGGGCGTCGGTTGGATAGACCGGCTTGGTGGTGTCGAAGTCCACATAGCGCGTCGAGCCGACGGTGTTGTAGGGCTCCAGAATCGGCTTGAGTGCCTTCTCGCCCTCCGTGGAGGCCACGATGCTATGGTAAAGTTTATCGGCGGCAGTGTGCGCCAATTCCACGAGCAGCAACATCTGCAGGAACGTATTGTCCTTGCACGTGACGCATTCATCCAGCCAGCGCCGGGTGAGGTCCAGCAGTTGGGGGAACAACCACATTTTGGGCGAGCCGGCATCGTCGCGGAAATATTTTTCCAGCGTCAGTTTTGTGAGCAGAAACACGACTTCCTGCAGGCGCCGGCGCTTGAGGTCGTCCAACGTGTGGATGCTGTGCTCGCCGACAACCGGGGCGTTTTCCGTCTTGGTCGGTACGTTCGCGGTGGTCATCGCCATTTTCGAATCTTCACTGAATTTGGCGTTCAGTTTCTCGCCGGGGAGGTCGTATCGATAACCGGCGACGCGTGGGAATGTGATTTCGCACGCGATGCGGTTTTCCAGGGCGCGCACGCGCGTCGGAATCGGGCCGGGTTTCGGGTCGTTCGTCGAGCCGGAACACGGGATGAATGAGAACGGTACGCCGTAGACTTCGGCATATTCCGGCGGGAAAAGGCCATCCGGCTTGGGCTCATAGCTCATGCGGCGCAGTCCGCGGCCGACCACCTGCTCGCAAAGCAATTGCGTGCCGAAAGCACGGACGCCGAGAATATGCGTGACGGTATTGGCGTCCCAGCCTTCCGTGAGCATCGAGACGGAAACGACGCATTTGACGTTCTCGCCGAGTTTGCCGGGTTTGCCGACGGTATTCATGACCTCGCGCAGCAGATCCTCGTCGGTCAATTGCTCGGGATCGCGGCCGGGGAACCGGATGCGGTATTCCGCCTTGAATTCATCAATCTCACGTGCAGCAATCTTCTTGAAATCGGCGCTCATCGCCTCGCCTGATTCAAGCTGTTCGCTGTCAATCAGGATGGTATTCGGCCGGGCCGTCCAGGCGCCATTCTTCTCGTTATTGAAAATGGCCAGCGCGCCGGGAACGACCGTGGTGGCATCATCCTTCAAGGGTTTCTCCCAGCCGGCCACGTAGTCGAAAACCAGCTTGGAGACATTGGTGTTGTTGCAGACGACGATGAAGACCGGCGGCGTCTGGCCTTTGGCGCGCGCCTCGGCATTGTGCTCCCATTGCCGATAATATTTCTCATAGTTGCCGTAGAGGCTGTGCAGGGCGCCTTGCAGTTCCATCGGTAGTTTCGGCTCGCCACCGAGGGCCTCGGTACCACGCCCCCGGCGCGGCAGGTGCTCGCGGATGCGCTGCCACAGGTCGCGGTAGGTGGGCTGATTGCCGGTCATGGCGTTGTCTTCGACCGGCACGCGCGGAACCTTCACAATGCCGCTCTCGATGGAGTCAATCAAGGAGAAGTCGGAAATCACCCAGGGGAACAGCGTGCCTTCCGGGTAGCCGGAACCGCGCAGGAAAAACGGCGTGGCGGACAGGTCATAGATGACCTTCACACCGATCTTGGCCTTGACCGCCTCCAGCCCGGAAATCCAGACCCGGGCAGCTTCTTCCCGTTTCTCCGCCTCCTGCCGGTCATCGCCGGTCAGACGTTCCTCAACGACGGTGTCGGGTTTGTGGCGGTAGCAATGGTGGGCCTCGTCGTTGAGCACGACGATATTCTTCTTGTTGCCCAGTTCACGGCATACCCGCCGCACCATTTCGTCTGGTTTCTCGGTGAAGGCACCGCTCTTGGCGCTGCCGAGAATGCCTTTGGTCAGTTTGCCGGCGTCGCCCTTCTCGTGCAGCAAGAAAGCGTGGTAATTGGTGATGAGAATCTTCGCCTGGCCCAACTCCGCCATCAGGTTGCTGGGCAGGATATCGCGCTGCCGATAATAGTTGTTTGGGTCGTTCGGCAGGAGCACCCGCAGACGGTCGCGGATGGTGATGCCGGGGGTGACGATCAAGAAGGTGTCGGAGAACCGGGCGTCCTGGGTGTTGGCCAGTTTGTTGAGCGCCTGCCAAGCGATAATCATCCCCATGACGACGGTCTTGCCGCTACCCGTGGCCATCTTGAAGGCCAGCCGATAAAGCCCCGGATTGGCCTCGGCATTCGCCTGCCGGATAGCGTTATCGATCCAGGCTTCGGAACGGCCGGCGATTTCCGTCAGGTAAATCGCTGTTTCCAGCGCCTCGATCTGACAAAAGAAAAGCCGCTTTTCGCGCTGTGGATTTGTCCAGTATTCCAGCAACTGCGAGGTCGTCCTGGTCAAACCGGGACGTCGCGCCACGCGCCACTGCCCCACGCGCTCACGGATCTGGTTGATGAACCGGTTTTCCTCGATACGGTCTTTCGTCCACTCCGTATCGAACATAAGCTGATTACGGTTCTGCCGCCGGGGTTGGGCGATGGGGATGAAATAGGAACTGCTGCGTCGCCCGTCGTCAATATCGCTGGTGATGCCCTCGTCCCCGAACCGGAAATGCCGGCGCGGCTCGTCGAAGGGCGAGTTGATCACTGGGTTTTCAATGACAACGTCTCTGCCCATTTCCCCACCCCCAGACCGATAACGGGAAGAATTCTTGCAGGGCGATAATCGCATAACGGGTATCGGCTTCCAAGGCATTTGTCAGAAGCCATTGTCATTGCGTTCTATGCGGAGGCGTGAAAGGGCGCGTCTCGACGCAGGGGAAATGTTGTGGTAAAATTTATTCCGCATTAGGCGGGAGCTAATTTGATGGACCGGGGCTGGCGAATTGGGCGCCGGTGCCTGGTTTTTTTTGCGATTGGAGGGGGTCATGCCTGGACCAAGAAGATGTTTTGCGACGGCGAAGGCACTGCAACGTCTGGATGCCGGCCTGCTTAGCGAGGTGTTGCGGAAGTTCCCCGCCTACCTGAAGGAGCGGAATTTAACGCTGCCCACCCACCCGAAGCAGGAAAACCTGGATTATGAGGCTATCCGGGCGGCGTGCATGGGCGGGGATCTGCCGGCCGATCTGGATGACGTGCTCTCCTACGTCAGCATCCTCGGCACGACAGCCGGGTGGGAGCGGATTTTGGAAGAAGCGAGGGCGCAGAAGAAGAAGCTGGATTTCCCCACCCACGGCCTGACGCACGCGGATCTGGCAATGAAGGCATGGCTGTGGGACTGGCCGCGGAACAAGCTGTTGCTGGAGGAGAGTTATTCCCGGGCGCGGATTCACGCGCGGTCGTCGTATGTTTATTTCCCGCCGCTGCGCGACTTGCGCGGGAAGTACCGGGCGCCCACGGATGAACGGCTGGCGGAGATGCGGAAGGAATTGGAGGATTATTTTGTGGCGGAGGGGTTGGGCAAGGGCTCCAACATCATCCGGTTCGAGTTCGAGAAGGAAATCTGGTTCCTGATCCGGTATCCGGGACGGCTGAAGCGGCAGGTGACGATTGACGAGGACGGGGAAAGCGAAAGCCTGACGTTCAAGCCGGAGGAGTACGATGCGGTGGTTTATCATAAGGTCTATGGCGATCTGCGGATGAACACCTTGCGTGTGCGGGAGCGTACGAAGTATCGCATTCTGTTCGGGCATGCCTTGCTGGATAGCGCCAACGTATTCGCGCCGGATGAGCGGGTGATCACGCTGGAGCCGCTCAAGGGGAAGTGCCTGGCGATTTTCAAATGCGAGGACATCGAAGGGCTGGCGGAGGTCGAGCCGGTGGAATTGGCGTATCATAGCATCAGGGAGATGGGCCGGGAGATCATCTGGCGGGCGGACAAGAAGACGACGCTGCTGGCGTCGAATAAGCTGGACCCGTTTCTGCTGCCAGATGACACGGATACGGTGCGGTATGCGATCTTCCGGTATCGGCTGAAGGACCGGATGAAGCCCGAGACGCTGACGGTGCATCAGGGTAAGACGATGACCTATGAACGGGACGGGGATTCGGCGGTTCTGGAGGAATGGCTCCGGTCGAGAAAGTTTGTGAAGTATATGTTGGATAAACGGCCGGGTTTCAGGTTGTAGCGGGTGTGGGTTGGCGGGGTGCAGAATGCGTTCTGTCTGGACAACATTGGCGCAGTTGCACGAAGCGAAGTTGCCGATGGCCGACTGGCGGCGACATTTGGCCGCGGATTTCGCGTCTGTGCGGCCATTGCTGGAGCGGTGTGTGGGTGAGGTGGCCGGAACGATCCCCTGCCCGCAGACTGAGCAGCGGCTGCATGTTGCCAGGCGGGGGGGGATTTACGTGGCTTTCCCTGAAGAAGGGTTCGAGGGCGATTCGGAATCCTTGGCGGACTTGACGGATGAAGATGTTGCGGTTTGGCGATTGGATCACGAGGCGTGGCGGCGAGGGGTGGCGGGCGCGCTGGGCTTGACCGTCGGGCCGGCGGATGGGGATGGTGAGGCAATCCAGTTGGCGGGGTTCTGCGAGCGGCACTGCGGGCGGAAGCGGGTTTTCCTGTGCCATGCGGATGGGGGCGAAGCGGCGGTACGCCTGGCGGCGGATGCGGCGCGGACGCCGGAGGCCGGCTGCCTGGTGTTCGCGGACCGTCATCCCGGCGCTGAGCATGTGCTGAAAGCGCGGGGCGTGGCGCTGGTAGCACTGGCGGAGTGCGCGACGCTGGAGGCCGGCGTCATCAAATGTGTTTGCGCGGAAGCGTGCCGGGCGCTGCCGCCGGACATCAGCAACGTGGAACTGAAGGCGCACTTCGACAAACGTTTCGACACGGTGGGGCGTACCTTCGCGGACCTTGAGCAGGAGAACGCGGCGCTGAAGCAGGACCTGGCGCAGGTGCTCGCCAACATCGCGCGGCAAGTCGAGCCGGAATTTTTCCAATGGATTTTTGTGATCCTGGCCGCGGGATCCGTGAACGCGGCGGCCCAAAAGCTGGGTTTCGCCGGTTCGTCTTTCGCCGACAAGGTAAAGGCCTACGTTGGCCGGGGCGGTCTGTATGCGACGCTCTATGCCATGGTGGGCGCCAGGGCCAAGGGCGTCGGGCGTAAGAGCATCGAGCGGTTCAACGAAGTTTTTGCGGCACACCAGGGAGCGCAGGCGGTTGCGGAACCCAATGTACTGCGCGAGCTACTGGACGGGCTCGAGGCGTTGAACGGGGCAAACTGGAAAGCCTTGCGGAAAGAACTGATTGAGCTCGTGAAGAGCGAATTGCCGGAAGAATAGCCGGAAAGCAGAAAAACCTTCCAAATCATTGCAGCGCAAGAGGCACCGGAAACGGTGCCTCTTTTTTTGTGCCCTTTTCCGGAAACGCCGCCGGTTGTTGAGAGCGAAACCGGGAAAGGGACCTGCGATGACAACAACCAATCCGACCAACAAGCCGCCGAAACTGGCGTTGAGCCGTAACGATGCGGCGGATGCGCTGGGGATCTCCGCGGTGACCATTGACCGCCTGACCAAGCGCGGCCTGCTGAAGCCGTCGCGGGCCACCCGCCGCCCCCTCTACCCCGTTTGGGAAATCGAACGGTTCCTCCGCGAAACCTCAACGGCCATCGCGCTGTGACGGACGGGACACAAGACATGACGGCCAGAGGTACAGCCATGAACAGGACGGCCGGCGCCGGGATGGTGCCTGTCGTTGTGCCAGTGCCTTCCCCGGCAATGGCATCGCCCTTGGAAATTCTTCAGGTCGAAGCGCGGATCCGGGTGACCGCGCGGCTGTTCGTCAATCGAGCTTTTGCGGCCGTCCCTGCCCGGACGTTGAATCGTGGCTCAAGCGCCTGCGCGGCGCGGAGCGGGGCGGGGGCGGTCGCTTTTTAGGGAGGCGTTATGGGTCTGTTCTTATTTCTCCACGATTTGTTCGCCGACGAGGAAGAAGCCGACGAGCTGGCGGCGCTGTACGAGTCGGATCATTTGCGCGACATGGCCGACGCGGAAGTGGACGCCATGTGGGCGGACTCCGAGCCGGCCGGCCCCGACGACGTGATGCCATTCGATCCAGGGCAAAACGGGGACGGTATTTGAAATTTTCCCTGCGCATGGTGCGCGGGGATAGAAAGGAAATATGGCAGATAAGGTAAATGCGGTTGGGTTCAAGGTGGTGGATGAGCGGCCGGTGCTGAACGTGGAAGTGCGGGGGTATTCCTCGGAGGAGATCCCCTTCGTGGACAAGAAGACCGGGAAGGCGGAAAAATTCACCAAGCGGATTCTGCGGTGCGAAACCGTGGAAAACGCGCAGCCGGTGGTGGCGTCGGTCATCGTCGGGCGGGTGGATGAGCCGGAGTTCCGGATGCCCGAGAAGTTCAAGAAGGGCTTCCGCTTCCCCATGCCGATCGAGTCCTTCTCGCAGGAGAACTCCGTGTGGCACGCCTCGGTCATGTACCGGACGCTGTGCACACTCTGACCAGGAGCGGGGGGCACGCGCCGCG
>Ga0209777_10004332_pt1 | contig 16825 bp, 19 predicted proteins | sample FrelakmetHBP12HB_FD_187147 | JGI IMG/M metagenome (GOLD analysis project Ga0209777, IMG submission 187147) | Freshwater lake sediment microbial communities from the University of Notre Dame, USA, for methane emissions studies -HBP12 HB (SPAdes)... | ecosystem: Environmental > Aquatic >...
ATGCCAATGCAAACGCAGCGTCAAACACTGCACCGCAGATTGCATCGAACGCATCAACCTATACCAACATTGAGGGTACTTTTGTTTACATGAGAGCCGTCGTAGAAGATTTTCAAGGCGGCGCCGTAAATTTTATAAAACTTTCATATTAATTTAAAGAGAATAAAATGAAAATAGTAGCAGTTTATCCGGGCAGATTTCATCCATTCCATAAGGGCCATGCTGCAAGTTTCAAGCAGCTTGCATCAAAGTTCGGCTTGCCTAATACACTGCTCGCTATCTCAGCTAAGCAGGAACAGCCTAACAGTCCATTTGCTGCGGCAGATCGTGCTAAGATGGCACAGGCTCTAGGCATTCCTGCGAAGAATATCCTGATTGTACGCAATCCGTACAATTCGTTAGAATATGCGGATCACCTTGAAAGTAAGGGAATCGATCCAACAAAGACTGCATTGGTATTTGGCGTGAGCGGTAAGGACATGAACGATGATCCTCGCTTTTCGTTCAAGCCAACAAAGAATGGTCAGCCAAGCTATATGCAACCATTCACTAAGGAAGCAACTCTTAATCTACAGCCAATGACTAAGGGTACGCCTGGTACTGGTCATGCTTATGTCATGACTACGGATGTAGAAGAATTTCCTGTTGCAGGAAAAGTGATGCGTGATGCAAGTGCTATTCGTAAAGCATATGCAGGAGCTAACGAAAAAACTAAGCTGAAAATTCTGTCTGATTTGTACGGCGATGCCGGAAATAACATGAAGCAACTCTTTGATAACAATTTGCAAATCACTGAAAGCGTGAAGGCATTAGTAAACAAAATCAAGCCATTGCTCGGTGAAGCCACTGATGAACAGAAAGCAAAATTTGTTGAACTGTTAAGTGAAGCTAAAAAGACATTAAAGAATACTAATCCATGTTGGGATGGATACAAGCCAGTTGGAACTAAAAAGAAGAATGGTAAAACTGTTCCTAATTGTGTACCTGACGAAAACGTGGACGAAGCAGCAAATGCTGCTCAGCAGGCTGCCATTGCCATCAACATGAAAAAGCATCATAAGAAGCCAAAGAACGAAGACGTTATGGAATCGCTCGGTGATGATTTCTATTTGATCAACGGAAGCGAAATCAGATATATTCCAGAGGGCGAGCATTATGATGGTGGCCCTGTAATCAGTGATGATGATTTTGAAAAGTTCTATCACCATCCAGAGTTTCAGAAGACAACTACTTTCGCAAAACAGCACTATCCTTCTGCACCATCTAAGCAACAGGCATTCCTTCGCTTTGTGGCTCGTAGTCTTATGCACTCAGAAGAAGATGATAAGCGTCAAGACAAAGAAATCAACCTGCTTATGAAGCGAGTCAACGCATTGCAGGATAAAGTTGACCAAAAGACAAATACCCAAAAGTCTGAAAAAGTAGACGAAAGCTTGGATTATTTAGAAGAAAAATAATTCCACCCCCTCTTCACGTTGTAAATATCTTTATAGTTTACAACAAGAAGAGGACTACATGGCACGTAAACCAACTACTAAGAATATTGCACCTAACGGCGAAGAACGCACTGTTCCAGTCGAAAAGGTACAGGAAATCGCTGAACAGGCTGCTCAGGAACAGCAGCCGCAAGAAGGACAGATTCAAGTTAACGTTGACTTCCTTCGTACAACTAAGGTTCATATCGCAATGCCTTGCTACGGCGGCATGTTGACTGAATCAACTTTTATGTCATTCATCAAGTGGGCAAACACTGCTCGCCAGTTAGGCATTGACTGGACCCTTGAAACAATGGTAAACGAATCACTTATCAGCAGAGCAAGAAACACTCTGACTGCTAAGTTCCTAGACATGCCCGATGCAACACACTTGTTCTTCGTTGACGCTGATATCGGTTGGGAGCCTTGGCATTTGCTGGTCCTCTTGAACAGGGACGTTGACGTTATCGGTGGTTTGTACCCAATGAAGACTATGCCCATCAAGTGGGTTGTTAACGGGTTTGAAGGTGCCGAAGAAGGTCCAGACGGACTTCAGGAAGTTTCAAAGGCTGGTACAGGCTTCCTTCTTATGAAGAAGCATGTCTTTGAAAAGCTCAATGCACATCCTGCTGTAAAGCAGTATAAGAATGACATTGGTCTTGATCCAAAGTACGATCAGTACTTGAAGACCTACTTCGACACCGCAGTTCGCCAGAATCGTTACTATTCTGAAGACTGGACTTTCTGTGAAAATTGGCGCGATCTTGGTGGTCGCATCTGGATCGATAAGCGCGTATTGCTTCGTCACTCTGGTTCGTATGTATTCTGCATGGAAAATCAGGAACACTTGCTCAACACTGTTGGACCAATGTTCGTTGAAGCTCAGCAGCAGAAGGCAGCATCGGCAGAAGCACAGGCAGCAGCCGCACTTTCACCTAGTGATGCAGCAGCACAGGCAGCAGCCGCAGCCGGTATTGCAACTCCAGTGAAGACTAAGGCTAAGGCAAAGAAGGCCGCCTAATATTTCTAATACAACATACAAATAAACTGGGGCCTCAGAAATGGGGCCTCTTTTTTTGTTTTTGATAAATACAATATACTTTAAGGGTTTTATCAATGAAAATTAAAGACATCTACGAATCAACATGTGCCGGCGCAGTTGCCCCAGTTGCAATGCCAATGAACGGCGGACCACAAAGACGTACTAAGGAATCAGTAGATGTTCCTGGTCTTCAGCCTGCTGAAAAAGTCATGAAGGGCAAAGCTAAGAAGAAGGGTCCTTATGCTAACTCCGTCAGTGAGTCCAAGAAAGTATCAGAAGCACAGCTTGAAGAAGAAGATATCATCTTGATGCCAGGACAAGGTCGCAATATGAGAACTGGTTTTGTTCCACACGACCCTGACCGTGCAGAACACGAAGGTGAAACCCTTAAGAACAGCCTTCGTACTATTGTCCGTCTAGCATCAGAACTAGACAAGAGACTTTCTGACAAAGATCAGTTTCCTGAATGGGTTTCAGAAAAAATCGGCGGTATCAAGGCTATGATGTCATCTACAATGCAGTATCTTGCAAGTCAACAGGATGCAGGTAAGCCTTTTGAATCTATTCCAAATGGTGGAACTATCGCCGGAGGCGTAGCTTTTGAAAGTGCTGCCCAGCGCCGCAAAGCTAGAGAAAAGATTACTTTTTATCATGACGGTCAGCCACTTGGACTAATTTATGGTGAGGGTCCCTTCATTACATATCGTAAAGGCGGAAATCGTAATTACAAACAAATGACCCACAAAACTAGAGACGCAGCAGAACAGCATTTGATTAAAAAGCATCTAGAGAACACACCTAAGGATGATGTTACTACGGAAGGTGCCAAGGTTGATCGTATGGTAAAGCATATTGCCAAGTCAGAGCGTGAAGCAGGCAAGTCGAAGAAAGATGCAGAAAGCATTGCTTGGGCAACTGCTAACAAGCGTGGATATCTAGATAACAAAAATCACAAAAAGGGCAAGTAAGATGAGTTCAATTATTAAGGGTCTTATTGACGAATCTGAAAATGTCTCGGTTATCTATATCGATGGTAAGCCCTCATCCAAATATACCAATCAAGCCGAAGCAAAAAAAGATGCAGATCGTTTGCGTGTAAAGTTTCCTAACAAGAAAATTGAAGTCAAACAGGAAATGCGCGAAGGCTCATATAAGCCTAAAGAAGTCGTAATGATCTATGTAGACGGTGAACCTAAATTGTTTGTTAAGGATATGGAAACTGCCAAGCAACATTTAGCTGCGTTGAAGACGAAATTCCCAAATAAAGAGTTTGAAATCAAGCAAGAAATGCATGAAACAGAAGCTATCAAGGGTGCTGATGGCAAGCGTTGCTGGAAGGGCAAGAGATATGCTGGCACTAAGAATGGCAAGGATATCTGTGTTCCCGTCAAAGAAGGCGTAATAGTAGGCCATGATGCAACTGATCCCGAAGTTGCTATTCTTGGTGGTGCTGGAACAATGAGTCTATCACGACTAAAGAAGAAAGCACACGGCGAAGCCACTGCATTAGCAAACGACATTAGTAAAGGTTCATTCAAAGCAGCAGCATACAATATCAAGCAACTTGCTAACACACTTAATACTATCGCAGCAGCCGAAGAAGAAATGAAGAAACTTTACTTCGGTGAAGACACTGATATGCGTTTCGCAGCAGAAAAAACAGCAGCAGTTAATCCATATGGTGGTCTAAAGGATAGATCATTTAGAGGTGATATTAGTGAAGAAGTTGACGAAGCTAGAGAAATGTCTCCTGCTCTTAGAGCCGCACAAAAGAATCTAGTTGACTTGTCAACCGGTGAAGTTCGTCGCAGAGAAGATGCTAAGAAAGCAGCGGCAAGGCGCGAGCGTGAATATCAAAAGCAGGCCGCTAGAGATGCAAGACCAAAGAAACCTTCACTTGATCAAATCTGGCAGGAGGTAGAACATGCTATCTCAAACTATTTCCCAGATGGTGATCCGTCTGATTATTTAAATCCATATATGGAAAGAAATAATCTAACATGGGATGACATCACAAAAGCAGCCAAGAAGAACGGCTACAATGATCTATGGGACTATTGGAATGTCCTCTCACAAGATATTGAAAACGATGCATACTATGATTGGATGGCAGCAAAGAGACCAGAAGCTCCTAAGAACCCTCTTTCAAAAGATGCTGCCGATATTCAGCACAGAAATTGGGTAGCAAAGAAGAAACCCGATATTCGTGCAAGAGGCTTCTTCCTAGAAGATCCAGATACATCAGGTGCTGTTGGAACTCAGCCAGGTGGTTGGAGAACAGTTGGAATGAAGCCTGCTGGACAGCTTGATGAGTTTGATAGCTTTGACAACGCAACTTCTTATCGCGTACATCCTGCCGGTGAACTTGATAATGAAGATGAAATCGATGAGGACACTTCATATGGCGGAGGCATGGGTCAAGGTGGTTATGCTGGACAATCATATCGCAAGTTCAAACCAAAGATGGCCGGAACTAACATGAAAAAGAGTTCTATTCTAAAGGGAATTACCGGTGAGAGCGAGTGAGTTTCTAGTTGAATATAATCGTCAGGTAACCGCTAAACAAGTTGGTGATAGGATCCTGGATGCATTGCATAAAGATCGCAGTGCTGACTTATCCAATATTCTGCATGATGTTGCCTTTGCCTCCTACAGTGCTAAAAAGGGAGATACACCGCAACCATCTCCAGAACAGAAGCAAAAATGGATTGATACTGTTCTTGCTGCTATCGAAGCTAAAGATCCTACTCCAAATAAAGTATACACTCCATGGCTAGCTAAGATGTATGTCAAGGGCGGTCTTCCATTAGAAGATATGGATCGCAATGACTTGTTGCGTTTATACGACATTGCTAAAAAGCGTAGAATGATTAAGCCGGAACATGCGGACATCAATCGTTTTAAATGGTATCAAGATTTTGAAGATACTATGGAAAATGATTATGACAATCTTGAAAATGTTGAGCAGGGTAAAGAACAGGAACAAGGCAAAGCTAAAAAAGTTTACGAAGACGATAAAGTAATGGTCATTGTTCCTGAAGATGAAGCTGCTGCATGCCGCTATGGTAGAGGAACTCGCTGGTGCACCGCTAGTACTCGTGGTCATAACTACTTTGCACAGTATAATCGTCGGGGTCCATTATACATTCTGATTCCAAAAAAGCCGCATCATGAAGGTGAGAAGTATCAATTGCATTTCCCTTCAGGGCAATATATGGACGAAAATGACGAATCGGTATCATTGATCATTTTGGTTAACATGTTCCCAGAATTAACTGATTTCTTCCTAAAACGAGAACCAGAACTTAAGAACGACATCATGTTTATGGATGATAGTCAATTAGAATCTGTCATTGAACAAGTAACACAAATAGCCAAAGATAGATTGCATGAGGAAATTACCGATATCGAACATAGCGATGATGGCTATTATAGCTATCTTCTAGACACATATCCGGATCCGAACGAAGAAGGATCTATTGATTGGGAAGCGGTTGAAGACAACGATGAAGGTTACCTATCATACAACGATGAAGCTGGTACATTTTACAGAAGAGCAGAAGAAGCCCTAAATATTACTCCGGATTATCTAAAACAAATGGCGTCAGAAATGGCAGCTAACGGAGAAATTAATAGCACAACGGCGGAGCAGATTCCAGAAGTAATAGCAACTATGCTAAAAGAGGAACTTTATTCTTATTACGGAGGAAGAAGAAATCTCGGAGATCCAATCGTTGACTTTCTAAATAATGATGTTCTAGTAAGAAGATTTGATGATGGTAAATGGGCTGCAAAAATAGTAAGGCAGCCAAGACAAGGCCGCAGAAGATGAGAGCGGCTGAGTTTGTATCTGAAACTGTCAGTACCGGCTTAGGTGGTGGCAGTGCAGGCAATAGTGGCGGCGCAATAGTAGGCGGGCCAACTACTTACGAACAAGAACATCAGTACACTAAACATCATGGTCGTGGACAGCGAAGAACACTAGCCAGTACGTATGAAAGTGCAGGTGAGCAGACGATTACCCTCAATCAGCTATACGGCGACAACAAGCCAGATAGTCACGATGCTATTTGGGATTACGGTACTATGATCTGGGATACTCCATTCAAGATTCAGACCATTAATCCTAGAATGCTAGACATGCAACTATGCGATCAATATGGTGTAGAACATATTGAAGAATTGTTCGATAGAATGCAACCAGAACAACATGAAATTGTAGACAACTATATCAATGACCCTAATCTATCAAACAAAATCATCGTAGTAGATGACGGACATATAGTTGATGGCAATCACAGAGCAATTGCAGCAGCACTAACCAAACGTCCAATCAAGTTTGTGGACATTAGTGAAGAAGAAGAAATATAAGCATAAATAGTCTATAGGACTATTATTATGTTAGCAGACGCACTCAAAACTCTTTTAGCAACCGCATATGCGTTTTCAATCAAGACGCAGAACTTCCACTGGAACATTGAGGGAGCAGACTTTCCTCAGTATCACAAGTTCCTCGATGAACTTTACAGCGAAGTCTATGAAAACAGTATCGATAGACTTGCAGAAATGATTCGTCAACTAGATTCATATGCACCGGGCAGCCTTGTTCGTTTCTCTGAGTTGTCTCAGATTGAAGATCAAACAAAGATTCCTCGTGCAGAATTGATGTTCCAAGAATTGTTTGCCGACAACGCAAAACTTCGTGACATGTATAAAGAAGCATTCCACATTGCAGAAGATGCAGATGAGCAGGGCATTGCAAACTTTATCGCAGAACGCATTGATGCTCACGGTAAGCATGCCTGGATGCTTAGAAGCATTCTAAAGACTGCTAGGGCATAACAATGAGATTTCATGAATTCCTAATCGAGGCGCTCGAAGGACAGAAGGCCCAAAGAGGAGAGTTCATCAAGAAGCAGCTTGGTCCCAATTGGCGTGGATTGCCTGGCTACACTGACATGGATGCTTTCATTGATAAGCTGGGAGAAATTGATCCTAGCCAAAAAGGCATTTACATGCCCTGGATAGCTAGATTGGCTATGAAGAATCCTGATCAAAACAAGACAGAAGATTTAGAAAGACTGGGTCAAGACTTAAGAAATTTCGAACAGTTTAAAGCACAACTTGATAGAAAAGACATCAATCAGTACAAATCATTTGGTGAGGTGTTTGATGCTATTGAGCCATTCACTCGCCCCAAAAAGAAAACTGCTGCCGAGAAAAAAGCAGAACGTGAACTAGCTAAGAAGCAACAGACTAGACAAGACATCATAGACGTATATAATGGCCCAGAAGGTTGGGTCAAAATTCCTACATCTAAAGATGCTGCAACGTACTTGGGTCAGAATACTCGCTGGTGCACTGCTGCTAAGAAGCATAACATGTTTGATAGCTACAACAAATCAGATAAACTGTTTGTTATATACGACAAGAACTCCAAAGAAAGATTCCAACTACACATTGATAGCGGACAATTTATGGACGTTCAAGACCGAAGTGTAAGTAAAGATAAAATTCCTGAATGGGCAAGAAGTCCAATTGTCAATTGGTATCGTAAAAACAATCCCGAATTGTCGATGAAACAAATGATGTTTCTTTCAAACTGGGCAGAAGATAACATCGCAGCAGGAACTGAACACGAAGAATTAATGGATTTAATGAGAAAATACGGGATATAATACAATGAAGATTCTAGATGTAGTGACCGAATCACGAGAAATTGAAATTTTAGATGAGGCATTGGGTACGTTGTCTCAGCTAAATGCTGGCCCCCTAATCAACGTCATTAAGCAGTCTGGATATACTTCTGGTCGTGGTGCTAGAGCTACACCAGTAATATCCAAAGATCAACCAAAATTTCAGAAACCGAACATCGGTTCAGAGAGTCCTATTATAGATGCTGGAAAAATTAAATCAATCGCAGATATTAGAAAAGCGTATAAAAAAGTTGAGTATCCAGCTGGATTCGCACTATCTATTGGAACCACTACAGTAGCACTAGGAATTTATGATAGCTGGGATATATCCGGAAGCAGTCGATCCGGTGAAATAGCATGGGATTTCACTAAATTTCATAATGAATTTGATTCAGTAATGGAAAAAATGAATGCAGGAAAAACTTCTTATGCTGCCACTAGGGTCAATGTCAAACCTACATCAATACAAGACAAAGAAGAACAGAGTTACAATTACAACCCAAAACCCGGCGAATCACGATATACTACGAAACAAGTAAAATACACAGGTGATACTAAAACAACTGCCGGCGCAGCACAACTGATTGAGATTGCAGCAGCAGTGGCAGCAGAAGCTGGTCAACCATTAATGGCTAAACTCATTCTCACTGACATGGAAGCTAGAAAGAAAAGATCGTCTAGACAACAACTTCGTTATGAATTGACGAAGACCGGAGATGATATAAAAACCCGTCTCGCAAAATATAAACTGTCAAAGAAGCCTACTGCAAACAATATCAAAGAGTTTGTAGATGCAGTTATGGCTAAAAAATTATCCGCTATTCAGTTTGCAGGTAATGGATATTCACTTTCAAGTAACTCAAATGCAGTTGCAGTGCAAGACTTGCTTCATGGAAAACCATTCAATGCAAGTTATAGAACAGTTTTACCGGGAGATTACTCTACCATAGATGTTACGTATGTTTACACAGATAATGGAATCATTCCTATCTTTGCAAAATACAAAGATAAAAACAGTGGTGCGTATGTAGATGACATCATTAATCCGATGGCATATGCAGTAAAGGGACTAGGAATAAAAAATCCAAAGGACAAGGATACAGTCGTTAAGAGATTGTTACAATTGTTGAAAGACGGTAAGCTTAAGCAAGTGCAGTCTGAATTAAAGATGTTTAGAGATATCGGAAATGACTGGCCTGAACTCAACGTAATTGAAAAAAGTTTGAATGCTGAAATCGCAAAGAAACAAAAGTCCAACGCATAAATAGATTAATATATTAGAGTATACAGCGCATGAGATCCAAAGAACTATATGAAAGCAAAGTTAAGGTAGCATCCAAGCCGATCACTGCATCCGGCGGAAACCTATTACACAAAGCTATGGGTGATTACTTTACTATGCTAGACGAAGCATCAACTGCCGGCGAAGCTGTTCGTGGTAGTCCATATGCAGACCAATTAATTAGCCAAGTGCATAAAACTCTTGCAATGGGACATGATATTAAATGGGCACCTGAGCAAAAAATTACATGGGCTGATATCAAACAGCGTGCTCCTAACTTTGTTTTGATTCAAGGAACTAAGGGTACAGCAGCAATAAGATATGCCAGAGAATCATACACTGTTATGTTTGCTGACGCTGACGGAGTTCACACTGAAAACTCCACTAGTATCAATGCGCTAATGAATGTAATAAAATCTGCTATAGGCAAACCAAAAGGATATTGGGTGGCAACTAACACCGGGGAGCGGTCCCGTTACGGAAGAACTGCATCCGGATCAATAGGTGATGTTGAGCGTAAAAGAAGTGCCCGCGAGAAATCCAGAGAGGTTAATAACCCTAATATGCTGGAACCCAACAAACATTACAACGAAAATTTTTATGCGTTGATTGGAAAACTTCGTCCTTTGTATATGAAATACATACAACATGCAATTGCAGATGTCAAGGGCGCTGCTGGTATGGCAATAAAAAATGATGCATTCGCACGAGCCGCCGGGAAAATAGAAAAAGCAAGAAAATTGCAAATAATTTATGACCAACTTGAAGATAGCACTAATATTCATGACATGCCACGTGATATTGAAAACAAAATAAGAGGCGCAATTTATCTTGCTGCCTCACACTTTTATCCTGATGAAACCGGAACAGTATCGCTGTCTAATTCACATCGTGGCAATTCAGTGCAAAACCAGGATGGACCAAGGCACATTATCACGGATGTGGCATCAGGTGATTCGGCAAAACTTTCGGCTATCATGACATTTTTCAAGCGTTTGCTGTTACATTAATAATTGGATCAACTAATGAAAAGAACACGTTTATCAGAAGCAAATTTTGCTGCAAAGATCATCAATGATCCCAAAATGACAAAAATGCTGGCATTAGCAGTCAAGCACGATCATACTATTCCAGCCAATGCAATTGCCGCTGCTGGTCCTAAAGCGTCTGACCAAGACCTAGTGAAATTATGGAGTGACCTAATCGACAGGTCATTATCAAATACTGACTACGGTGATATGTCCAGAGATGGGAAATTTGACGCATGGTTGGCTAAACTATACACTAATCATGTAGCTGACTTAGAAGATATTACCGGAGAAGGAGCACCTGCATTAGGCGCCTGGAAAGCACTTAGTGTTCGTGGATTATTAGATCCAAAAGATCAAGATTTTAATCGTTTTACGTCAATCGATCAGCTACAGAAAGTTTTGCGTAAACCAGCATATCGTGAGGCATTAGAAAAAATCAAAGACCAAGCACGAGTTGAAAAGGCAAAGCGCGATGCTAAGCAAGTCGTGCTTTTAAACACTCCTAAATATTGGGCAGCGATTCCTCTCAATTATGGTTCATGCTATGTATTCAATAATGCAGACGGCATCAATGCAAACTTCTGCACAGGTAGCAGTAGCGGCGAATCTTGGTTTCAACGATACTCGGGTGATGGTCCTATTGTTGATGTTCTAGATAAGGAAAATCTAGATAGTCCTGATGGTAAATGGCAGTTCCACACTGCTACTAATCAGATAGTAAATGCTCATCAGGCTGATAGACACAATATGGCTAGAAACGATGCAAAATTTGCAAAATTGTTTCCCGGAGTAATGAAGAAAATTATTGAGGCATTACAGGCCCATTCAGAAGAACTAAAGCAAGACTCAATTAAAATGGGTATTTCTAGATTCGGATGGAACATAGCCGAAGAAATCGAACGTATCAAGAAAAAATTCCCTGAATCAGTAGAAAGCGGAGATCCAGAATCTAACGTAGCTAGTGAAGAAGAATTAGATCATTTGTTTGGTCGTGATCGTAATCAAGACGAAGAACCTGAACAAAATTATTACCAGGTTCGTGACGGTCAAGGTGAGTATGCTTACCAAGTTGTTCGTGCAGGTGATGCCCTTGAAGCGTTACATAATCTGAGAGAAAATGACCCTGATGGTCTTGGTAGCCTGCCTCGTGAACGTCTATGGTTCATGCAAGTTGTTCCTAATCCAAATGGTGGTTGGCTTAATGCGGGTGCGGCTAACGGGGGTAGACCGCAACCACCGGCTCGTGTATAATGAGAGCCAGAGAATTTATTTTTGAAGAAGAGCAGTTAGACGAGGCTCTTCCTGCATGGGCAAAGAAGGGTGCATTAGCAGCAGGTGGTGCAGCAGCTTTGGCTGCCGGCGGATTAGCAATGCACAACAAACATCAGCAATTTGAACCTGTGACAAGGTTTGAGTTACCTTCTTCGACAACTACCCAACCTAAGCATCAGGACCCCGTAAAAGTTCTTGCTCACACAATGTGGGGAGAAGCAAGAAATCAGGGTGTTCCTGGAATGCTTGCTATTGGTAATGTAATCAAGAATCGTGCAAAAGACGTAGCACATGAAAGAAGATTCGGTAAGGGTATAGTAGGTGTTTCTACAAAACCAAAACAATTCAGTTGCTGGAATCCCACCGATCCCAACTTCAAGTATGCACAAGAGATGGAACATCTCGACAAGATCATTAAGTCTAGAAAAGCTCCTGGTGGTCAAGACTTCAACGCATGGCTAAAGCAATTCGAAAATACCGGCAAGTATCTTGACTATAAGTTGTGGGCTAAGAGTTACGATCTTGCAAAGAAAATCATTTCTGGTCACGCCCCTGATCCAACTCATGGAGCAGTCTTCTATCACACCAAAGATATTCTTCCGTACTGGGCAAAGGGAACTAAGAAACTTGCTAAAGTCGGTGATCACATCTTCTATGCAATGCCAAAAGACATAAACGAATCAGAACTTGACGAATACAAGGTCGATAACGATATAGAAGGCGAAGGTCTTGGTACAACAGGATACAATGCCAATGTCAACTATCGCGGGCTAAGAGTATTGATGAAACCAAGCGTCTTCTTATCACTTGCTGCACATCTTCCAAGTCCAACAAGCGTAGACTATATCGTACAGCACATGGAAAATGGCGGAGCATTAGGTTCTCCTTTCTTGATCATTGACATTCCTGAAAAATACTTTGATGGGGACTTCACTGGCTTGAACTATGCTAAGGTAGTAGGTCATGAAGGTCGCAATCGTATGCTCGCTATTCAGAAAGTAGAAGGTGACGAGCCATGCGAAGTTCATATCTTTGGCTACGGCGAGATTAGAGCCAGAGACTTCACACCAGAAATCGTTGAGCAGCTAGAGGTTGCAATGCGTAATCAAGATGGTAAACTAGTCTTTGCCAAGCCGGGCCAATTATTATTTGAGCCAATTGGATAAAAAAGGTTGACAGCTATCTTTCAGTCTCTTATGTAGAGTGCATAGCAAGGAGATACTGAAATGCTTCCTGAAATCTATCAAGTTATTCTCACCAATTTCGGTGGTCGCACTATCTACAGCGGTTTTATGAAGGATATCGCTTTTGATATGGCTAAGCATTCTGGTTTTGAGTGTTCTATTCTTCTCGACGGTGCGCTTGTTGCAACCCATAGCCCGATCAGTGGCTGGAAGCATTATGCGCCCGCTGAATAAAAATTGAACAATACGCGACTTTTCGGTTGACATTAGATCCAACAATCACTATATATCTTTCACACACAAACGAAAGGTGACTACAATGACTAAGGCATTCTACGAAGACGATCTGGTCAACGATCCCGACTATGACAAGATTCCCGTTCTTCCGATGCAGCTTCGCAAGAGCATCGACGTTGGTGGTAACCGCGATATCATCTTTCAGGATGGTGACAAGGTGAAGATTCCTCTTCGAACTATCAATATGTTTTTTGATGTTTACAATGGTCTCAAGCCGATTGATCGTGAAGCCATGCAAAATCAGGCTTCCAAGAGTGCTATGGATTTCACTGATGCGTTGATTGACTTTGCACAAAAGGACAAGATGCCGCGCAGCATCTACTAATATGCGTAGTTAAGTTTTTACCCAAAATTGCTAAATAATAGTAATGCCTCAGTGTACGCATATGCACTGGGGTTTTACTATTATGAGGTTTTATGGGTACAGACATCTTTAAAGTTATCGGTGATGTAGGTTTTCCTATCGCAGCAGCGTTAGGTGCCGGCTACTTTGTGTTCCTCACTCTGAAATTTATTCTTGCTGGTGTTACCAGCAGCGTCAAGGGCATGGCTAGTATTATCACTGCCCTCGATAATCGCGTTAAGACGATGAATCACGATGTCATTCGTATTGACACTGTAGTTTCAAATGCACTTGGACTACGTCCAGACGTTGATCGTATCGCACGTTCAGACGGTAAAAATGATGCGAGACGCGACTGATGGGTGAGATAGCAGAACTAATCAACAAATATGGATTTCCAATCATCGCTGCTGGCGGTATGGGATATTTCGTATTCTACGTTTGGGAATGGGCTACTAAAGAAGTCAAGCCGGTTCTCAGTGAAGCAAACACCGTTCTGATCGCACTGATTGATCGTATCAGAATGCTAGACAATGACTTGATTCGTTTGAATCAAAAAGTCAACACTGTTTTACACTTACGTGGTAAAACTATTGAGCATGAACGTGTTGAAGCTGAAAAAATTATCAATCAACCACGAGTTCATCATAAAGAAGAAGATCAAGAGGCTTCTAGCGGTAATAGTTAAGAATTTGGAGAAAACGATGAGAAAAATAATAATAAAAGCACTTTCTCTATGCATGTTATTTGTAGGCGGAACCGCACATGCTGACCCACTAGTTCAGCAATTCAAAGATCCATCATTCAATGGAATCAATTGGTCCAACCATGTTCTATCGGTACAATCCATTGAATCATCTAATGCTGCTTCAAATGCAAGTGCGTTGGCATCCGCTCAAGCCGCAGCCGCAGCCGCAGCGTCAAACACACCTCTCGCTAAGTTTATCTCATTGTTCACTTCACAAGTATATGCACAGCTTGCAACACAGTTATCAAACAATCTGTTTCAGGCAGGCGGCGCAGCTAATGCAGGAACATTTGTGCTTGACGGTAATACTATCAGTTATGTCAAGACAGGAACCAATGTACAATTAACAGTAGTCGATAGTGCGGGCAACCAAACAGTTGTTAATGTCCCTATTGCAACCTTTGCGTTTTGAGGAGTATTAGTGTGAAGAAACTGTTGATCCTGCCACTGTTGTTTCTCTTATCTGGATGTATCGGAGCGATCCATCCTGCATTGAATAGAGACACTGCAATGTTCAAATCTAAGCCTGTTGTTTCTAGATTCGCCAATGAGAAAGTATTCAAGGGCATTCCTGATTTAGATGGGCCACCTATTCCCATCGCAGTATATTCTTTCACTGACAGAACAGGGCAACGCAAGCCATCTTCTACCCTCAGTACATTCAGTACCGCTGTTACACAAGGTGCTGATGCATATTTGATCAAGACATTAGCCGATGTTGGCGATGGAAAATGGTTTAAACCAGTTGAACGTGTGGGCATCGACAGTCTTATCAAAGAGCGTCAACTCATTCGTCAAATGAGAGAACAAGAATACGGTGATAAAGCTACAGCACTACCTCCACTAACGGTATCTGGGCTTATCATTGAAGGTGGTATCATTGATTACAACAGTGATACCAAAACAGGGGGTAATGGGGTTCGTTACTTAGGTATAGGTCCGAACACTCAGTACAGTGAAGATATGGTCGTAATCAACATGCGTCTTGTATCAACACAGACAGGTGAAGTATTGGAAAGCGTCACCGTAACTAAAAACGTACTATCGACATCTGAGGGAATAACAGTGTTTAAGCTCTTTGATCTAGGTACACAGGCGTTTGAACTTGACGGTCAACAAACCACTAATGAGCCTGGCAGTTATGCTATTCGAGCAGCAATTGAACTCGGTATAGCAGAACTGATAAAAGGCGGTGAGAAGAAAGGGCTTTGGCACTATAAAGTAGCCGCACCAACTACAACAAAGTAAGGATTACAACGATGAAAATAATAAAATATGCATTAATTCTTGGTTCGTTGCTAGTATCTAGTGCTGGATTTGCTCAATCTGTAGCAACTACTAATCCTGGTACTCCAGCAACAGCAGTATTACCTACTGCACCTACTCCACCTGCTATCGTGGCGACTTCGCCAAATGAAACCGAAGCAAATACAGTAGCAACTACTAACAAAGTATACATTGATCAATCAGGAAATAACGTAAATGTAAATATCCAACAAACCGGTGTATCAAACATCACTGGTACGTTGGCAAATCCAGTATATTTGCGCGGTGACAATCAAACTGTAACTGTTGTACAGACCGGTAACTCAAACTCAATACTAATGGGAGTTATTGGTTCTACAGGAACAGGTTCCGGTACAACTACTACCATTCAACAGATTGGTAATAATAATACTGCGGTTATTGCTTGTGGAACAATGCAGACTGATTCAAATTGTAACAAATTGAATCTAAATGATGTGTTTACCGGAAATAACAACTCGCTAAACTTACATGGTTCTGCTGCAAATATCACACAAACGATTAGCACAAATGGTAACAACAACGCATTCACTGTTACTGACAGTTCACCAAACTCGTCACAAACATTGTTGTTCACTGGTAACAACAATACTACTAACGTGACACAAACTGATGCTGGTGGAACATACGGGCACTCACTATATGCCAACTTTACTGGAACAGGAAACACTCTTACTACACAACAGTACGGTGCTTCTGAAACAGTAATTAACATAACGAGTACCGGTAACAATGGCACGTATAATATCAAGACTGGCCATTAATCTACTACTTCTATTATCGACCCCTGCGATGGCATCAATAGGGTCGATAACAGAGTCTAGAGGTGCCGGACAAATCAAAAGATCAGCTATTGTTCGTCCTGCTACTAAAGGTAGCGGAATCGAAAAAATGGATACGGTATCAACAAACAGTCAGGGTAAGTTTAAGATCACGTTTGTTGATAATACTACAGTCAATATCACTGAAAACAGTAGATTAGTCATTGATGACTTCGTGTACGATAGCAAGAACTCCTCAAAGGGAAGACTAGGACTTAAAGTAGCACTGGGCACAGTACGATATGCTTCTGGTGCAGTAGCACACGGCAATCCAGGTGGCGTAAACATTCGTACTCCAACCGCAACAATCGGTGTTCGCGGAACTGACT
>Ga0209777_10004333_pt1 | contig 16824 bp, 20 predicted proteins | sample FrelakmetHBP12HB_FD_187147 | JGI IMG/M metagenome (GOLD analysis project Ga0209777, IMG submission 187147) | Freshwater lake sediment microbial communities from the University of Notre Dame, USA, for methane emissions studies -HBP12 HB (SPAdes)... | ecosystem: Environmental > Aquatic >...
GGCGCTGGAGCTGGTGCAGTCCCATTACCGCAAACAGGGAAAAGAGCTGGAGCTCTACAGCCCCTCCTACCGGTTTGCTGATTGCGCATTTGCCCGGACGGTGCCGGTTGAAGAGGTGAAAAATCTTCTCCTCCATCTGCCAGTACGGGTGATCGATACCGGCTATGCAATTCACCTTCAGGCACAGGGGGTGGATAAAGGGTCCGCCCTTTTGGCCCTCGCGCAGGAAATGAATCTCCATGCATCGGATTTCCTTGCCATCGGAGACTCGGTCAACGATACCCCGATGCTGAAGAACGCGGGAATTGGGGTTGCGGTTGCAAATGCCCATCCGGATACCAAAGCGGCGGCAGCATTTGTGACAAAAAAAGAGTATGGCGACGGATTTGTTGAAGCGGTTGAAAAATATTTTTCTTATCTTCGTCCAAGGTAACGGTCAACAACGATATAATCCTTGATGTCTTTTACTGCCTCGAAGGGAAATTTCAGAATTTTGTCATCCTCCATCTCATAATTTGTTGTGTCAAAGGTCTGATCAGGATGGACAAGTAATTCAATTACCTGGCCGGAATCAAAATCGACCCTTATATTCTTGAGGGTTCCGATGAGCTTCCCGTCATTGGTCATGATCTTTTTTCGTGAAAGGCTGCGGGCAAATACGCGTGTCATAAAAAAATTGACGATGTATAAATATTTAAAGTGTTCTAAAAAAGGGGATTGTTTCCGGGGGTTTTTCTTATTTTTTCGGGGATTATGAAGACTTATTCGTTATTTGAACATGTCAGCAGCCATTATTACATCAGAGCCCCGCACGGTCTTTCTGCCAGCATGGTCTGACATCTTTTTTGCCTCCTTTGCAAGAAAAATGCCATATTCCTCCATGAGATCGGCAAGGGCTGTCGTTGCATCGGCACTGACCCGCCCGGCACCGGCTTTTTTCATGATCCGTTCAACAGCGGCCTGTGATAATTCATTCATTGCAACCTGTCCCTCTCTTTGGTTCACTTCTCATGGTATAAAAATATGTCACAACGCGGCTCTCAGATGGACGGAAAGACCTTAATGATATCAGACTGGGTAAGAATTCCCACGGGTTTTCCATTCTCCACCACAATGAGGCGGCCGATCTCCCGTTCCTTGAACCTCCGCACCACCTCGAAAAGTTTCGTATCGGACGGGACTTCGACAACATCCGTTGTCATGACTGAGGAGACTTTTGTAGCCAGTGGCAGCTCGTCTGCGATTGCCTTGGTGATATCGCTCATGGTGATGATCCCCCGTAATTTTCCCTTATCAATGACCGGTGCCCCGTGGATATGATGTGCATTGAAAAGAGCGACCGCATCGAGGATGGTGTCGGAGCTCTGCAGGGTCTTTAACGGTGCACTCATGTAATATTTTATCGCCTTTTTCGGGAGGGAAACCATCTCTGATGTGGAGATCAAAAGCGACTGTTCCGATTCATCCTTTCCAAACACCTCCCCCTTGATGACCAGCTTGTTCACCGGCGTCGGGCCTATCGCGATCTGGTCACCGATCTCAAAGAGTTTGGCGCTCCCAATCAGCTTGATGACCGCGTGGCAGATATCAGGATGGCAGAGGGTGGTAAAATCGATCTCCGTGACACTTGCCCCTTTTACGACTTCCCCGTTCCGGCTGATACTGACATCATAGTCCCTCTCGGAGTTACTCAGGTTGAGCTCTTTGTAAGCAAGCGCGGTGGGGATGTACCCTCCTTTGGGGCCGGGCACACCATCGACAAAACCGACTGCTTTTAATGCCTGCATCTGGTTGCGGACGGTGCCGGGGTTCCTCCGGATCACCTCAGCAATCTCCTCTCCCTTGATCGCGTGGGAGTGCTGGTAATAGAGAGTGATAAGGGTAATGAGGATATCTTTCTGTATAAGGGACAAGTCCATAACGATAAACCGTATAACATTCCATAAATATATAGGTTGAAGATTCGTGGAGTTTGAAAAATTACCGACGGTGCCAACGGCGGACGAGATCCTTGACCGGAGTTTTCGCCGTGCGGCAAAGAAGAGAAAAGAGAAGCTGAACAAAGACCGGGCGAACGAGGAGTTTGTCCGGGCTGTCAGCCATGCAATTCACGACCGTCTGGTGTATATCATCCGCGGGTTTCCGGAATTTGAAGAACTCCCCCAATTCTACCGTGATATGGTGGAGATCCTGTACGGCCTTGACCGGATAAAACAGGCACTGGGTGCGGTTGGCTGGGCGGCAAAACACACAAAAATGGTGGGCGGCGAGCTGGCATTTCAATCAAGGAAAGCTCCGGACCCGCTCGTGGTGCGCAAGCGGGCGGTCGCCCGGCTCGCCTCCATGGTCCACCAGATCGACAAGGACCTGCTGTTCTTGAACGAGGTGCGGAATGTTTTGCGGAAACTTCCCCATATCGATGACACATTTACCGTGGTCATCGCAGGGTACCCGAATGTTGGCAAATCATCATTCATCCGCCGGGTCTCCACGGCGACCCCTGAAGTGGCATCATACCCGTTCACGACAAAGGGAGTGATTGTCGGGCACCGGACCATAGGCCGGGAGAAGGTCCAGTTTGTCGATACCCCGGGGATCCTCGACCGCCCGGCCGACGAGCGCAATGCGATCGAGCAGCAGGCACTTTCTGCCGTTGTGAATGTCGCTGATGTTATCCTCTTTATCATCGACCCGTCGGGACATTGCGGCTACCCCACAGAGGTGCAGCAGCACCTGCTCGAAGAAGTTCAGGGACTGGTCGAAATCCCCATTGTCGTTGCCGCAAATAAATCAGATATTACCCGGATCGATCAGTACGCTTCGATGTCCACGGAAAACGGGGAGGGTGTCGATGAGGTGCTCGAACACCTCCTTTCCTACCGTCCCGCGCCTACAAAAATGACGAGAGCGTTACCCCTGCAAACCCGCACCCCAGAGCAAACCCAATAATCGTTCCGCCGTTGAGGGGCGGGAGCCCTGCCTGGGGCCGTCCCGAACTCACGAAATACAGGAGCACCACGAGCCCTGCGAGCGAGCCGATGATCGCACCAAGTGCGGGCAGGTTGACAAAACCCAGCACCCGGTAACCCTTCAGAAAGACATTGGCAGAGACCACGAGGATGGAGGGCATGATGAGGTCGCCCATCCCCATAATGAATGCCGCCCGCTCTCCTCCTTCTTCCAGCTTCCCAATACCCTCGCGTATGAACGAGTAGTCGCGTCGTTTGGGGATCACAAACAGGATCGGTGTTTTGAGATCGATGACCCCTTCCGCAAGCGTGATCATGTGTTTTGTCTTGTACACTGAGATCGCATCATAGACCGCCAGAAGGACCAGCAGGATGACCACCCATCGGGTCTCAAGCGAGACCCCAAAGATGGCTGCAACGCCGGCAGCGATGAGTACCCCGAGCGTATCGATCACGTACCATTCAGGATATTTATAGAGCAGGACGGTTGCACCGATGGAGAGCGCGAGCACCAGCAGAACTGCGATATCGGTCGGGCCCATCGCGGAATAGACAATCGCGGAAAATATGTAGCCAAATGAGAAAAAGATGGAGACCGCAATCACCAGAACGATAATCTTTTTCAGGCCGAACCTGATGAGCAGGAGTAAGAAACCGGTAAAGACCAGCAGGATGACGAGAAAGATGCCGATGTTTGCCACTGACGTCGGGTCCTCGAATGCAGTGATGCCGGCTTCCTGCACCGGAAGCGAGAGCGCAAGAGCCCCGATCTCGACGAGGACCAGCAGCAGAGGCATGGCAAGGAACGGTATGAGTCGTTTGAACTCCATGATGTGTCTCCAGCTATCGTTAGCTTAATAACTACGTCTTCATCATCTAAAAGCATGGAGATTCGTGAATACATCATCGATATCGTTCTCACGGTGGTTATGATTGTCTCCACCCTCGTGCTCATCCTCCGTTTCTGGCAGGACCTCACCATCGCGATCGCTGCCATCTTAATGATGCTCTCCCTGGGCGGACTCTTCCTTTCCATGCATGTGAAGGTCAGAAAGCTGGAGCGCAGCGTGGTCTCGCGCGAGCGCATGCTGCGGTATAACCTTGAAGAGATCTCAAAGAGGATGGCGCAGAAGCACGACATGGCGATAACCCACCTTGACGAACTGATCGGTGAATATTCCAAACGGGTTTACCGGTAACGCCCGCTCAAGTGGCTGAGGTAGTTCATGGGCGTTGCACTGAGGGATATCCTTCTTGAGTACAAGGCTCCGGTGAGCTGGGACGCGTTGGGTGGCGCGGCGGCGATCGATGCGAGCAATGCGCTTTACCAGTTTTTGACAATCATACGGCAACCGGATGGCACGCCGCTGATGGACCGCACCGGACATGTGACATCCCATCTCTCCGGGATCCTCTTCCGCACGACCAATTTCATGGAGAAAGGGATTAAGCCGGTCTTTGTTTTCGATGGGAAGCCTGCAGAACTCAAACAAGCAACCGTCGAGCAGCGCAGGAAGCTCCGCACCGAAGCGGGCGAGCGCTGGAAAGATGCGCTTGAGCGCGGCGACGAGGAAGAGGCATACAAACAGGCACGGGCATCCACCCGCGTTGATGCTGAGGTGATCAGGACCTCACAGGACCTTCTCCGGCTTATGGGTATCCCTTTTCTCCAGGCACCCGGCGAGGGGGAAGCGCAGGCAGCGCACATGGCAGCAAAGGGGGATGTGCGGTATGTGATATCCCAGGATTATGACACGCTCCTTTTTGGAACGCCCACCCTTGTCAGGAACCTTACGGTGAGCGGAAAGCGCAAGATGCGGGGGCGGACGGTGACGGTCAACCCCGAGCGCATCATCCTTTCCGATCTGCTCGGGGGGTTGCACCTTACCCGTGAGCAGCTGATCGAGATCGGAATTCTTATCGGGACTGATTTCAATGACGGGGTGACCGGGATCGGACCCAAGACCGCCCTCAAGCTCGTGCAGAAAGGGGAATTTTTACAAAAGATCCGGGAAAAGTTGCCTGATTTTGACCCGGAGCCCATCCATGACTTGTTCCTCCACCCTGCGGTCACTGATTCCTATGAGCTTACCTGGGGGCGGCCTGATGTGGAGGGCATTGTGCAGCTCCTCTGCGGCACTTACGACTTCTCCGAAGAGCGGGTACGAAAGGCACTCGAAGGGTTTACCGTAAAGGCAGGGCAGAAGACACTTGAAGGGTGGTTCTAGTACAATTGCTTTGCATAATGCCCTGAAAAGGTAAACGAAAGCGTATAAACATGCACAAGGTGCATCATTAAGTTGTGATTTTATCAACCCAAAGTGCAAGTGAGTCACGAAGTAATGTTCGATAAATCAACGTCTAAAATCTGGTGATCGCATGCAGCTCCAACCCTGTAAAAAAGCGTACGACAAAGAGACCCAGCGGGCTTTGCCGCTTGCTGATACCCTTGCCCGGATCGAACCGAAAGTCCCGGCAGCAGGCATAACACGGGTCGCCGATATCACAAACCTTGACCGGGTTGGCATCCCGGTCTTCTCCTGTATCCGGCCAACCGCCGAAGACGGGGCGATTACGGTATACAATGGAAAGGGGGCAACCATCGAGGAGTCCCGGATCTCGGCGATCATGGAAGGGATCGAGCGATATAGTGCGGAAGTGCATAACCACAGGATTGAACGGGGGTACTATCATGAGATGTTCGGGAAGGGGCGGATTGTTGATCCCCGGGACCTGATCCTCCCGGGTGACGCAGACCCCGATCAAATCCTTCCCTGGGTTGAAGGGTTTGACATTGCAAACGATGAGCCGGTCTTTGTCACTGCCCAAGCAGTATTCCACCCCCTACCCCCCCATTACCGCTCGCTGTTTCGCACCAGCACCAATGGACTGGCATCGGGAAACACCCTAGAGGAGGCGGTCTTTCACGCCCTTGCTGAGGTGATCGAGCGGGACGCGTGGTCGCTTGTTGAGGCGTCCAGAAACACCGGGCCAGAAGTAGTACATATCGAAGATCCGCTCATCAACGATATGCAGAAGAAATTTTCCGATGCACAGGTCGAGGTAACCATCCGCGACATCACATCCGACATCGGCATCCCCACGATGGCAGCAGTCGCCGATGATGTGCTCCTCAAGGACCCCATCCTTCTCACGATGGGCATGGGGACCCATACCAGCGCACGGATCGCGGTCATGCGGGCGCTCACCGAAGTGGCACAGAGCAGGCTCACCCAGATCCATGGTGCGCGGGAAGACACCACGATCGCGCAACTGCGAAAGAAGATGGGGTATGACCGGGCCAAACGGATGAATGCGTACTGGTTTAAGGATAACGGGACGGTTGATTACCCAACGATACGTTCCTGCGACAGTGACGATTTTCTCAAAGATATCCGCATTATGATTGAAGCCCTTAAAAGGAAGGGGCTTGACCGGGTCATTGTGATCGACCTCACCCGGGAGGAGATCGACATCCCCGTCGTGCGGGTGGTCGTCCCCGGCCTCGAATCGTACGCGATGGACCGGGAACGACGGGGAGCGAGGGTAAAAGATGCACAGGATCACGGTTTTTCTCGGGCCAAGTCTTGACCGCACAGAAGCAGAGAGGATCCTTTCCGCGACGTACCTCCCACCGGCGAAGCGCGGCGATCTCCTTGCAGCTGCCGGCAATGGTTCAACCATCATCTGCCTTATCGATGGCGTGTTTCACCAGGAATCCGCAGTCGCCCACCGTGAGATCCTCTCTGCACTGAAAAGCGGCGTGCGGGTGATCGGGGCATCGAGCATGGGGGCACTCCGTGCCGCCGAAATGGACACGCTGGGCATGGAAGGCGTCGGTGAGATTTACCGGATGTATAAAAGCGGGGAGCTTATCTCTGACGACGAGGTTGCACTCGTCTTTGACCCTGTTTCAGGCTACGCCCTGTCAGAGCCCTTGATCAACATCCGCTGCACCCTGAAAAAAGCGGAGGGGGATGGGATCATCTCTGCAAAAGAACATGCTGCCCTCCTCACCACAGCCCGCTCCCTCTTCTATCCTTCCCGAACCTACCCGGCGATCGTATCAGCAACGGGAATTACCGTAAACGAGAGGACACGGGGACGCTTCCTCGCATGGGTGGAGGAGAACCGCTGTGACCAGAAGAGAGCGGATGCAGTCGCGGCACTGGAGTTTACCAGAAAGATTGCCAGGGAAGGAGCGCGTGGGTGATCACGAGGAATTTTCAACCGTCACTGGAATCAAACGATCATTTTAAAAATGCCGGTCACTTCACCTTTGCCCATACATAGGCAAACCGCTGGAACGCGGTGAAATGCCCGAGTATCCCGAATATCACCAGCATCCACCCGAGCCACGCGAGCCCGCCGAATCCTGCAGGGTAAAGCAGGTCTATGATGCCCACCATGATGATCATCACAAGCCGGTCTGCTCGGCCGAGCAGCCCGCCGTAGAACCGCCCCACACCCACCGCCTGCGCCTGCGTGCCGAGGTACGATGCCATGAGCACTCCCGTGAGTGCAAATACGCCGATCTGCCACTGTACCAGTCCCCCTGCAAAGATGCCCGTGATGATGAAGATATCAGCGTACCGGTCAACCGCATGGTCGAGGAAATCACCCCGCATACTCTGCGTCTTCATCTCCCGTGCCACAGCCCCGTCCATCGCATCGCAGAATGCATTGAGGGCGACAGAAACAATTGCCCAGAACTCTATTCTCTGGTAAAAGAGGAACCCGGCAGCAGCCGATGCAACAAGAGCGGCGATGGTGAAAAAGTTCGGTGTCAGCCTGCACCTGATCGCGACCGAGACTAGGGGATCGAAATAGACTTTCGCAGATGACCGGTACTGGTCAAGGGTCATAGTCCTACCTCCACAAAAGAAGACCAGTCGATCGTGCCGAACGCCGCAGGGATCTCCCCGTGTGCGAACCGTTCTATCATATTGGCACAATACGCCGGGTTGTGATCGGTGGTGTCGATTTCAAGGATATGGGAGGGGTCGTGCATCTCCACCGTCTCGATCAGGCAGACGTCAAGTGCCTCTGCCTCTGTGTTTTCCCGGACCTTCGTTATCCGGTAGTTTCGTTTCATGAGCCTCTTCTTCAGCTCGTCAGGGCGGCACCGGAGGACGACGACGCGGTCGCAGGAGAGGAGATGTGCAAAATGCCCCTCAACAAAACCGTTCACTGGCACAAACTCACGTGCCCACCGTCCGGCATCGATCTCCTTCGTATCACGGCCCTCGTCTTTCCCGGTGATATAGGGGTTCACCGTATCATTGATGTGGACAACGGTATGCCCGCGGCAGGCAAGCTCGTCTGCCACCATGGATTTTCCGGTACCGGGTGTCCCGGTGATACCGCACATCATAGCCCGTTGATCACCTGTATGAAGAGTTCGTTCTCCCAGTCATCTCCGATGCTAACCCTGATGTAGTGGTCGGGAAGCCCGGCAAAACTCCTGCACGAGCGGACAATCACGCCGTTCCGGGCAAGTTTCTCCACCATCTGGTCGCCCGTGCAGGGTGAAACGTCCACCATGACAAAATTTGCGTCTGATGGCAGGACCGGGTACTTCACTTCGTCAGAATACCGCTTTCTCCAGTGCTTCACCTGCGCGATATAGCGCGCTGCGTGCTCACTGTCAAAAAGAGCATGTGCAGCTGCTGCGGCAGACACGGAATTGACCGTGAACGGGGTGCCGGCCCGCTGATAATACGGCTGCAGCCATTCCGGGACAAATGCATACCCGATGCGCAGCCCGGCAAGCGAATGCACCTTGGAAAATGTCCGCCCGAGGATGAGGTTATCAAACTTCTTCATCAGCGGGAGATAATCAACATCCGAGAACTCCACGTATGCATTGTCAAGGAACAGGACACCCCCAATTCCTTCAAGCACTTCCCGGACAACATCGGCCGGTGTCGCATTGCCCGTGGGATTGTTCGGGGAGCACAGTATCGTGACCTTTGCCTTTTTGCCGGCGCGGGTGAGGTTCTTTGCATTAACGGAAAAGTCTTTTTCCCGGGGGACGCTCGCAACCTTTGCTCCCTGGGCTGCTGCCGCAAGATGGTAAAAAGAGAAGGTTGGTGTGGCGATTGCCACGGTCTCACCAGGTTCAACAAGCGTCCGGATGAGCGTTTCGATAACCCCATCCATGCCAACACCGGTGACAAAGGAGTAATCCCCGTGATACGCCATAAGTGCACGGGCCAGAACATCCACACGTTCATCGGGATACCGGTTCGCCTGCTGGAGCGCCTTTTCCGCTGCCGTTATTGCCGAGGGTGACGGGGGAGACGGGTTCTCATTGCTTGCAAGCCGTGCGATGCGGGAGATGTTGTACTCCTTTGCGATCTCTTCTGCCTTTTTCGCAAATACGTACCCGCCCTGTCTATAGCATGACCTGACCAAGTGCTCCATCGATCACCCCGACAACACGGTCAATCTCCGCATCAGAAATTACAAGCGGCGGGACCAGCCGTAGGTTCCCATCCGCCGCACAGTTGACAAGGACTCCCTGCTCTGCACACCTCTTCTGGATTTCAGCACACTTATCCCCTGTGGTAACTCCGATCATCAACCCACGGACACGGGGATTATACGGTGCGAGCCCTTTGTTGAATTTCTCTCCTTTCCGGCTTACAGCGGGCAGGATCTTCTCGATCACCCCGATCGTCGCAAGCGCTGCTGCACATGCAAGCGGCCCCCCAGCAAATGTGCTGCCATGCTCGCTCTTTGCAAACTCAAGTCCCTCGCGGGCGAGGAGCGCTCCCATGGGAAAACCGCTTGCGATCCCTTTTGCAAGCGTGACGATATCCGGCTGTACCTTCGTGTGCTGGATTGCGAGCCATTTTCCCGTGCGCCCCATGCCTGTCTGAACCTCATCGACGATCATGAGGGCTCCCGTGCGGTCGCACACTTCGCGGATCCCTTCAAGGAAACTGTCCGGGGGGATGATGACGCCCGCCTCACCCTGGATCGGTTCAACGATGACCCCCGCAGTATCATCATCAACTGCTTTTTTCAGCCCTTCAAGGTCGCCATACTCTATAAATGTGCACGGAATGCCAAGCGGTTCGAACGGTTCGCGGATCGAGGGCTTGTGCGTCACCGCAAGCGACCCAATCGTCCGCCCGTGGAACCCATGAATGAATGCAACGAACTTCTTTTTCTTTGTCCGGACCCGGGCAAGCTTCAGGGCACCATCAATTGCTTCCGCCCCCGAGTTTGAGAAGAATGCCTTGTGCATCCCGGTGATCTCGACCAGTTTCTTTGCAAGGACTCCCTGGTGGGGCACGTAGTAGAGGTTTGAGCAGTGGATAAGCTCATGCGCCTGGTCGCAGATTGCCTTTACCACCGTCGGGTGGCAGTGGCCGGTGCTGCAGACTGCAATGCCTGCCACGCAGTCAATGTACTTCTTTCCTTCCGCATCCCATACGTTCGAACCCTTGCCCTTCACAAGCGCCATGTCCCTAGAGAAGGCGGGCATAAAGTAGCGCTCATCAAGGTCTTTGAACATTTGTGTGTTTTGCATGTCAACCACGTTTTTTCAGGAATCGGGGTGTTTTATTTTTTTTTCATGTGTTATTCATATTCGATCGTTGCCGGAGGTTTTGCGGTGATATCGTACACCACCCGTGCGACACTCGGGATCTCCGCGGTGATCCTCGAACCGATCCTCAATAAGTGCGGAAACGGGATCTCGACGGGGTCAGCGGTCATGCCATCCCGGGAATTCACAGCACGGACAGCAACAATCCACCCGTGGATACGGTTGTCCCCTTTCACCCCGGTTCCCAGCCCGAGAAGTGCAGCAAAGCACTGCCATGGCCGGTACTGTTCCACCAGCTCACTCTCCACAATCCAGTTTGCTTCGCGGATGACTGCGACTTTTTCTAATGTGATCTCGCCCAGCACGCGGACGGCAAGCCCGGGACCCGGAAACGGCATCCGGTGCTGGATCTCACTAGGCAGCCCAAGGGCTCCGGCAACCTCCCGCACCTCATCCTTGTAGAGATCCCGGATAGGTTCGATGACTTTGGTAAATTCCATATGGAGCGGCATTCCGCCGACATTATGGTGGCTTTTTATCCCACCCTCACTCTCGATCCGATCGGGATAGATGGTGCCTTGCAGCAGGCATCGTGCCCCCTGCTTTTTTGCTTCCCGCTCAAAGACCCGGATAAACCGCTCACCGATCGCTTTACGCTTTGCTTCAGGATCGGTGATACCTTTAAGCGCTGCAAGGAACTCATCACCGGCATCCACGATCTGGAGGTGGATATTACCAAAGATCGTCCTGATCCGGTCGGTCTCCCCCTTGCGCATCAGGCCGGTGTCGATATAGATGGGGATGAGCCGGTCGCCGATAGCCCTGGCAGCAAGAGCGGCGCAGACCGAGCTGTCAACGCCGCCTGACAGGGCCATAACAACCCTGTCATTGCCCGCTGCAGTCTTGATCTCCTCGATCGCCTGCAGGATGAATTTTTCCGTATTGACCATAGTTTCCCAACCGCTATTTCGTCCGCTTGTTCGCCCTGCACGCTTCAACAAACCCCAGATACGGGGGAGACGGGTGTGTCGGGCGGGACTTGAACTCGGGGTGGAACTGGGTTGCAAGGAAAAACGGGTGCGTGGCAAGTTCAGCACACTCCATCCGGTTTTTATTCTTCGCAGAGAACACCAGTCCCGCGTGCTCAAACTTTTCAATAAACCTCGGGTTCACCTCGTACCGGTGCCGGTGCCGTTCGGTGATCATCTTCTGCCCGTACAGCTTCATCGCCAGCGTCCCGTCACGGATCTCGGCAGAATAATCACCAAGACGCATGGTGCCACCAAGTTCAGTGACACTCTCCTGTTCCGGCAAAAGGGCAATCACATGGGTTCCCCCGCCCATCTCCTCGCTTATCGCGTCCGCAATGCCCAGAACATTCCGTGCAAATTCGACCACACAGAGCTGGAACCCCAAGCAAAGACCGAGGAACGGCACGTTGTTCTCCCGTGCGAACCGGATCGCCTCAATTTTACCTTCGATGCCGCGTTTGCCAAACCCTCCCGGGATCAACACGCCATCATAATCTTTCAGCTGGCACGTTTCAAACCGCTCGGCATCCAGCCATGCAATCTTAACCTCGGTTGAAAGAGCCCTGCCGGCATGTTTGAGCGCCTCTTTGATGCTGATGTAGACATCCTCGATGCCGTACTTGCTCACGATTGCAACCGTGACCCGGTTTGTGTACTCTTTGGTAACGAGCCGGTACCAGCTGGAATCCGCCTCCCGCTTCTCGAGATTCAGGTGCGAGGAGAGTGCATCGGCAAGCCCCTCCTTTTCCATCTCCATGGGCACTTCGTAGATGTCCGGTACAGTCGCAGCACTGATAACACCCGTTTGGGGGAGGTCACAGAATGCCGAGATCTTGCGTTTGGTGTGGGCTCCGATGGGGCGTTCACTCCTGCCGACAATGATCTCCGCGTGGAGCCCGAGCTCCCGCAGTGCCTTGACCGAGTGCTGGGTGGGTTTTGTCTTGAGATCGCCCATCGTGTCTTCGGGAATAAGGGTGACATGGATCAGGACGTAATCATGTTCGGGCAACTCGCCCCGCATCTGCCGGATTGCTTCCAGAAACGGCATACTCTCGATGTCGCCCACGGTGCCGCCCACTTCGACAAGGCAGATATCTGCTTTTGTCCCATCAGGAAACTCCTCTTCCGCTGCCTGCCGGATGCATGCCTTGATCTGGTCGGTGATATGCGGGATGATCTGCACGGTCTCGCCAAGGAAATCGCCGCGACGTTCTTTTTCGATTACCGTGCGGTACACCTTGCCGGTGGTGATGTTGTGGGGGGAGGTGAGTTCGATATCAAGGAAGCGCTCATAATTGCCAAGGTCGAGGTCGACTTCTCCCCCGTCCTTGAGTACAAAAACTTCCCCATGCTGGGCAGGATTCATTGTCCCTGCATCGATGTTGAGATAGGGGTCGATCTTGACCGCGGTGACCCGGTACCCGCGGTTCTTGAGGATACGCCCCACGGACGCTGCTGTGATCCCTTTTCCAAGCCCGCTCATCACACCGCCGGTAATAATGATGTATTTCACGAATGTCTCCCCGATTGATGTATCATTTGAGTGCAATCCGTATTATTGTTATCATCCCGCCGTCAGGACAAGAAAGAATGGTCCGCACAGTATCAGATTATGGGATCAGGAAAAAACTTTAAATTTTTTTACTCACAATGTTTGAGCATGCAATTTGGAAAACTTATTTCATGCATATGCCTCTTTGCTGCCTTGTGCATCCTGATGCACCCTGTCGCAGCTGCAACACCACCAGATGAAGCGACGACAAATTACAATTTAGCGGAGATAAAACTTTCCCAAGGTGAATTTGAACAAGCTATCCACTATTTTGACAAAGCGCTGGCAGCAAATACCTCAATGATGGAAAAAGCCGGCACGATAATCTATGTGTACAGCGACAAAGCCGGCGCACTCATCCAACTTGAGAAATACGATGATGTCATTTCTACAGCAGATAAAGGTCTGGCCATAGACAATACCTATCCGGTTTTGTGGAACAACAAAGGATATGCACTCTATAAACTGGGCAAATCCCAGGAGGCTGTTAATGCCTATGATAAGGCAATCCTGAGGGCAACCAGCATCAAGGAATCCCTCAACAAAACTGCAGGTGAGACTGATTCCCTTGTTGATTCCCTTCCCAAGTACCTGACAAACAAAGGAGATGCCCTGTATGATATGGGACGTTACCAGGATGCGAGCGCTGCCTACACACAAGCGCTAAACGAGGACCCGGGCTATACCCGGGCAACGGACGGGCTCGCCCGTGCACAGCAGAAATCTTCTGCCATCTCTCCGGTGATGATCGTAGCCGTGATAGCATTGATCGTAGTCGGGTGCGGTGTTGCTTATTACGTACTGAAAAAGGAACCGTCAGGAAGTTCTGCGGCTGAAAAGAAAGGAAAGAAAAAATAAAATAAAATAAAAATTTTTAAAAAAATTTCGGGTTTTCCTTTTTAACTTTTTTTTAACACCCGTAGCATCTTAAAAAAATCCTTTAAAAAAATCCTATTCTGATCTCTTTGTTGTTACCGCAAACGCGGCTGATGTCCGCGATACCATTGCCTTTTCCGTATCATCTATCCTGACATCCCCCTCGGCGAATGCAACCCGTCTTCCCTTCCTGATCACCCGGCCTTCCGCGAGGATTACCCCGTCCCGAACCCCCCTGATAAAACTGGTCGATTCCGAGATGGTCGCGATCCCTTCATGCGGTGAGAGGAGAGGATATAGGGCAAGCGCCATTGCTTCATCGGCAAGGGCCGTGAACATCCCGCCCTGAAGCCATCCCACCCCGTTGCACATATCAGGTCGCACTTCCATACGGAGAACCGCCCTGCCTGCTTCCACGCTCACCACATCAATCCCCATCAGGCAGAAGAACGGATTTGCACGCCTCCCCCCCTCATTTTTTATCTTTTCAAGATATGACATCGTAGTCATCAGTGATCGGCAGCGCCGGACGATGAAGGTTGCCATGGGGTGTTGTGCCTTATTTATACGCACCCTGCAAAAATGTACGATCATGCAGAACGATGAGACCCATCAGATGCTTGCCGACCTGATCTGGCTCAATGCCCTGATCGCGACCGAGCTGATCCAGATAACGGAAAATACCTCTGCGATCCTGCGCAAATCCGCACCCCCGGAGAGTTGCCTGCAGGACCATAACGCGCTGCGATCGACAGCACTTGACATTGCACAGAGATACAAAAGCAATACCGCGCTCGCCCGGCACCTCGGTGAGCACCAGTAATGTTATTCGTTTAGTGATACCACAGGTACTGTATGAAACTCCTCGTCGCCATTGCACCGGAACGGTACAGGGACGAAGAACTGGACGAACCGATCACAGTATTCCAGAGGGAGGGAATCGGGTTTGATATTGCATCCACAAAGACCGGCACCTGCACCGGGATGCTCGGGGGAACGGCCCGGGCTTCGCTCACCTTTGACCGTGTCGACCCCTCGCTGTACTCCGGCCTTGTGATCGTCGGCGGGGCCGGTTCACCTGCCCATCTCTGGGTAGACAAAAACCTCATACACCTGGAGGGGGTGTTTTATGCCCAGAAGAAAATTGTTGCCGCCATCTGCCTCTCCCCTGTCGTGCTTGCGAGGGCAGGATTGCTGAAAGGCAAAAAAGCAACATTCTTCAGGACACCGGAATCCTTAGCGGAGATGAAAGCAGGAGGTGCCGTCATTATTGACGCTCCTGTTGTAACAGACCCTCCTGTAATAACCGCAAACGGTCCCGCCGCTGCAACCGCGTTCGGTGAGGAAATTATTGCCCGGCTGAACCGGAAATAAAAACAGATGACCTATGAATGCCCCTCCTGCTATCAGGTACAGCCTTGTAATCCCTGCCTATAACGAGGAGGCGCGCATCGCATCGCTGTTTGACCGGATCGGGGTATTTTCAGGCGAACTGATTGTCGTGTGCGACGGGGATGACCGCACTCCTGACGTTGTCCGGCAGATCTCAGGCACCCGTCCTGACCTTAACATCCGGTGCCTGACATTTCCCCGCCGATTAGGCAAAGGAGGCGGGGTGATCGAAGGCATGAAAGCGGCACAGGGAGAATTCGTGGGCTATCTGGATGCCGACGGGTCAACCGGTATCGGTGAGATGATGCAGCTCTTCTCGCAGCTCTCAGCGTACGACGGCGCAATCGGATCCCGCTGGGTCGGGGGGGCCGTCCTTAAGGTGAGACAGGGGGTGCTTCGGCAACTGGAGAGCAGGGCGTTCAACCTGATCATCCGCATCCTGTTCGGGCTGCGCTACCACGATACCCAGTGCGGTGCAAAGGTGTTCCGGAAGCGTGCACTCGCTTCCATCCTGCCCCAGATGATCTCGACAGGATTTGAGTTCGATGTCGAGATCCTCTGGAGGTTGAAGAGGGAAGGGTTTTCTGTAGGGGAATTTCCTATCCATTGGCAGAATACCGGTGACTCGCGGGTCCAGCGGCGTGACATGATCAGGATGCTTGCCGGTCTCTGGAAGGTACGGTTCAGCAAGGTGAGACCATGATTCCTGCCACATTGCAGGAACAGAAGAAAGAGGCGTTCCGGCTCTTTGAGGACGGGCGGTACCAAGAGTCCCTGAACCTCTGCATGCTGGTGCTTGCGGCTGAAAAAGACCAGCCGGTGGAAGTTCTTGCCGCAACCAACCTGTTCTACACGGGAAGACTGGAAGATGCAGAAGTGCATTTCCGTGACCTTGCCCAGAAGATGCCGGACTCATCGTATGTCCACAGCTATTTGGGAAAAGTGCTCGAAGCTGGTGGGGACGAAGGGGCGATTGCCGAGTATGCAACTGCCGTGCACCTTGACCCGACCAACCAGGACGCCCTGCGGAGTTATGCAGAATACCTTACGTCGCGTAAAGACTACCGGGGAGCAGTCCCGGTCCTTGAACGACTCCTGACGTTGGGCAGGAACGAGCGCGACATAAAGAACCTTGTGCGGGCGCTCATCGAGACCGGGGAGCCTAAAAAGGCGCTCGATACCCACCGGGATCTTCTTGGAGACCGGACATTGAGCCGGGAATACATCGACGCCCTGTTCTGTTCCCGGCAGTTCCCGGCCGCCGCACAGGCAGCGCTTGATGCATTCCGTACATCCAACGATCCTGCCTTACTCCGGAAATACCTCGCTGCCCTTGCACAGTACGACCTCCCTTCCTCCCTTGATGCATATGCAGTGCAAGCACATGATACCGACGACGGGGATATCCTTGTCGATTATATCCTGCTGCTCAAAGCGTCAGGTAAT
>Ga0209777_10004334_pt1 | contig 16823 bp, 16 predicted proteins | sample FrelakmetHBP12HB_FD_187147 | JGI IMG/M metagenome (GOLD analysis project Ga0209777, IMG submission 187147) | Freshwater lake sediment microbial communities from the University of Notre Dame, USA, for methane emissions studies -HBP12 HB (SPAdes)... | ecosystem: Environmental > Aquatic >...
ATCAATCTCCGATAGATATCCATTATGATACTATGCAAAGTGAAATGCAGAAAATCTTTAACATAATAGGTGTTGCTGCTTAATCACATCGACAAAAAATTGTCGATGTGAGCGCCGTAAGCGCCTATACGCAATTGACCAAAACGTAAGAACTTAACGCCCTTCGGGCGGACAATTAATATAGGTCGCATGAAGCGACAGCGCATGCGAAGTTTTAAGGCGCAGGACGGAACCGCTTCGCTTGTTTCTCCCTACATCTATTTGTTTTTTCATGTTTTTGCCTTCCCAAACCATCTGTCTCCAAAAAAGGAATTTCCTATACAATGAACTTAATAAAATCATCATCCAGATTTATTTTCTTTTCGTTGAGATCTTTCTTATAGTCTTTGAGTTGCTCCCTTATCCAATCACCTTTATTCATCATACCAAAATTAGAATACGGCGGATTGCCCATCACTACCATAATCGGCAGATGCTGCTTAACCTCATTTGCTGCATTGGTTTCGTCTGCTACAAATTGAGTAAAAAGAGGAAGGCCTGTCATTTCGTGAGGCTCTTCAAGGGCGTTGGTCAGATAAATGCCGAGGCGTTCACCATCAGCGGGATTATAAGCCCATTGTTTTCGCTGTTCATCCGGCAGATCACGCCCTGCTAACTGAAGGCTCAATTTAAAATGCGCCACGGCATAGGGAGCCATGAGGAGTTCAAAGCCAAAAATGCGGGGAAGAAGGTGTTTCTTTACATAGCCCTGCCACATGCCGGCATTGCCCTGCTGCATAAAATCTTGCCTGATATGGTCAATAACTGAATAAAGAAATGTTCCTGTTCCGCAGGCAGGGTCTAAAATGAGGACCTTATGGCTTTCATCAGTCTTTCGCTGTTCCTTCTTTCCCTTTACCGTCTTGCCCGGATCACGGTTGGGCACGGTAATCTTTGTGCTGTCAGCAAGACCGTCAGGACAGTTGAATCGGGTTTTCAACAGGTGGTCAACAGAGCGGACAATATAAGAAACAACTGGCTCAGGCGTATAATAAACACCGCGGCTTTCGCGAAGTTTTGGGTCATAGGCTGCAAGAAACGTTTCATAAAAATGCACCACCGGGTCTTCCTGTTTGGTGCGGCGGCCAAAATCTGCAAGCACTGCTTCCATATCAGTCTGACCAAGAAGATTCACCAGATCATCCACAAAGCAGGCAAACGGTTCATCGTCCATCTGCGGCCCGGTAATCTGATAAAAGAAGTCGCGTAAAAAAGGATTTGTCTTGGGGATTAAATGCTGGGCTTCCTGTCGGGTAAAGCCTTCAGGCGTGGTATCCATAACCCGCGCAGTAAAAAGACCATAGGCTAAAGTTTGGGCAAACATATCTGCGAAGTCGGCGGTCTTTTCAGGTTGATCCAAATCTGAGATGAGCACTTTGGCAAAGGCCTGTCGCCAGCTTTGGATAAGAGTTGAGGCTTGTCCCTGATTAAAGGCTTCGATGATAATATCCCGCACCATGTGGGTCAGGCGTGCCATACGTATAGCGAGATCGCGCGGGGTGTTAATCGGCTGGGCTTTATGTTCTAAAAAAGCAGTTAGCAGACCCGCCACTTCCTCAATAGCTGTGTTATCTGCTTTTAACTTGCCATCAATAGATACCTTACTCAGTCTTACCGTTTGACGATGTTCACCGCCAACATACCAGCGGAACTCAAGGTAGTCAGTCAGTATAAGGTTTTCAAGCGAGCGCAAATAACGCTTCAACTGATCGGAGCGCTCAACTTCATCAAGTGACTTGCCAACATCTTTAGCTTCGATATAGCCGACAATAAAATTCTTTCGGGTTACCACATAGTCCGGTGCGCCGCAGGCAATATGTTTAGGTTCGTTAGTTGCCGTGACGCCGGGGGCGAGAGCTTCGATAAGACTTTTTAAGGTAGGACGGTGTGTGTGCTCTGTAGCATTGGCTACCTTCAGAGCCTTTTCAATGCTGGAGAGATATTGTTTTATAGCCTGCAATAGTGCCCTTCCCTGTGCAACATTTGAGAGGTGTTGCAGGTATCTTTGCTATTCTTTTATTTTTACCGGCAGCTTCTGCCGGCCCCACTCCTGGGCTTTCCAGTGCGAGTTGAAATACAGGTCAATGCGCTTTGAGCCCTTAATGGCAGAGCCGCGGTCTTCCACCACGCCCTCACCGTATCCCGGCACATACATGATGGTCCCGAAAGGATAGTATTTGGTGTCAGCGGCAATGGTTCCCGGATGGGGCAGGCCCAGCCAGGGAAAAAGCACGATGCGCGGCGGTATCATCCAGGGATGCACGAGGCTGTCGGTTGAAATCAGCCCCGGATTGGGCTGACGCGGCTTCCCGCCGCTGGCAGTATGTCCCCGGTATGGTTCCCCCTTGTCAGGTCCCGCGTCATAATAGGTATTCCAGAAGTCAAGCTTGAGAAACTTCCAGCTGCCCCGCTCCCAGCTGCAGCACTGCCCGCATCCGCAGTATGCGGTCGTTTCAATGGTACGCTGCTGCACATGCGCGCAGCTCGACAGCAGTACGCTGCAAAAAAGGATGATAAGGGGATAGCATGATCTTTTCATACCGAAGTCTGCCTGCCTGATTGTCGGGTTCAAGGAAAATAAACAATAAAGAAAAATTAAAGTCAAAGGAAAATATTACTAATGCATTGCCCTCTGCGCATGACCGTTTTGCCGGCAGACCATACTTTGAGCTTGACAAATTAAAACAATTGTTTTAAACATGTGTTTGAATAATAGTTTTACTGACTGGTTATTGAAAAAGTGGTTTTTCCCCAAGTGAGGTCATACCATGAACAGGCACAAAACCGTTACCAGTGAGACCCGGCAGCGGCTGCTGATGGCTGCCGGCGAAGTGTTTGCCGAGCAGGGCTTCCACAGCACCACGGTGCGGGATATCTGCCGGCAGGCAGGCGTCAATATTGCCGCGGTCAGCTATTACTTTCACAGCAAGGAAGATCTGTACGCGGCGGTGTGCACCTATTTCCTTGATCTTTCCGTGAACAAATATTCGCCGGCGCTCGGGATAACTGAGGGTGCCTCGGCGCAGGAGCGCCTCCATACGTTTATCCGGTCATTATTATTCAGCATGCTCGAAAAAGGCAGGCCATCCTGGCATGAAAAGCTGGTTACCCGGGAGATGAACAGTCCCACCGGCGCGCTTGACATCGTGGTTGAAACAACCATAAAGCCCCGGAACAAGCTTCTGTCTTCCCTTGTCAAAGAATTTCTCGGAGCAGCCGCGCCGGATGACGTTATCCGCCGATGCTGTCTCAGCATCATCGGCCAGTGCCTTCACTACCACTACGCCCAGCCGGTGATTCAGCGCCTCTACCCGAAGCAGAAATTTGATGCCGCAGGGATTGAAGCTATCGCAGCCCATATAACCCGCTTTTCATTATATGCCCTGCAGCAGTTCAGGCATGAACTGAAAAAAGGAGACAAGGCATGAACCGCTCTGCATTGAAGATGCTGATCAGGGACCGCGCCAAGTACCTCGGTATCCTGATGGGGATATCCTTTGCATCTCTTCTCATCACGCAGCAGTCCGCGATCTTTGTCGGTCTGATGACCCGGACCTTCTCCACCATTACTGATCTCTCCCATCCGGACATCTGGGTCATGGACCCGAAAGTCCAGTTCATCGATGACGTAAAGCCCATGCAGGACACCGAGCTTTTCCGGGTGCGCAGCGTTGACGGCGTGCAGTGGGCGGTTCCGCTGTATAAGGGGACCCTGCGGGCGCGCCTGGCAGACGGTAACTTTCAGGCCTGCAGCATCCTGGGACTTGATGATACCACCCTGATCGGCGGGCCGCCGGCTATGATTCAGGGACAGCTTTCCGATCTCAGGCGCAGCGACGCGGTCATCGCCGATGATGTTGAGGCCAGCCGGAGGCTCGCCAAGCCCCCGGCGACGCCGGGTGGAAAGCCCGTGCCCCTGCAGGTGGGAGACACCCTTGAGCTTAATGACCACCGGGCGGTGGTGGTCGGTATCTGCAAAGTCTCCCGGGCGTTTCAGAACCAGCCGGTCCTGTATACAACCTACTCACGCGCCACCCTCTTTGCCCCGCGGGAGAGGAAACTGCTCTCCTTTGTGCTGGTCAAGGCAAAAGAGGGGCAGGATCTGAAAGAATTGTGCGACCGCATTGGCCGTGTCACCGGCCTTGTCGCCTATACCCGCGATGAATTCAAATGGGTGACCGTTACATACTATCTTAAGTACACGGGTATCCCGGTCAACATCGGAACCGCGGCAATACTGACGCTCATCATCGGCACGCTCATCACCGGCCAGATGTTTTACAATTTCACCCTTGACAACCTGCGCTATTTCGGCGCGCTGAAGGCCATGGGCGCCTCCGACGTGACGCTCCTGCGCATGATACTGCTGCAGGCGCTGGTGTGCGGCATTATCGGCTACGGCATCGGTGTCGGCGGCGCGTCTCTTATTGAATATTTCGCCAGCGATTCGCAGCTTGCGTTCCGCATACTCTGGCAGCAGCTGGCCATTACCGCCTCCGCGGTGACCCTCATCTGCGTCCTTGCCTCTTTTATCAGTATTCGCAAGGTCATGCGGCTGGAGCCCGCGGTTGTTTTCAGGAGCTGACAGCATGGCAACATCAGCCGCAACAGCAGTATATTGTACCGGGGTAACAAAAAATTTCGGCTCCGGCAGCACGCAGGTGACCGCGCTGCGGGGCATTGATCTCGAGGTCAGGACCGGCGAGCTCATGATGCTGGTCGGGCCGTCCGGCAGCGGCAAGACTACGCTGCTCTCGGTCATAGCCGGCATCCTTGACCGCAATGACGGGCAGTGCCGGGTGTTTGACCGGGATTTCAACGCCATGAGCCCGCGTGAAAAAACATCGTTTCGCGGCACGACCATCGGCTTTGTATTCCAGCAGTACAACCTGATCCCGACCCTGACCGCTACCGAAAACGTGGCGATACCGCTCCTGATCAAAGGCGTGAAGCACGCGGAAGCACTCCAGCGGGCCGCGGCAATGCTCGACCAGGTGGGCCTCACGGAGCGCAGTCATGCGGTTCCGTCCGAGCTATCCGGCGGCGAGCAGCAGCGGGTCGCCATAGCCCGGGCACTGGTGCACAATCCGCGCCTTGTTGTATGTGATGAGCCCACCAGCTCTATTGACCATGAGACCGGTCAAATGATTTTAGAGATGTTTCGCAAAGTCGCCATCGACGCGGAGCGCGCCCTGATAATCGTAACCCATGATTCCCGCATCTTCGGCTTTGCCGACCGCATCGCGCAGATGGATGACGGGCATATTATAAAAGTTGTCAATTCAGCTGATGAGCTTTGAATGGAGAAGAGGAGAACCACCTATGATCCGTAAATATATGATTCCCATAGCAGCCATTACCGGCATTGTCTTTGCGCTTATTATGCTGAAAGTAAGCGGCAGGCCCGTACCCGCTGCCCAGCCGGTCGCCGATCCGGCGCAGACCCCGTACCGCGCTTCCATTGCCGGCGCCGGCATCATTGAAGCGCGGTCGGAAAATATCGCCATAGGCACCCAGGTTCCCGGCGTAGTAACAGGGATTTATGTGGAGATTGGCAGCATTGTCAAGGCAGGCGATCCTTTGTTTAAAATTGATGATCGCAGCCTGAAGGCTGAGCTTGCCGTGCGTAAAACAATGCTCAGTTTAGCGCAGGCCAGATTGGCCCGGTTACAAGCCATGCCGCGGCCGGAAGATGTTCCGCCACTGGAAGCGCAGGTTAAACGCGCCCAGGCGTCCCTGGCTGATTTTAAAACGCAATTATCCCTTATGGAAAGCGTTAAGGATAAACGTGCTATCAGTAAAGACGAGTTCAACCGGCGACGCTATGCATCCCAGGTTGGTGAAGCGCAGCTTGCAGAAGCCCAGGCACAATTAGCGCTTATGAAGGCAGGCACATGGAAACAGGATATTGATGTTGCCAGGGCGGATGCTGAGTCAGCTGAGGCTCAGGTGAAGTCAATTGAGATTGAAATTGAACGGCTGACCGTGCGCGCTCCGGTAGACGGTGAAGTCCTTCAGCTGAAAATTCATCTTGGCGAGTTTGCTCAGACCGGTGTACTGCAGACACCGCTGGTACTGCTTGGGGATGTCAGCCGCTTTCATGTGCGCGTTGATGTCGACGAACACGATGTTTGGCGCTTTCGCAAGGTTGCCCCGGCCATTGCTTTTGTCCGGGGCAACAGCAACCTGAAAACATTGCTTACGTTTGTCCGCGTGGAGCCGTTTATTGTCCCTAAAATATCACTCACCGGCGACAGCACCGAGCGGGTTGACACCAGGGTGCTGCAGATCCTGTACAGTTTCGACCGGAAGGCCCTTCCGGTTTATATCGGACAGCAGATGGATGTGTTTATCGAGGCCCCGGCCATTGATCAGGCCGCCGCAATTGCACGCTCTAACAATGCCACGCCAAAGGATAAGCAGTTATGAACCCACGGAGCGCTTCTTTATTACTGCTGTTGACTGCACTATTTTTTTCGGGTTGTCTTGTCGGCCCGAACTACCGGACGCCCGCAGCCAAAGTTCCGACAGTGTGGAGCGAAAAGCCGGCGGGCGGCGCTGCGGCTAAACCAATAGAATCCGAGCGCTGGTGGCAGACGTTTAAAGACCCGGTGCTCAATGCTCTTATTGACCGGGCAGTCCAGTCAAATCTGGATCTGCGCATAGCCGAAGCGCGGCTCCGCGAAGCCCGGGCCGAACGGGATGTAACGGCTGCGGGTCTTTGGCCTGCTATCAATTCTTCCGGATCTTATTCACGGACCCATAACAGTCAATATGGCCCTGTTGTTCAGGCAGCGTTGGCAGCCGCCGGCTCTGCCGGCAGTAAAGCCCCTTCAATTAAGCAACAGCAGGATCTTTACCAGGTCGGCTTTGATGCAAGCTGGGAGATTGATGTCTTCGGCGGCATTCGGCGTTCTGTTGAGGCGGCTGATGCTACCGTGGCCGCGGTGCAGGAAAATCAGCGAGGGGTGCTCGTGTCCCTGCTTGCAGAAGTGGCACGTAACTATGTTGAGCTGCGCGGAGCACAGCGTCAAATCATCATCACACAAGATAATATAAAAACCCAGCAGGATACCCTCTATCTGACCAGGTCGCGCTATAACGCGGGACTGACCAGCGAGATAGATGTCTTACGGCAGGAAGCCCAGTTGACCAGCACCCAGTCTCAAATACCGACTCTTGAGAGTTCAGTGAAACGCTCAATTCACAGCCTCGGGATACTGCTGGGAAAAGAGCCTGGTGCGCTGCTGGAAGAGCTCTCTAAAAATGCTCCCATACCCGGCAGTCCGCCGGAAGTGCCAGTTGGACTGACCTCAGACCTGCTGCGGCGCCGGCCTGATGTGCGCTCTGCTGAACGCGAGCTGGCCGCAGCTACCGCACAGATTGGAGTGGCAATTGCCGACCTTTTCCCCAGTTTCTCCCTCACCGGCTCTGCCGGCAGGCAAAGCGAAAAGTTCAGCGATTTGGGTCTTGGGGCAAGTAAATTCTGGAATGTCGGGCCATCAATTCACTTGCCGATATTTGAAGGGGGAAAGATACTGGCAAATATTAAAGTGCAAAATGCGCGGCAGGAGCAGGCGCTGGCCCTCTATGAACAAACCATACTGACTTCATTAGGAGATGTTGAAAATGCTCTGGTCGATTACTCAACAGAACAGATTCGTCGCCGCTCATTAGCAGAATCAGTAGCGGCCAATCTCAGGTCAGTGACACTGTCAAATGAATTGTATACACGCGGCCTTATAGATTTTCTCAATGTACTCGATGCACAACGATCGCTCTATGCTTCCCAGTTTCAGCTCGTCCAGAGTGAACAAAACGTTGCATTGAATCTGGTGGTATTATATAAAGCACTTGGCGGCGGCTGGGAAGCTTATGCCGGGAAACAGTAACGCTCGGTGCAGGATGAAGAACAGAAATGTGTTATATATTAATAGAGTGTGCTTCTTTTATAATTAACCGCGGGGAAGGGAACTGATTATGAATTATCCAACCAAAAAGACTACTGTCATATCGGCGGTGGTAATCCTGTTTGTCATTGTGGCCGCCTTGTTTCTGCGCGGCTCCGGGAACAAGGGTGTTGTGTACCGCACCACCGCAGTAAAGAAGGGTGATTTATTGGCAACCATCAGCGCCACCGGAACAGTGGAGCCCGAAGAGGTCGTCGATATCGGAGCTCAGATAGCCGGGCAGATCAATTCCTTCGGCAAAGACAAAAATGGCAAGACCATAGATTATGGCTCGGTTGTAGAAGAGGGCACGATCCTTGCCCAGATCGACGATTCATTATATGCTGCGAATGTGGCAACGGCTGAAGCCCAGTTATTGCAGGCTCGAGCCGGGGTACAGCGATCCGAGGCAGACCTTGGGCAACTGAAGGCCCATCTGGACCAGGCCCAGCGCGACTGGGGTCGGGCCCAGAAACTGGGACCATCCGAAGCACTGGCACAATCCCAATATGATGCGTACAAGTCAGCCTACGAGATCGCACTGGCAAATCTCGCGGTAGGTCAGGCAGCCATTATTCAGGCACAAGATGCTGTTGCCCAGGCGCAGGCACAGGCACAGTATGCCCGGCGCAATCTGAGCTACTGCACCATCAAGTCCCCGGTCAAAGGCGTCATAATCGATCGCCGGGTGAACATCGGCCAGACAGTTGTATCAAGCCTGAATGCTCCGAGCCTGTTCCTGCTCGCCAAGGACTTGAAGCGCATGCAGGTCTGGGTTTCCGTCAACGAGGCTGACATTGGCAACATCCATCCGGGCCAGCCGGTGAGCTTTACGGTTGATGCCTATTCGGGACAGGTATTTCGCGGCGAGGTCGGCAAGATCCGGTTGAATGCCACTATGACGCAAAACGTGGTCACCTATACCGTAGAGGTTATAACTGATAATTCCAGCGGCAAACTGCTTCCCTATCTCACGGCCAATGCGCAGTTTGAATTAAGCCAGCGCAACAATGTCCTGCTGGTCCCCAATGCTGCTCTGAGATGGTCTCCTCAGCCTGAGCAGGTGGCTCCGAAGGTCCGTGCGCTGTTTGACAGTTCACCGCAGCGCAGTAGGGGAGACAAACCCCAATCAGCAGAGCCGACAGCGAAACCCGCACCTAAGAGCAACCTGGGTCTCTTGTGGATTCGAGACGGAAGATACGTCCAGCCCGTCAAGGTGCGCGTCGGTCTTAGTGATGGTACCATGACAGAGGTGCAGGGTGATGAGCTGAAGGAAGGGCTGGAGGTTATTGTTGGAGAGGAACGCCAGGGGACAAGCGACACCGGAACCACCAATCCCTTTGCGCCGCAGATGATGAGAAGCAGCCGCTGATAGAAGTGGCAGAAACTGGCGTGACTGTCTGAAAGCCAACGGACAGGCACGACTGGCTAATGGAGTGAGTTATGGAATTGATGGACCTGAAAGACATTTATAAAACCTACCATGTCGGGGAGCTGGACGTACCGGTGCTGAAGGGAGTATCATTGTTAATCGAACGAGGGGAGCTGGTGGCATTAATGGGCGCCTCAGGCTCAGGAAAAAGCACGCTCATGAACATCCTTGGATGCCTTGACCACCCAACATCCGGGGAATACTTTCTTGACGGACTTGAGGTGTCGAATATGTCTTCCGATGAGCGCGCACTGCTGCGCAATCATAAGATCGGTTTTGTTTTCCAGAACTTCAACCTGCTGGCCCGCAGCAGTGCGCTGGAGAACGTGATGCTGCCGCTGTCCTACACGACTGACCACATTTCTGACCGGGAAGTCCGGCAAAGAGGCATGGAGCTGATCAACCGGGTCGGTCTGGGAGACCGGTATCACCACGAACCATCCCAGTTGTCAGGCGGGCAGCAGCAGCGGGTGGCGATCGCACGGGCTTTGATTAACCAGCCTGCACTGCTGCTGGCTGACGAGCCGACAGGCAATCTGGATTCGCATACCAGCGAGGACGTGCTGAAAATGTTCCAGCAGCTTAACCAGGAGGAAGGCATCACCATTATTCTTGTAACACACGATCCCAACGTTGCCCGGCATGCTAATAGAATAATCAGCATTAGCGATGGTGTAATCGTGGCTGAAGCATCCTTGAAGGGTGAACCTCCGGTACCTGCTGTATCCATTGGAGGAAGTATTTCATGAAAGTCTACAGAACAATCCGCACAGCCCTTCGGGCGCTCGGCCGAAACCCGATGCGGGCTGCGTTGACAACATTGGGCATCATTATCGGTATAGCTGCCGTTATTGCCATGATGGAAATCGGCGAGGGCTCTTCCAAGGCCATACAGCGGAGCATCGCCAGCATGGGAGCAAACAACCTGCTGATTCTTCCGGGCACAGCGGCAAGCGGCGGGGTGAGTTTTGGTGCCGGCAGCGTCATGACCCTCTCTCCGCAGGATTGTGATGCCATGCTTCGGGATTGCCCTGCAGTCGGAAGCAGCGCACCGGTAGTCCGGGCTCGCACCCAAGTGGTCTACGGCAACCACAACTGGGTTCCTATGTCAATCTACGGCACCACGCCGGCGTTCCTGGTGGTTCGCGATTGGACCAATCTGGCTGAAGGCGAGATGTTCACTGAGCGTGATATTAGGAATGGCAGCAAGGTGTGCGTGCTGGGGCAGACGCTGGTCCGGGAGCTTTTCGGCGGGCAGTCGCCCATTGGCAAGGAAGTGCGGGTACAGAATGTAGCCTTCCGGGTGATAGGAGTGCTGAGCCCCAAAGGCGCCAACATGATGGGTATGGACCAGGACGACATTGTCCTGGCGCCATGGACTACCATAAAGTACCGGGTGGTAGGAACGTCGGCGGCTACCGTCAACCAGAGCAGTGCTGCCGCAGGCTCGTCATCGGTAAACTCGCTGAGCCAGCTGTATCCCAATCTCCAGCCCAACCTCTATCCCGCGCAGTCTGCAACCCAGGCTGCTGACACACCGTTGCCGGTGCGCTTCACCAACGTCGATCAGATTCTGGCAGCTGCAGGAACTGCTGATGAGATACCTCTGGCAATCAAGCAAATAACCGATCTGCTGCGGGAGCGCCATAGAATTCACCAGGGCGATCTGGATGACTTCAACATCCGCGACATGACTGAAATGATGAAGACCCTTGCTACTACGGCAGCCTTGATGAAAAATCTTCTCCTCAGCGTAGCGTTGATTTCACTTATTGTCGGCGGCGTTGGAATTATGAACATCATGCTGGTGTCGGTCACGGAGCGGACCCGTGAAATAGGCCTGCGGATGGCAGTAGGCGCGCGGGCGCGGGACATCCTGCGGCAGTTCCTGGTGGAGGCGGTGGCGCTGTGCCTGACCGGCGGAGTCATCGGCATAACGCTCGGCTGTGGCGGATCATATCTGGTAACAAGCCTGCTGCACTGGCCCACGGAAACATCCGTCACTGCAATTATGATGTCGGTCATTGTTTCCGCCAGCGTGGGCATCATCTTTGGATTTTATCCGGCGTGGAAGGCTTCGCGGCTGGACCCGATTGAAGCATTGCGTTATGAATGACTCAGGGCAGTTGCAGAAAGAAAAGGAGAAAAATACCATGCGGCAGTGTAAGACTATTCGGAATTTATGGATACTGATGTGGCTTTGCATACTGATAATATCCGGGTGTGCGGTAGGCCCAAATTTCCATTCGCCCAAAATCAGCTCGCCCTCGTCCTGGTTTGGCCCGACACCGCAGATGAGCTTTGACGCATCACGGCAGGCTGAATTAGTACACTGGTGGACGACCTTTAACGATCCGACGCTGACCTCCCTGGTGGAGCGGGCGATCGCATCAAATTTGGACTTACAGCAGGCACAAGCAAACATCCTGCAGGCACGGGCTAACCGGGGCATTGTTGCTGCTGGCCTGTGGCCCACTATAGATTCCAATACCACCGTTACACGCAGCCGGTCAGTCATCGCATCCGTTCCGTCGGGAACTGCTTCAACGCTCGCCAGCCTATTTACAGGCAGCAGCTCCGCAGGTACCACAAAAGTTGGAACGATGAACAATCTCTTTCAGGCCGGTCTGGATGCCACATGGGAACTGGACGTATTTGGCGGGGTCCGGCGTAACATCGAGGCAGCTGATGCCGATATTCAAACCAGCATCGAGAATTATCGCGACACCCTGGTAACACTGGTGGCAGAAGTGGCGCTGAACTATATGCAGCTGCGCGATTATCAGCAGGAGATAATCATTGCCCAGAACAATCTGCAGTCGCAGCAGCACACTGCCGATTTGACCCGCAAGCGTTACCAGGTCGGTCTGGTGAGCGCGCTGGATGTTGACAATGCAGAAGCGCAGGTTGCAACCACAGCTTCCACGATCCCCGTGCTTGAAACCTCTGCACAGCAGGCTATCTACAGCCTGAGCGTGCTGCTGGGCAGGGAGCCTTCTGCCCTGGTGAAGGAACTGTCACCGGCTTCTGCGATCCCTGCCAATCCGCCGGTAATACCCATGACCCTGCCGTCCGCTCTGCTGCTGCGCCGCCCTGATGTCCGGAGCGCGGAAGCGCAGATACACAGTGCCACCGCCCGCATTGGCGCGGCCACTGCCGACTTGTTCCCGAAATTCAATCTCGTCGGACAGACAGGTTTTCAGGGTACTAAGTCCAATGACTGGATAAAGGGAATTAATCGCGTGTGGTCTGCCAGCCCGTCCGTCAGCTGGAATGTTTTTGATGCCGGCAGTATCCGCTCCAACATCGCATTGCAAAAGGCCATCCAGAAAGGGACGCTTCTTGCGTATCAAAAAACGATCTTGACCGCATTTCAGGACGTTGAAAACGCTTTGATTGCGTATGCCAAGGAGCAGCAGCACCGCACAGCACTCATTGATGCCGTCACTGCCAATCGCAAGGCAGTAAAATTGTCAACCCTGCTCTATACCGAGGGCCAGACCGACTTTCTTAGTGTTCTGGATGCACAGCGCTCTTTGTTCGCCTCTGAGGTAGCCCTGGTGATAAGCACCCGCAGCCTGTCAACTGATCTGGTTGCTCTCTACAAAGCTCTCGGCGGCGGATGGGATAGCGAACCAAAGACTGTCAATTCTACCGAAACAAGCTTAAAACTTCTACCGCAGGCAAATAATCCTTAATGAGCCATTAAATCAATATTAGATAAATTTAATTTGTCCAGAATTTAAATACGCTATACAGATAGTCTTTATTCACCACCCATAAAATTTCTTTCTTAAAAAAACTATACTTCTAAATAGTACCGTGCCCTGTTCCACCACTATTTTATTGAATTTACCTTTACCGCTTGCCGGGGCATTCTATTTTGTCGGCTTCTGTGCTCCCTGTATTTCCAGTTTACCTTCCCGTTGTCCCGCCTTATAGTTCCACTCGGCCACCAGCATACCGCTTTTGTCATATTCCCTGCTCATCCCGTCCAGTTTGCCGTCCTTATAGTTTTCCTCCAAGAAGAGTTTACCGCTGTCATAGTAAATCTTACTCACGCCTTCTTTCCTGCCGTCATGGTAATAGCGTACTGCCGCTAACCTGCCGTTCTTATGATAATCTTTGCTTATTCCATCAAGTATGCCCTCCCGGTGGCTGTGCTCACCCTTCAACGAGCCGTCCGGGTAATATAATCTGTTTACCCCGTTCAGTCTGCCCCCCTTAATGTTTTCCTCTTCCATGAGCTTGCCGTTTTCGTAATATAATGTGATGGTACCTTCTTCAATCGGTTTCCCCTTTTTATTATAATATTTCTGACTGATCAGTTTTCCGTTATTATAATGCTCCTGTAAATACAATGTACCATCAAGGTGATAGTTTTTAATTGCTAATTCACCATCCCTGTATCGCACCTCTGACTGCACTGCACCGGTTGCATAATGATATATGCACGTGCCTTCCTGCCGGCCCTTGTAACATTCTGATTTCAACGTGCCGTCCGGATAGTATTCCTTTGTTGCTGAAACGGCCAGAGCGCTGATCTGATTAACGTGCTTCATTTCAATAAATTCTTTTTCAAGGACTTTTTCCCGTCTGTGACCGATAAATTTTTTAACCACTTTTCCTGTTTTATCAAAGAATAAAACAGTCGGAATAAAAATGACGTTATACCGTTTAAACACCCCTTCATTGTGGATAAAAAAAGGATAACTGATTTTTTTATCACGCTTGAATTTTATCAGATCATTTACGTTAATTATTGTATCGACATATATTCCTGCCACTCTGATGACTGAATCATCGAATTTTTTATGCAGGTCGCTGAGTTCTGAAACCGTCTTAAAGCAATCCTGGCAGTAAAAAGAGACAAACGCCACAACAGCATAACTGCCGGTAAAATCTTCCGGGTTATACGGAGCATCAATGATAGTATCTTTCTGATTAGTATCTCCGTTCAGGATTTGTTTCTCAGCAATCGCAGATGAACCAGTAAATAAAGGGAATGCAAAAATAAAACATAAAAATAGTAATAGCAGGATCCGTTTCATAAATTATTGCTCCTTGAGTTATGAGGTGTTCTTTGGAAACCGGCCGGAAACGCTTGTCCTGTTCCTGCCCCCCTGAAGAAAGTGTCAGGTTCGCGATAGGAGCAAAGCTTACCGCCATCCCGTACACTGTGTGCTCCAGTCTGTGGCCCCAAGCACCTCATCTATATACCTTGTGTTCCTTCTCCCCTTGTTGGTGGTACGGTTTCTGGACACCCCGCTGCTGACGATCCCTCTCAATACGATTATACCGTTCCCGCCTTACATCATCCCGCTTCTCATATTTATACCAATCGTAACTGTCCCAATGCCGTCTTTGGTCCCAGGTCCGCCAGTTGCCATAGAAATCATTGTAGTGTATCAGGTAATATTCGGATGGCACGTAGTGAATATATTCCGGCGGTAGAACCAGGATGGCTTGCGGGACCATAGCCGGCCCAATATAGCCCCAGTACCCGTTGTAGTTGGAAGACTGGAACCAGTAACCATTATAAAACCTATACCAGGTGCCGCCGCAGAAATAGACGCCATCATAATTCGGCACCATATAGACATAGCTTGGTCCACCAGGAACCACATAGACATCAGGCGGAGCGGCAAATTGCAAAGGTGGAGGCGCAACAATGACAGTGTTGCCCTGCATCTGTGCCGATGCCTCTTTCGTCCCCCCGAGGGCAAATAAAGCCCCGAAAAGGACGGTCAATCCCAGCACGCAATAAATACTTTTTTTCATTTTTACCTCCCCTGTACCAGTTCTGTTTGAGTCTTTTTGTTTATTTCTTCTCTTGCATATGATCTTTGCCCGGCTTTCCTTTAAACCGCTCCATCATCTTCTGCCTGCGTTCGGCCCGCAGCTGCTCCAGTTTAGCGCGCTGTTCTTTGGTCATGATGTTTGTCACCTGCGCTGCATGCATGATCTTCATCTTCGTCAACTCAGCCCGCGCTTTGCTAATCTTGTCAGCCAGTTCGCTGATCTTCGCTATATCAATGGTGTCTTTGTCCATCTCCGTCGTGAGATCAATCCAAAGGATCTTAATTTCTGACTGCTTTGTAATCACGGCCTTCTGGTTCTCGCTGTTAAGCACTTCGATCTTTGCTTTTTGATCAGCCGTAAGACCAACCTGATTGAGCAGGTCCCGCTCCATCATCATCCAGCGACCGTCATCATCTCCACCGGGACCCATCATGTGAGGGCCATGACCAGGACCTTGCCCCGCATAAAGTGTATTAATCCCAAGCGTGAGCACAAAAGCCATGGTAAACAATGCCAACAGGTTCAATGTTCTTTTCATTTTTCAGTTCTCCTTATAATTGGTTTAGAAACTATCATGTAAATTTTCCTCCTTAACCCGTTACGTTAAATCAAGACATAACCATAGGAATTAAGGTTATACGGCTGGCTTTCCTGTAAATGGGTTTAACTTCATTGCTCTCTCGTCAAATGCTGTGGCGATATGAGGTACAATCATTTAACTCTTTAATGTTAAAATAATTTTTCTTCCATTTAAATTCAATGGGTACAGAATTCCCCCAATAAACCAACGGGTAGATAATTATAGCCTAAAAGTGCTGGATATAAACTTCACTAAACCCTGCCTTTTGAATTTCAGTTTTAAATATCTCCCAAATCCACCTCTGTGCCGCACACACCGGCCACGGAAGGTTGGGGTGCCATTAATGTCATTGTCTCCCTATTTTTGACAGAGAGTCCTGCTATTCAGCACATCTCTATTAGTTCATCTGTTCTATAGCTTCATTCAACAATAATTTTTCCGGGAAGAATCTCTTCTTCTACTTTGTCTCCGACTTTAATTGGTCTGTGCACTTCATACCCATATTCACCCTTATCAATAAAACAGAAGCTGGCAACCGCATGTTTTGCTATCAGGATCGACTCATAATGACCCAGTAAATCAGCATAAAAATTAACCGGAAGGCAGGCGATCTCTACCTTGGTGAGAAATTTTATTTTCATCGGTTCTGGATCATGGTTCACCCATATAACTGGTTCCCCCCGCATTATCTTAACCGGATTAATTGACAGGCCATAAGGCAATTTCTTAACCGCAACGGTTACATGCTGCTCCTGCTTTTCCTCTGCGCATATTGTAGAAACTCCTGAACCCATCAATGTCATAAAAATAAGCAGTCCCAACAGAATAATATTTAGCTTTCTGTTTTGTCGAGTAGACATGATGTAGTTTCCTCCTTTAGGTATGCTTTGTATTTCCCGTTTCTCTCCTCTTTCGATATGGAGAGTGTCACATTATTCTACCTTGTGAGGAAATTTCAATGTCCCTCACGGAACCGGACTTGTGGATTTCCCACATCCGGCTCTTCAGTAAGTCTCACGTA